>Ga0315287_10002157_pt1 | contig 18477 bp, 13 predicted proteins | sample YL17G11_0_MG_FD_205037 | JGI IMG/M metagenome (GOLD analysis project Ga0315287, IMG submission 205037) | Sediment microbial communities from Yellowstone Lake, YNP, Wyoming, USA - YL17G11_0 | ecosystem: Environmental > Aquatic > Freshwater > Lake > Sediment | place: USA: Wyoming | collected...
AAGCCGTTTCTTCGCGGAGGCCACCAACCAGCTCCTTTGCAAGACGTTTCTGGAAAACGCCCTGCGCGACCCGGTCAGCGGCGAAATCGGCAAGTCGATCATCTTTGCCGTCAGCCAGAACCACGCCGCCAAGCTGGCGCAGATTCTCAATCAGATGGCCGACCGCATGTTCCCCGGCAAGTACCAGTCTGACTTCGCCGTGCAGGTCACCTCACAGATACCCGACGCCCAGCAATTCACCATCAACTTCAGTAATAATAACCTGCTCGGCTCGGGCAATTTCCTGCCCGCCTACAAGACCAGCAAGGCGCGCATCTGTGTGACTGTTGGCATGATGACCACCGGCTACGACTGCACCGACATCCTCAACCTCGGTCTCTTTCGTCCGATCTTTTCGCCCACCGACTTCATCCAGATCAAAGGACGCGGCACCCGCAAGCACGATTTCCGCGAGCTGCTCTTCGATGACAGCCTCAAGGAAGGCGTGCAGCACCTGTCGAAAACGGCCTTCAAGCTCTTCGACTTCTTCGCCAACTGCGAATACTTCGAAGAGGAGTTCAACTACGACGAAGTGCTGAAGCTCCCTCCACCCAAAGGAAAGGGCAACGACGAAGAGGGAAGCCAAGGCCCGGTGGTCGTGGGCGGCACGTATGAGCACCTCGGTGCCGACATCCTCTCGATGGTCAAGGAAGAGACCATCGGCTACGGGGGCATGAAGATCGACCGCATGTTCTTCGAGAAGTTCGAAGACGTCATCCGCGCCAATGATACCGTTGCGTCCGCCGTCGAATCCGGGCAGTGGGACCGCGTCATCGACTACGTGAACCACGAAGTCTTCGACAAGCCCGAGGAGTACTACACCCTCGACAAGCTGCGCAAAGCCGCCGCCGTGGACCGTCGCCTGACACTGCGCGAAATCCTCGAAAAGGTCTTTGGTCTCATCCCGCGCTTCAAGTCCAAGGATGAACTGCTGGAGGAGGAGTTCTCCAAGTTCGTCGCCGACTACAAGCCGGAAGAAGCCGCCGCCATCCCGGCCATCAAGACCTACTTCAAGGCCTACGTCACCAGCGACCGAGTCCGCGACATCATCGAGAGCAAGCAGTTCACCGAGCTGGCGACCAACCCGGTGTTCTCCACCCGTGACTTCAGGGCCGTGCCGGAGAAGTACCGCGTGCTCGTCCCCGAATACGTCAAGGACTACGTCTCCTTGAATCAGTTCGCTGCCTGAAGGAGACACTATGCTCGATACCGACACCAAACGCCGCATCGACACCGCCCGCGATATCCTCGTCGGCAAAGTGCCCGACCCCAAGAGCCAGGTCGAGCAGATCACCATCGCCCTCATCTACAAGTTCATGGACGACATGGATGCGGAGTCCGAGGAACTCGGCGGCAAGCGCAAGTTCTTCACCGGGGACTACGCCCGCTACGGCTGGGCCAAGCTCATGGCTCCTTCGCTCGGAGGACACGAGATGCTCGGCCTCTATGGCGAAGGCATCTCCAAGATGCCCGAAAACCCCGGCATCCCCGCGCTCTTCCGCGACATTTTCAAGAACGCCTACCTGCCGTACCGCGACCCCGAGACGCTCAAGGCCTTCCTCAAGATCATCGACGAGTTCAGCTACGACCACAGCGAGCGCCTCGGCGACGCCTTCGAGTATCTGCTTAGCGTCCTCGGCTCGCAGGGCGACGCCGGACAGTTCCGCACTCCGCGCCACATCATTGATTTCATGGTCGAGGTCGTCGCCCCGCAGAAAAGCGAGGCCATCCTAGACCCCGCCTGCGGCACCGCAGGTTTCCTCATCTCCGCTTACAAGCACATCCTCCGCACCAACACCGACGCGAAGGGCCACAGCACGCTCACGCCGGATGAAAAGGGTCGCCTTGCCAAGAACTTCAAGGGTTACGACATCTCGCCCGACATGGTGCGTCTTTCCCTGGTGAACCTCTACTTGCACGGCTTCACCGATCCTCACATATACGAATACGATACTCTCACCTCCGAGGAACGCTGGAACGAATACGCCGATGTCATCCTCGCCAACCCGCCCTTCATGTCTCCAAAGGGTGGCATCAAGCCCCACAAGCGATTTTCCATACAGGCTAAGCGTAGCGAGGTCCTATTTGTAGACTACATGGCCGAGCATCTCACTCCAACAGGCCGTGCCGGCATCATCGTGCCCGAGGGCATCATCTTCCAGAGTCAGACCGCCTACAAACAGCTGCGGAAAATGCTCGTCGAAAACTCCCTCGTCGCCGTCGTCTCCCTCCCGGCGGGCTGTTTCAATCCCTACTCCGGGGTGAAGACCAGCATCCTCCTCCTCGACAAATCCCTCGCCCGGCAAAGCGACACCATCGCCTTCTTCAAAGTCGAGAACGACGGCTTCGGCCTCGGTGCCCAGCGCCGCGCCATCGTGAAAAACGACCTCCCGCAAGTCCAAGCCGAACTCGCCGCCTACCTCCACGCCCTCCGCTCCAAAGCGTCCACCGAGTCCATCCTCTCCATCGCGTCCACCGCCCAGATCGTGCCGAAAGAAAAGATCGCCGCGAATGGCGACTACAACCTCAGCGGCGAGCGCTATCGGGAGGGGATTGAGAAAATCACGACGTTTCCGCGGGTGCGATTGGCAGACGTTTGCGCTCTAATCACCGACGGCGACTGGATTGAAAGCAAAGACCAATCTCCCGAAGGAATTCGCCTCATCCAAACCGGCAACGTAGGCATTGGCGAGTATCTCGATAAGGGGGACAAATCTCGATTCATCAGCGAGGAAACCTTTGTTCGGCTCCAATGCACCGAGGTATTTGAGGGCGACATTTTAGTTTCGCGTCTCCCCGACCCAGTTGGCCGCGCGTGCATTCTTCCAGCACTGCGCGGTCGAGCGGTTACGGCGGTCGATTGCTCAATCATCAGATTCGACCCGCGCCGATTCATCACCGCCCTATTTCCTTACTACACGCAGGCGGATGCTTACTACCGGCAACTTGATGCGTTTCTCACCGGCGCAAGCCGAAGCAGAATCAGTCGAAAGAACCTTGAGGACATCCAAATCCCCCTGCCGCCTCTGGAGGTGCAGAAGGAGATCGTGGCGGAAATCGAGGGCTACCAAAAAGTCATCAACGGCGCCCGCACCGTCCTCGACCACTACCGCCCCCACATCCCCATCCACCCCGACTGGCCGATGGTGCCGCTTGGCGATCATTTCTCAACTTCGAGCGGCGGCACGCCTTCGAAGGAAGAAGCCAGTTACTGGATTGGCGATGTTCCGTGGGTTTCCCCCAAGGACATGAAGTCGGATGTCATTGTTGATACGGAAGATCACATATCAACAGCCGCAGTGGCTGGCAGTGCGACCAAGTTGTTTCCGGCCCAAACCGTCGTTTGTGTCGTGCGCTCGGGAATTCTGAAACATTCATTCCCTGTGGCGCTGCTTTCGCGCCCGATGTGCATAAATCAGGACTTGATTGCCTTCCAACCCAAGGGCAGCGCAATCAGTTCAGAGTTTCTGTTTTATGTCCTGAAGACACGGTCGGCATCGATTCTCGCAGATGGCATCAAGCCAGGCGTTACCGTTCAAAGTTTCCACAACGGATTCTTCAAAGACTACCCAATCCCCCTCCCACCCCTCGCCACGCAGCAAGCCATCGTGGCGGAGATCGAAGCCGAGCAAGCGCTGGTCGCCGCCAACCGCGAACTGATCACCCGCTTCGAGCACAAGATCCAAGCCACCCTCGCCCGCATCTGGGGCGAAGAGACAGGAGATGCGCGGACATGACTGAACCTGAACCAAAGACAGTAACGTCTGCTTTTCTGGCACCAGGCGCGGTCGACTGGCGCGAACTGGTGGCCGAGAACGCAGCCGACAAGGAACAGCAGGCGGAGGCCCGGAAGGCAAGCGACGAATTGAGGAACGTACTGCTCGCGTCCTTGCAGATGCAGCACCTTGTAATCCTCGCCGGTTCCGGATGTTCGCAATCCGCTGGTGGACCATCGATGCTGGACCTGTGGAATGGTGCAGTCGGTGAAGAACCAACGGCCAAGGCGAGAGCTACAGCAAAAAAGGTCAACCACGACGTCACGAACAACAAGAACATCGAAGCGTTTCTTTCCAGGGTCGAAGCCTTCTTGCAGGTAGATGACAACGAGGCCGTCAGCGAGTTTCTGAACTCAAGCAAGCAAGTGATTCTCGACAGGTGTTCGGCGTTTCTCGACGCCGACAAGCTTGGTGCTCACAAGATCTTTCTTCACCGGCTCTCTCGCCGCCGTGTTCGCGATCAACGCCTTCGGGTGTTCAGCACGAACTATGACCTTTGTTTTGAACGAGCCGCCGCCGAGTTGGGCGGAGTGGCACTGGACGGCTTCTCCTTCACTGCTCCTCGCCGTTACGACCCGCGGTTCTTCGGCTACGACATCATCCGACGACCGCGCAGTGGCGACGATCTTGGGCACTACCTTGAGGGCGTGTTCTTGCTCTACAAGCTTCATGGCTCAGTGAACTGGGCCAGGCGGCAGGACGGAACGATCTATGAGAAAGACAAGCCAACGCCTGCGGAAGCCTGCTTGATTTATCCCGCGACCGGAAAGTATCAGCAGAGCTTCGTTCAACCCCATCTCGAATCGATGGCGCAATATCTCGCCGCCGTGCGCGAACCAAATACCTGCGTGCTCGCCGTCGGCTTCGGCTTTAATGACGATCATCTGGCTGAGCCGTTGTTGGCTGCGGTGCAATCAAACCCACACCTGCGCCTGATCGTGGCGGACCCTGGATCACGCACGAACGAGACGAACGGTAACCGGTACTGGAAGCAGTTCTTCGAGCTGAGTAGTCGTGTCGAAGATGTCTGGTTCATCAAGGCGTCGTTTGGTGATTTTGCCAAGATGGTCCCTGACCTGAAATCGCTGACGCCAGCGGACACCCTCATGAAGGCCATCAAAGGCGTGACGAGGGAGCCATGAGCAAGTTGAACATCGATGAGGCTTTCCCCAAAGGACTACTTCGCCCGGAGCTCTTCCTGGGTGTGGCGTCCTCGGTCACGGCCCGAACGGTCGGCGTCAATCTCAGCGAGGCCGGTCAGCCGAGCGGTTCCCATTTTGCAGGTGGCCGCTATGGCCGCGGAGAGGTCGGCGAATTCGTATTGATCGAAGGCCAGCAAAGCCTTCTGCTGGGCCGTATTGCCGAAATCCACCTGCGCGAACCGGAGCGCCGAGCCATCACGCGAGACTTCGCTGGCAACAGCGACCTGGACGCGCTCGGACAGATCCAGCTCCTGGGGTGCGTTTCCATGGACGAACTGGTGGTAACCGCGGGCGTCGATGCCTACCCGCGCCTCGGGGACCGGATTTACGCCGCGCCGCATAGGTTCATCGCGCTGCTCCCCCAGTTGATGGAGCGCGACAACGATAGCTGCGAACCTGTGACCTTGAATCTTGGCGCGGTGGACGGGTCGCAGGAAAGTATCGTTACCGTGAAGCCGGAGCGACTCTTCGGCCGCCATTGCGCGATCCTCGGCGCGACGGGCGGCGGCAAGAGTTGGACCACGGCGCGGATCATCGAGGAGTGCATCAGACACAATGCGAAGCTAATCCTGATCGATGCCACCGGCGAATATCGGGGGTTCGCCGACGATGGGGTGTTGCATTGCCACCTTGGCGATCCTGTAGAGAAGGCGACCAGCTCGATCGTATGTTCTCTGCCCCCAACGAGCTTTCTGGAGTCAGACTTCGTGGCGCTCTTCGAGCCCGCGGGCAAGGTGCAAGGCCCGAAGATGCGCGCGGCGATGAGAAGTTTGCGGTTGGCGGGGATACAGCCCGCACTTGCTACTGACGGATACATCCGGAAGCATGACCAGCCCAAGCAACCATTAACCGATGCTGAGCTGGATCCTGCTACTTCGTCCCTGCTGGACAATCCACGACAGCCATTTGATGTGTCTCATCTGGTGCGGCAGATAGAACAAGAATGCGTATGGCCGAATGGCGGCACACAGCGAGCGCCCGATCCGACGAGATGGGGCGGGCCTGACGAGGGAAGTTACGCTAACTGCCTCTCACTCTTTGCGCGCATCAACGGCGTCCTCACTTCCCCTGCCTTTAAATGCGTCTTCCAAGCTGACACCGAACCGGCGTTGACGACCAAGATCGATGTCTTCATCAGCGGGAGCGACAAGCTGCTGCGAATCTGCCTGAGCGGCATCGCCTACGAGTTTCATGCACGCGAAATAATCGCCAATGTCATCGGCCGTTATCTGCTGACCAAGGCTCGATGTGGTTCGTTTCAGCAGCGGCCGACGGTGGTCCTGGTGGACGAGGCACACAACTTTCTCGGTCGCCAAATCGGTGCGGAGGACTATGCCGCCAAGCTTGATGCTTTCGAGTTGATCGCCAAGGAGGGACGCAAGTACGGCCTGAATATCTGCCTGGCCAGCCAACGCCCTCGCGACATCACAGAGGGCGTTTTGAGCCAAATGGGCACCTTGATCGTGCACCGGCTGACGAACGATCGTGATCGCGAAGTGGTGGAGCGTGCCTGCGGTGAGATTGATCGCGCGGCGTCAGCATTCTTGCCCAACCTGCGGCCAGGCGAAGCCGCCATCATCGGCACCGACTTCCCGATTCCGCTCACGATCCAGATTCACGAGCCTACGACGAAGCCACAATCGGACGGTCCCAAGTATCAGCGCCATTGGGCTGTTAGCCAGGACGCAGGCGAGGCGTAAGGCATGGAAGAAGCCGCCGAACTCGCCAACTACCTACCGCTCTCCTTCAAGACCCCGAAGGAGCAGGAGTATATCGCCTTCCTCTGGGACGCCTTCCAATCGAACTACGAAAACAAGAAATACCAGTTTGCCTTCCTCGCCTACCACATGCTCACGATGAGCTTCGTCTATTTCAACATCTGGCAGATCAAGCAGACCGAGCCAAAGGACTTCGCGATGGGCCTCATCGGCTTCGGCAAGGACATCGAGAAGAGTCTCCTCGAAGCGACCTCGCCTTTCGTCTTCAGTACCGTGAACGAGCGCAGCATCCTGCGCTTCCTCAAGCTCATCGCCTGCGACAACAGCAAGATCGGCACCTACGCCAAGCTCGTGGACGACCGCAACGAGTCCGCACACCCCAACGGCAACATCTTCTTTAGCGAGCAAAGCGCGCTCGATTTAAAAATTATTGAAATCCTTCGAGTGGTAGACGAAATACAAATACACTCCAAACCCATTATCGAACGTTGTTATCACCAATTTCTCATGTATAACTGCGATCCGGAAGATCGGGAATACTTTGATGCCGGAGACCAGATTCGCGAATTGCTTATTCACCGAAACTATTTATCTCAAAAAGATATCGAGATCTGTCTAGCCCACGATCTCACATCTCTCAGGTCCGAATCCAACTTCCCAGCCATGGAAGTTCTTCATCAAAATCTTCGTGACACATACTCCGACTCAGAAACCGAAAGCCTTACCTGAAAAGAGGTTACGATGCCCATACGCTCTGCCATTTGGAAAGTTTCGCCCCAGCCTCAGCCTCTAGTCGAGTCATCGTTAGCAAATGAGATGCTCCTTGAAGACATGATCGTCGCAGCACCTCGCATGCTCTCCGATGAATGGATGCTCATTGGGCGGCAAGAGGATACTGGTTTGGGTGGTCGCATTGATCTGCTCGCCATTGCTCCAGATGGCGCGCTGGTGTTGATTGAGCTCAAACGCGACCGTACGCCACGAGACGTGGTGGCGCAGGCACTGGACTATGCTTCCTGGGTGGAGAATCTTCGAGCGGAAGATATCGCTGCCATCTACGGACGATTTGCACCAGGTATGAACTTATCTGAAGAGTTTCGAACGCGATTTGGTCAAGATCTTGACGAAGAATCCCTCAACGAAAACCATCAAATTATTGTTGTGGCTTCTTCACTTGACGAAAGCACCGAACGCATTGTCGCGTATCTGAGCGAGCGCGACATTCCAATTAATGTTCTTTGCTTCCAGGTGTTCACACACGGCGCAGAACAATTGCTCAGTCGTGCGTGGCTGTTGGACCCAGTGCACACCCAAGTTAGCGCTGCTACGACACCGGATGGTCCGACAGAACCATGGAATGGTGAGTTCTACTCTTCGTTCGGCCAAAGTGAGACTCGTTCCTGGGCCGACGCTATGGAATACGGTTTTATCTGCGGAGGTGGGGGAGTGTGGTACAGCAGAACCATGCAGCTCCTAAGCCCTGGGGATCGTGTGTGGGTGAACGTTCCTCAGACTGGTTATGTTGGTGTGGGTCGCGTAACAGGCCGTGCTCAGCCTGCTTCAACCTTTAGAGTAAGGACAGCAGCTGGTGAGGTCCCAGTGTTAGACGTTGCCACTCGTGGCACATATCATCGAGAGTTCATTACTGATCCAGAGCGTTGCGAATACTTCGTGCCTGTTCGGTGGCTCGAAACTGTACCGCTAGAGAGAGCTGCCCAAGAGATCGGGTTTTTCGGCAATCAGAATACTGTCTGTAAGCCTAGAACGCCAAAATGGCGCTCAACGGTCGAACGATTGAAAGAGAAATTCCCCAACTTCGATAGCGCCTGACACCACAAGCAGAATAGAAGGGGACTTGAGATGATTAGAGTGTTTAGCCGGAAAAGGCCTCAGCATCGAGAGCTCCTCAAGCTCTTTTCAGCATTTGGTGATCGCCTTGAAGATTATGATTCTCCTCCAGCTGATGCAGGTTATTGGTATGGCGAGAGGGCGTTGACGGGATTTTTTGCTGCGGCTGCTTGGTCACTTCCGAAAGGCTGGAGCGTCGAGGAGTTTACAGGGTTACGTAGGCAGGGAAGAAAGAAGGGTAGCGGACGCGGTGACATATGGGTCGGAGTAGGGAGCAAAACCTATACGATTGAAGCGAAAGTTGTTTGGCCCGGTGGGAGCGTTGATAGCGCCCGAAAGACAATAGAAAATAGTCTTAGTGAAGCCACTAATCAGCTGAAAAATCTTGAAGGGTCTTACCGGGAAGGCAGGCCCGTGGCATTATGTTATGTAGTGCCTGATCTAAATCAGAAAGGGCGGTTTTCAGAGCCCTCGATTATTAGTAGATTCTTTACTGAATTGCCCACCCTACTAGCCGATCGCTCAACCGTAGTTGGTTCCTTTTGGTACAACAGTAAGCCGCCGAGCTCCGGGGTGAGAGTTTATCCAGGAGTTGCTATTGTTGGTAGAATATTGGACGTTTGGAAGTAGCTACTATCCCATTTATCTTGGTCCGGAATAAGGCCGTTGGAACCTTTTCTGCTTGCTTGTACAGGGGAAAAGGTGTCAGGAGCCATTTACCTTAGATCGTACATAGCATCATTTCCCAAGAAATCACTGCCGATCTCGAAACTGTCCTCTGTGAATTCAGTTTGATTGCGAATGATTTAGGTGAGGGGCGCGCAAACCGGTGGCGCCAGGACTCTATGAAGTTCTATGTTGGAGTAACAGATAATAAGTGGTTTGATTTTCTAGCCAGCCGCAAACCTGATGAGGTCAATTTCTGGCGGCCTGGTGGGTCTGGATCATTCAAGGTAATCCCGCCTGGAGCTCCGTTTCTGTTCAAGTTACATAACCCGGCTAATTTCATAGCCGGGGGTGGTTTCTTTGTCAGTCACTCTAATCTGCCGTTGTCGCTAGCTTGGGAAGCGTTCGGTGAAAAGAATGGTGCTGCTTCTCTCGAAGCGCTGCAAGCGATGATTGAAAAATTCAGATCGAACAAGCCACACGAGCACGACCCGGTCATCGGCTGCACCATCTTGGCAAATCCCTTCTTTCTTCGGAGAGAAGCCTGGATTCCCGCACCATCCAATTGGGCACCGAGCATTGTCCAAGGGAAGAGTTATGAGAGCGAGGAGAGGATTGGGCGAGATATATGGATGGAAGTTCAAGATAGGCTTGCGAAAGTAGTTCCTAAAGAGCCTCCTCTTCGAACAGACGGTGCCTCCCCATCAGCCGAAGAGGTCGCAAGGTACGGTGCGGAATTCCTGACTAGAGCCAGACTTGGTCAGGGTGCCTTTCGAGTTCTTGTTACCGACGCCTACACCCGGCGTTGCGCCATCACTGGCGAACGCACTCTCCCTGCACTTGAGGCCGCGCACATCCAACCGTTTGCAAAGTCGGGTCCAAACGTTACGGCTAACGGCTTGCTGCTGCGCTCAGACCTTCACAAACTATTTGATTCTGGCTATGTGTCAGTCACGCCCGATCTTTCTGTCGAAGTAAGCAGAAAGATCAAAGAAGAATTTGAGAATGGCCGGGATTATTATGCGCTGCATGGTCGGAAGTTGGTCGTCATTCCTGCAACCCCAAAGGATCGTCCTTCATCTCAGTTTTTGGAGTGGCATAATACCAATATCTATCTTGGGTAAGTGAGGAGAGGTCTCCAATGGTAAACGATAGCGTCATGACAGCTCTGCTCGAGTTTCGACGCAAACGAAACTGGGAGCAATTTCACAAGCCTAAAGAGCTTGCCACTGCCCTTGCTATTGAGGCCAGTGAGTTGCAGGAAGTATTCCTGTGGAAAACAGAGGAAGAGGTCGCGCGTTTACTGAGCAGTCCTTCCCTAGAGAAGGTCTTGGATGAGATCGCTGACGTTGCAATCCTCTTGTCATACTTGTGCCACGACCTAAACATTGATCTAAACGCAGCGGTCCTCTCGAAGCTGAATAAGAACGAAGCCAAATATCCTGTCGAAAAGTCCTATGGTAATGCAAAGAAGTACGACGAAAGCTAGGTTGCTTGAGAGGGAAAATGTACCGAGAGAGAAGAGTGTACCGATAGTCTTTTCTAGACGTCGCTTCGTCCTGGAGTAGGAGTCAACATGGACCCTGTCTTTACTCTTCAATGGCCTGAGTTTCTCTTGGCGAACCGTCTCCAAAGCGCATTGCCGAAGTCACAAGGGTACTCTCTTCTTATTCCAGTGTCCCGCCAGGAGAAAGGTTTTGATCTCGCCGTCATCAGAAACCGCCCGAACGGCACCTCGCGAGTCGCCACGATTCAGATCAAAGCTTCGAGGGCATATGCTCAGAAACCACCGAAGAGAACGTCGGCCAAGCGTCACCGTTTTGAAACCTGGTTTAACCGGTTCGATGTTCCCAAAGAAGCGGATTTTTTTCTGCTCTTTGGCTTATTTGCACCTGACGCTGGGAGGACAAAGAAAGTCGGAACTCATTGGTACCGTGATTGCACCCTCTTGTTTACACAGCAAGAAATGAAGAAGTTCATGGCCACCTGTCTGACAAGGGGCGGGAAGCCCGATCGCATGTTTGGCTTTGGCTTTGACGACGAGCGGAAAGTGGTGCAGACACGTGGAGATAAAGACCGCCGGTTCAAAGACTACACTAAATATTTGCTTTCGAAACGCATGGCATTATTCAAAACAGCTCTACACGACTAACAGGGACAAAGAGCCGGTACGGGGAGTTTTATTCAGTCGCAATAGCTATCAATGAAGGTTCCTTCACATGAAAGACATCAAGCTCAAGCTGTTATCCTTCCATCAACAACTTGAATCGGATGATAATCATAGATACAAATCTTGGGAACACTGCTTCAAATACTTTTCGCAGAAGAAGATTGATGAACAAGTTGCATGCCTTCACTTATCGTTTTATCTCGCAAGTTGGGGTATGTATCGTGGGTCAAGCTTCTTGCTGTGGAAAGACTACCTGATCCACCACAAGGTGGTGAACCATATACTGTCTCTCCAGCACTTGAGAGGCATTGATTTCTCAAAGCCATGCACCTCGGAGATAGACGAGATTTTCGAGCTTACCTCTTGGATCAGAAACTGGTATCGGCAAAACATCAAACATGTTAACGGCGAAGCCAGGAAAATAAATGTCACAGATACGTTGGTTACGAAGATTCTTTTAGGCACACTTGGTTGCATGCCCGCATATGACAGATATTTCGTCGACGGCTTGAGGGCAAAGGGGCTTAGCTATTCAAGGCTCTCGAAAAACAATTTTCTGTCCGTTGTCGAGTTTTACAATCGCAACAGTGACGACTTCGACTCCGTTCAGAAATCAATAAAGCGCACAACTGGAATTTATTACCCATCAATGAAACTGGTAGATATGTACTTCTGGCAAATAGGCTTTGATGCAAATGAACGCTTATCTAGCAAGCCAATCTAGCTGGCTTCTGCCTCAGTGGGGCATGCGGGAGACATCTCGCCAAAGAAACATCCTCATTGGGCAATGACCGATGCGATATTGGTGGGTGAATCAAAATCAGACGTACCGTCATGAGATCGACGGTGGCTATCTTTGGTCGCCCAAGCGATCGGTGGGTGATCGTCGTAATCCATTCTATGAGTTCATGCGGGAAGTGTCTCCTGGGGATGTCATTCTTTCCTTCTGCGACACGCGCATCGCCGCCCTTGGCATCGCCCAATCGTACTGCTATGAGAGTCCGAAACCGGATGAGTTTGGTACCACAGGCCTCAGCTGGAGTGCGATCGGCTGGAAGGTGGACGTTCGGTTTCAGGAGCTGTCCAATCGAATCCGGCCCAAGAATCATATTCAGGAACTGCGCCCTTTCCTGCCAGGGAAATATTCGCCGCTTCAGAAAGATGGAAATGGACTGCAGAGCGTCTATCTGGCCGAAGTCACCCCTGAGCTCGCTGCATCGTTATTTCGGTTAATCGGTCCTGAGGCGACCTCCGTGAAGAATACAGCGACTACCCTCAACGGGCTGGCTCCGGAGATTCTGCAGCCCGAAGCCACCCTGGAAGAATGGGAACAGCGGGTTGAGCGGATGATTCATGACACGCCGACGCTACAGGAGACGGAAAAGCAATCGCTCATACAAGCTCGACGCGGGCAGGGCATTTTCCGGGCCAACGTCCAGCGGATCGAGAGTCAATGTCGGATCACCAAAGTCAATCGGCCAGAACATCTCATTGCTAGTCACTGCCAGCCTTGGCGCGACTCCAACAACGACGAGCGTCTGGACGGCGAAAACGGATTGCTACTGACGCCAACTATCGACCATCTGTTCGATAAGGGTTTTATTTCCTTTGAAGGCAATGGCCGGCTGATTATCTCACCGGTAGCACACAGGCCGTCGCTGCTCAAAATGGGTATCGATGTTGATCACAGTGTCAACGTCGGTGCCTTTAGCGAAGGACAGCGCCGCTTCCTGGACTATCACCAGGAAAATGTGCTCCGCAAGGCCCGGCAAGCTGGAGGCTAGGCTGGGGTGAGGGGGATCATGCTTTGTTGTGAACCGCAGTGAGCGAGGCTTCCACTAGGTGTGCTTCTAGGGTTTTTGCATCGGGTGGGATGCATGGAGTCGGACTCAATCGGAAACTACTATGACCTACGACCAACTAGTCGACTTCGTTGAACGGCGGATGCGGATGTCCCACATCTATCAGCCAGTCATGTTGTTGACTCTGCTGCAGCACGACGGCCAATGTTCAGAGACTGACATCGCCAAGGCAATATCGGTCCATGATCCGACCCAGATCGAGTATTACGAGGCGATCACTCGCAATATGGTTGGTCGAGTGTTGACCAAGCACGGAGTAGTAAAGCGGGAGGGCAAACACTTTAGTCTTCGATCTGCTCGTCCACTCTTAAAGGAACAGCGTGCCGAACTCCGACATCTACTGGAAGCTAAGCTGGATCAGTACGTGGCAAAACGCGGTGAACGAATCTGGCAGCACCGCAAGCTAGCACTCGGCGACATTTCTGGAACCATCAAATACGAGGTTCTACGACGAGCGAGCACCCGCTGCGAACTTTGTGGCATCTCGAATAGAGATCGAGCTCTCGAAGTTGACCATATCCTTCCGAGGAACCATGGGGGCAGCGACGACGAAGCCAACCTACAGGCTCTTTGTTACAGCTGCAATGCGATGAAGCGGGATCGGGACGCCACTGACTTCCGGGCGCTGCGCGAATCCTACGCCCATCGTGAGAAAGCCTGTCTGTTCTGTGCGCGACAAGGGGATGGGCACATCGCACTGGAGAACGAGCTATGTTTCGGAATCAATGATGGTTACCCGGTGACCGAGCTCCATATGCTCGTCATACCTAAGCGACACGTATCAGATTTCTTTGAGCTCTACGAGCCGGAGAAACACGCCTGTATGAGGCTCTTAGACGAAGCAAAGCGCAGAGCTAAGGCGCAGGATCAGAACATCGCCGGTTTCAATGTCGGCATCAACGTGGGCGAAGCCGCAGGCCAAACTGTTCATCATTGCCATGTCCACCTGATTCCCAGACGAACAGGCGACGTCGAGCAGCCGCGCGGAGGTGTGCGAAACATCATCCCAGGCAAGGGCACATATTGATAGAGCGGTAGGCGTCATTTCCGTGGCGCATCCATGACCCGCTTGCACTGATCTCCAGACGAGGAGTAGGCTGAAATCACTGCTTGTTCCGTTCTTCGGAGGCTCGCCATGCGGATAGTCTGACGGCGGACCACTCTTTCTGCTCCTTATCGAAGTACCCGCGGCATTAAACCCATCCATGTAATGGCTGAAGACCCATTTTATCTACCATCTGAAATCCAGCCAACTTGCTTGCAAAGCCTGGCCTTTCAGGGTTAGAAGATGCTCCATTACCGAAGATCTGATCTCATATGACCGGCATCCTCCAAGTTAACATCCCATCCAATAAGGTCTGTTAAACCTATGTCACCTGATTCTGGTAACCCGGAAGTCCCCTTTTCCAGAGGCGACTGGTTGCTTGACCGCAGCAACCCGGGACAACCTGGCCAGTACACCGGCAACTGGAGTCATGCTGGTCCACACATCATGGTCGAGTTGTCACTGGCCGGGGGCAGCACCCGTTGGCGTCCACTAGCCACCCTAGAGGCGATACCACGCACTGGATCAATAGTGGAACGCTTCCGGTTAGGTCACTTCGGCAGGGTTCGGGATCTCCAGCGGCTGATTACCTATGAGAAACTCAAGGGAACGCTCCACGAAATCATTTACTCAATGGAGGCGGCGCAGATCGACTTCTACCCCTACCAATTCAAGCCTGTCCTCAAATTTATTAACTCACCTACAGAGCGCCTAATCATTGCCGACGAGGTCGGCCTGGGGAAAACCATCGAATCCGCCTTGATTTGGATGGAATTGCAGGCTCGACGACAAGCAAAAAGGCTTCTTGTAATTTGCCCGAAAATCTTGGCTGAAAAATGGCGTGAAGAATTGCGAGGTAAATTTCTTGTTGATGCTCGGGTCGCAGACTTTTCCGAATTGAAACGGGAAGTCGAGGAATTGAAGAGAAATGGACCTCATCACTCCTTCGTCCTGATCGCCACCTACACAGGACTCCGTCCACCAAAAGCTGAGTTGCATCTGCTAAAGGAGCCGCCGGACACGGAATCAACGGGCTCTGTGAAAACTGCTCTGCTGCGCGAGCTACGCCATTGGTCTCTCCCCTATGATGCCTTTGATATGGTGATCTTCGACGAGGCGCACCATATGCGGAATCCGGCGACAACCACGTTCCATCTCGGAGAGAGCCTGGCCGCAAATGCCGGGGCAGTCCTCTGCGTATCGGCCACGCCCGTTAATAACAAGAACTCCGACCTCCACAGCTTGCTGCGTTTGATAGACGAGAGCTTCTTTGCCACTCAAGGGTTGTTCGAGGACTTGCTTGAGGCGAATCGTCCGGCAGTCCAAGCGGGCAACGCCTTAGCTCGCACACCCGTAGACCTGACGCTATTGACGTCTGCGGTGCGCAACATGAGCACCAGCCGCTTTATCAGCCAATCACCATTGTTTAAGCAGTTTCAAGATATTGTGAAGAATTTCAACCTAGATAACAAAACCCAAATTGCAAAGTGCCAAGACCTCGCGGAGAAGCTGAATCTCCTTGGCAGTTACGTGAATCGAACACGCAGAGTTCAAGTAAAAGAAAATCGTCCTATACGCGTTCCACTGATTTTCCCGGTTATCTATTCTGATGAGGAAATGAGACTGTACCAGGCTATTCTTAAGCTCGTTCGCAACAAGTGTCGGTTGGATAGTCGCCCATTTCACGTTTTTCAGGTATTGGGACTACAACTTCGAGCGGCGAGTTGTCTGCCTGTGCTAGCACAGGAGATCAAGGATGGACGATTTGGAGACACGGGCGATCTCTTTGATGAGGCGATGGGGGAGGGAATTCTTGATGAGTTGTCGGATGATCAGCCAAATGAGGAGTTGGAAGCTCCGCACAATGCCCAACTGTTGAACTATGATTTTGAAGCAAATGATACCAAGTTTCGCGAGCTACAACGCATGCTTCTGGATATTGTACGAATCGAGAAAGTAATTATCTTTGCCTATTATCGACCGACGCTGGCCTACCTAAGAAGGCGTCTGAGAGCAGACGGAATTGAAGTGGCCCTGATTCATGGCGGTATCCCAAATGAGGAACGCATGAAAGAGATAGAGCATTTCAAGGATCCAAGGGGTCCACGAGTACTCCTGTCTTCGGAAGTGGGGAGCGAGGGCATTGATTTGCAGTTCGCCAGGGTATTGGTCAACTATGACCTTCCTTGGAATCCCATGCGAGTTGAGCAACGCATTGGCCGCATTGACCGAATCGGACAGGAAGCAAGGCGCCTATCTATCATTAACTTCAAGGTCCAAGGAACGATCGAGGAACATCTCTATGATCGCCTGCACAAGAAACTTGAACACTTCACAAACAGTTTAGGTGATTTGGAGGCCGTGATCGGAAGTGAGGTACAAAGGCTCACAGTCGAACTGCTCAGTCAGGAGCTGACACCAGAGCAAGAGAAACAGCTGATCGATCTATCAGAGAGGGTTATTGAGGAACGTCTGCTGCAGATCCAGGCACTGGAGGAATCTGGTGACGCCTTGATTGCCCTTTCGGACTATGTCCAAAGCAAGATTGAAGAGGATAGGAAAAAGGGCCGTTACATCCAGCCGGAGGAACTCGAGGATTACTTGTTAGATTTTTTTGAGCGGGAATTTCAGGGCTGTGAGCTCAACCACCATACCCCAGCCGACGGCTGCTTCCAGATGCGATTAACACCTGAGGCTCAGGCCTCGCTCTATGGGTTTATCGGGGAAGACCGTTCCTTAAGTGCACGTCCGCTACGTCAGAGGGAGTTTAGTATTACTTTTCGTCGCGAGGTGCTCCAGAAATTGTCACTCTCCGTACGAGGGAGCGTCCACTTTATCAATCACCTGTCACCGTTGGTTCGTTGGATTACGAAGATGAATCGGGAGCGAGCTCATGGATTCTTTAACGTGTCTGCGCTGCGCATTTCTCACCACAGTCTGCCGCCGAGCGACTACTGCTATCGCATTGAGCGGTGGAAGCTGAAGGGGCTCACCACTCGCGAAGTGCTCGCCTATGGGGTCCGCTCCCTAACCGAAGATACGCTATATTCTCCTGATGAGTGCGAAGCTATCGTCCAACATCTCTTGCGCGAAGGTCATGATTGGGATTACGCAAATTGCGACAGAGACACGCTACTTCAAACGCATGAGGTTATGGAGGGTGACTTCGCGACCAGGTTCTCCGAATCCATCCAGGACTTTCAGGCCGAGAACGGTACCGCATATCAGATACGGAAACAACGGGTGAAAAGCATCTTTGACCGACGCATTGAGCAAGATGAACAACGCCTTCGCACATTGCGGGAGGCAGGACGCGATCCACGTGTAATTCGTGCCACAGAAGGCCGTCTCAGAACCGCTCAAGAAAATAAGGAACGGCGCCTCCGCGATTTGGATCAGAAAGCACAAATTGACTTAGAACGGGAGCCGGTGGCTGCAGGGATCTTCCATGTGACTGGCCCCAACCCGGAAGCTTCCCGTAGAAGCCCATGATCAATTTTGGGTTCCTATTCCGTTATCTCAGAAGGACATTCTCTGCTAAAGAGCGGCAAAAAACTGGCTTAGAGTCACACCCTCCTTCCCAGCGTACGGATGTTTCTTCCGCCAAATCCCAATGGACCACCCATACGGCCTCTTTGCCACGGAACCCATATTTTGTGCAAATTGGACTCGATTTCGGGACCATGTTTTCAAAATGTATTTGTCGGGATGTGATGACCGACAAGGCATGGATCCATCTTCCCTCAAGGTCAGATGGCCTGCAGTTTCCTTTCTTGATTCCAAGCGCTATCTTGTTCATGAACCAAAAACTTGAACACCCCAGAGATCCCGAATGCCACTATCCTAAGAATAGCCTACATCATCTGAAACTTGCCTTGGAGAAGGTTGCTCTCCATCAGTGGCACGACCCCTTGCTAATTGCTTATCGACAAGCCTTCCCGGTATCAAGAGCGGACGAAGTTGCGGCATTTGTGACATCATGCGCTGTGTACTTGTTGGCTGGGATCCTTGGCGAGGTGATGAATGAGGTGCGCAGAAGATTCCCCAACTTCGGCTTAAATCAGCAGGATTATGCAGCCGTCAATATGGCCATTCCGGTGGCCAATGCTGAACGGCTAGAAATCAACAATCTCTTCCACCAGGTCCTTCGT
>Ga0315287_10002158_pt1 | contig 18476 bp, 20 predicted proteins | sample YL17G11_0_MG_FD_205037 | JGI IMG/M metagenome (GOLD analysis project Ga0315287, IMG submission 205037) | Sediment microbial communities from Yellowstone Lake, YNP, Wyoming, USA - YL17G11_0 | ecosystem: Environmental > Aquatic > Freshwater > Lake > Sediment | place: USA: Wyoming | collected...
ACTGGCCATTCGCAGGGTCGTACGTTCATTAAATTTAGCCGCAGAAGCGCAGAGTTATGGAGGCGCAGAAAATATAGACTAACGGCATGGCCGGCAATTTAAGTGCGTGAGCCCTGAGGGTATCTACAGGGCAGCTTTGGTATCGTCGCTGGCACGGACCCCTGAACTTGCGGCTGCGGTGGTCGTGGCCGAGGCGCAGGATGCGGCGGAGGGGCTAGCTAGGCTTGCAGATAAGCCCGACCTCGTCATCACCGACGTCGACATGGGCCATCACGCCGACGGCTTTGACCTAGTAGAGACGATGCGGGGCGCCGGCTTTGAGGGGCTAATCTGTGTGCACTCCAACCGGATGGTAGCCGAGGACCACCGCGCCGCCTTTGAGAGCGGGGCGGACGCCTTTATCCCTAAGCCGATGGCCAGGGCGCAGCTGCTCAAGCTGGCGATTCAGGCTAGCCAGAAAGCGATGGTGCCGGAGCGCCAGCGGGCCGTCGCCGTTGCCGACATGGCTGGAAAGCCCGAGGTCTTGGTGGTGGAGGACAATATCTTCATCCAGGAGGCCTGGCAGTTTGCCCTGGGCGACGAGGCGACGGTCCATACCTTGGGTAGCTACGAAGAGGTGGTGGAGCGCCTGGAAACGGACCCTGGGTTCGCTAGTAGGCTCCTGTTGGCGGTGACCGACATGCATTTGGATGGGTCGTCAGGCGACGGTCTGGACGTCGGCCGGCTGCTCAAGAAGCACCGGTCCGAGTTGCGGGTTCTGCTCAGCTCCGACGGGGTACTGGCGCCTGGCGAGCTGGTTGGCGCAGTTGATAGGACCATAGGGAAGGACCCGGTCGGGCTGGCTGCCCTGAGCTCACTCTAGTCTGTTCATTTTTGAGCAGGAGGCGTTAAGTGGGTCGCGGTGCTCCAACTAGACGGACTGGGGCACGACGCACTGCACCTGGCCGTTGCGAGTCCTTGCGCGTGGGCCATAGGCGATCCAGATCGTGCCGCCGTTGACCAGATTGCCTTTACCAGGCCAGTCCTTCCCAGACATAGCGTCGCTGGCGCTGGAATGGATCCTAAGCCGCGATTAGCGATTTTTTCGCCTCGCCGACATAAACAATCATCAAAGACATCGGGGCGACGCGCTTAGTCAAAGCACACAACCCGACCGTCAGGACTTCATCACGAACAGCTTCTTGATGGCAGGACTATAGCTAGGCGAAAAAAATGCCAGATAGGCCACCGCCACGCCGACCGCGATCGAAAGCGGCAAGCCGCTCGGTTCGAGGAATGCGTGCACCATAAAGATATTGATCGAGATCGGAGCAATAACAACCAACGCAAGCGGCACGAAGAAGCCGATCGCTAGGGCGAGACCGCAAGCCACTTCCGTCCCCTTCAGGAGGTAGAAGAAGTATTTGCTCGCCTTCAGACCGGCGAAAAACGTCGCCATATCTCCCTCTAGTGGCGGTGGTGTGGTGAAAAAGAAAGCAATTCCGCCGAACAGGAAGAGCAGGCCGAGGAGAACGCGCACGACGATTTGAATCTTTTTCTGCATAGAATCTCCGTAGTATCGGACTAACGACAAGACCGAAATATGGTCGGCTTGATTTTACCTCAAAATTAGATTTTTAGGCATTCATGGTCGCGCTCACCTCTTCGGAGTCGAAGCGCTCAGCGTAAGTGGCTGAAAATCAGCAATTCAGAGCTTAAAGATTAGGCGGGCTATATCTGTCTGACGTTCCTAACAGGTATTTATTGAACTTGCCGAAGTCACAAAAAAACCGGTTTTCTAGATGATTTTAAGAATCTAGCTTTGGGCAAAAAAACCTGGGATTGGCGCCGCCCGCACCAAACGGCGCTTAACCAGTGAGCACGCGCAGGGGCATCTCATTAGACAACTTGTTCAGAAATTCTGACGACATAAAGTTAATGCTGCGAAGAACGGATGCATTTGTGCCGACGCGCAAAGCGAGCTGCCCAGATTTATTGGCTCTGAATCGCCGTAGCTTAGCCATGGGCTGCGAATTTGAGGTGTTCGAACAACTGGTGGGTGAAGTCATTGGAAAAGTCAGTAGGTTGGCGTGTCAATGCTGGGTGATCGCGAGCCGTTTCCGGGTCACTATGCATTTAGATCTCCTCCGACCCAGCCGATAGATGCCAATGGCAATGTCGACTCGGAGGAGGGACGCATGGGTGCGACGGGGCGGGAAGATCATATCGAGCTCTTCGTGGACATGGACGAATTCTATCGGCGGGTTGACTTTGTCAGCTCCTACCTGGAGCTAGAGTGGCTTGGCTTCAAGACGGAAAGCTTCGAAGGCTCCTTCAGGGCCAGGCGCCTTCCGGAACTTTTCGCTTTTTGCACCGCGAATCCCGAGTATCACATGATGACCTACACCGACCAGGGACGTATCGCCAACAAGTACGTGCCGGGCAAGAAGCTCTACCTACTAGCCAAAGGTGACAAGAATCCTTGCCTCGTGCTCAACCATCTGATTGATGCGTCGCGCGCCTTAGTCACGGAAGAAATGATCTGCTCGGCTCTTGCCATGCTTAACGATGTCAATACTGGTGACAAGTGACAGCGTGCTCATCTGCGCCGCCTTTTCGGGATCGCCGAGGCGGTTGTCGTGAAAGAGGGCCCACGTGACATACCGTCTATGGGCACCGCAGTTGTTTGTTCGGCGTAACTCCCGGATGAGCAAATACTGAAACAACGCGTAGGCGTCAAAGTCGTCCTCGCTGTTGAAATCCTTGAAGTGCTCCACCGTTGTGGGATTGTCGGTAAGGTGAGTACAAATGGCCTTACCGCTGCGAGTTTGACCGAAGCGTTGCGCTGGCATCTTCAAGGGATCCTCCTGCTTTACTAGTTCAACTAGCAGAAGTAGTGGAAAGTTCAAACCTCTGCCAGCGACATGAGGGCTGATAGAATGACAGGCAGAGATGAGCCTCCAGAAAAAGGACCGAGCCAGCCGGTCCAATTCACTCTTGCCACCGGATATTCCGATAAGCTACAAGGCCGCCAACCGCCGGAATATACTTCGGTGGTCCTACTAATCTCCGCTTACCAAATCATACCCCCTTAATCTCAGATCAGAGCACAGAGAGCACGTGCTCAACTTGACTGCCGATTTTAGACCGGCTTGGACCAAATCTCGACCAGTGATCGCTCCGTGTCAAAACGGCTGATGATTTAGTCGATAAAAACGCTGCAATTCTAGCTATCAAGAGGTTCCCATCTCCATGGCACAGACTTTGCTTAGGGGTTATTGCGCAACGTTGCGCAGGATTCACTAAAACATCGAGGGAATTAAAATGGCTATCACTCACATCGTTTCCAGCATTACGTCCGACGACCTGCGCAATGTTTCGGTCCAGACCGCCGAAATGGCAAAGCTCGTCACAGCAATTCAGTTCAACATGATCGCGATTCAGAACTGAACCCAGCTTTGGGAGAGACCGCGATCAAGATCGCATCTCTCCATCCCTTCACTTTTAATTCCTATAGGATCTGCAATGATCAGCATCTTCGGTTCAGAGCAAACGATCAAAAACATCTATATGCTTGCCGCGCAGCATATGGACGGTGATGAGATCTCAACCGTCGAGCAATTGCGGTCGCCGTATCTCAAATTTCTAACGCAGCATCAGCCGCGGCAGGCCCTGAACTACGGAAGCGATCCCATCGCCATCGATGAAGCAGCAACGGCGGTCCTTAGCGCGGCATTTGGGCACAGCAAGTTCAACGATCTTTCGCAAGAAAATTTGCTTGGCGACCCAGTCGCCGAAAGCGAGAAGCAGCGCCTTAAAACGCTGGTGCGCGATGGCTACGAATTCCTCGCGAGTCGTAGCCCCGCAGTCAAGGCCATTTTTGACTTGGCGATCCACAGCATCTTCTTCGTCAAATCCAAGAAAAGCGCCCGAGGGCACAATTCGTTTGGCGGATCATCCTCTGGCGCCATTGGCTCGATATGGATCAGTGGCCACGGCTACTTCAATAAATTCGATATCTCGGAATTCCTGCTGCACGAGCTGACTCATCACCTGCTATTCTTAGCCGAGCGATGCGAAGGCCAATTTCACTACGATGCCGTGGCATTGCCAGACAATTACGCCCAGTCCGCGATCCTGAACTACAGAAGGCCGCTGGATAAAGTCGTTCACAGCGTTGCCGTCTCAACGGAAATTATCCTAGCCCGCCAGACCTTTTTGGGTACGCAAAACGTTTCATTACACCCTTCTACTGCCCTAATGCTAAAGCAAACGGGACTATCGATCCGCAGCATATTCGAGCTGCCAAATCTGGAAAGCCTCCTAACGCCCTGGTCGATTGATTTGATGCGGCGCTGCGAAAATATCCTCAAGGCACATGGCAAAGCAGCATAAGGTAGTCACCGCATGAATATCATATTTAAAAACAATCTATTTCGGGGCGCAGCTACCCTTTGCATCTTGCAGCAGGTGTTTGTTGGTCTTTCGACCTTCATCATCGGCTCCGCAGGTGCTGCACTAGCCGACCCTAGCCGAGTGCTACTTCTTCTTGGGGCGTTCTTTGGATCGAGCGCCATGGCCTATGTGGTAGGCACTAGCTACCAGTGGCTAGGGGTGCGTTTGGCCAATGACCTTTGGAAGACCTATACCATCGGCCTACTCGGTGAACTGGGTAGCGACATGGGCTATGCGTCACCAGCTAACAAGAATCTAACCAACACTTGGCTTACCGGCGAAGCGCAGTCCACCCTGGAGTACACCGCAACGTTTGCCTTAGATTTCCTGTCCATCAGCTGCAATGTCCTGTTTACCCTGGTAGCTTTTCTAGCCATCTTGGGCCCGTTGATCACCTCAGCTATCGTCTTGGCATTGATTTCGTCGTTTTGCCTATTGATCGTGGCGCGGCGTGCCATCAAAAGCGCTGGAAGCGAGATCCAAGGGGCGAAAATGGCAGCACTCATGTCAGTGCAATTCCTCTGGGACCAGATTTTTTTTGGCAATAGCAAGACGCGCTCGACTCCGATGCAAAGAAATGAGGTCTTGATGCTAAGCTACTTTAAACAGGCTGAACGCTATCGCTTACTTGAGCAGGGGGTGTCGTGCCTTCCCATCTTCTTCTCTATGGCGGTCCTATATGCAGCGGTCGCCCATCAAGTTCACAGCGGAGCGATTGTGCTGGCGGCGTTAGTCGCGGTTCTGCCGCGCACGTTGCAGCTCTTTCAGAACGTGCATACGATGACGACCTACAGCAGCCAGTTTCTCCTGCTGAAGTCCAAACTCTCCAACCTTAAACTCTTCAGCAAGCGTCTAGATCGGCGTCAGGCGGGCGAGCATGTACAAAAGGCGGAGATTTCCATCTTGGATATGGCGACCGAGACCGATATTCCTCTGGATGAGCTGGTCGCCCAGGTCGCCTCCAAGTCCCGACTAAAGCCCGGCCGCCTGCGGTTAACCGGTCGCAACGGCGTGGGCAAATCATCGTTCCTTCGCGACCTCAAAGCGCTGATGCCACAGGCGGTCTTAGTCGGCCCTGAGATCCACCTCCTGCCCATCGAGTTGAAGGGATCGACAGGCCAGATCCAAAAGCAGACGCTGATGGCCATGATGGAGCAAAACATCGAAGTCCTACTCGTCGACGAGTGGGATGCCAACCTCGACCAGGCCAATATGGAAAGTGTCGACGAGCAGCTGCAAGCCTTCGCAAAAAATGGCCTTGTGATCGAGGTGCGGCATAGCCGCCTAGAACTCATACGCCGCGACGGCGAGTAGTTCACGTCCCCACGTCTCAGCATCACGTCGAGCTGAAACGAAAAGATAAGCTTCGTGCCTTTATCCTGCTGGGCGCCGACCTTTCATCAGACGATCGCCTGGGTGACAGCGGGGGCGGTCGCAGTCAAGTTGATTTTACCATCCAGTGCTGACGCTGCTGCAGTCTCGACAGGTGGGACGTCGAACACGAACTGCGTCCCCTGACCTTGCTGCGAGTAGATCGAGATCTTGCCACCCAGCTCCTCCACCAACGTTTTGACCGCGTCCATGCCGACGCCGCGACCAGAGATATCGCTCACCTCGTCCTTGGACGACAGGTTCGGTACAAAGACCAACTCAATCTTTTCTTGGTAGGACGCAGTGGCAGCCTTATCGGCAGTCCAAAGCCCACCCTGAACTGCCTTCTGGGCAAGCTTATCGCCGTTGACGCCTTGGCCATCGTCTTTGATGACGAAGTGGAGCCAGTCATCTTTTTTGCGGTAGCAAGCGATCTGAATCGTGCCTGTGATAGATTTGTGGGCTTCGCGCCGCACATCTTTGTCCTCAATTCCGTGGTCGAGGCAGTTGCGAACGATGTGTACGAACGCTGGGTCGAGCCGCTGCATCTCGGCATGTGAGATTTCGCAACTATCGGCGACGTAGGCGAGGCGGACTTGCTTTGTGTCGCGGCGGTCGTTCAGTTTTTCGAGATAGGCCTCATACTTGGCAAAAACGTCTTTCACACCGACCCGCAGACAGTTCTCCAACATGGTAGTAAGCACGTCATTGCGAGTCGCTAGTGCGTGAGCAGTCAAGGTGTCGTACTTGTCTTTCGTAAGAGTGACCTTCCCTTGGCTCTCTTTAAGCCTGAGGACGGCCTCGAGGTCGCTCGTTTCAAACTTCCACTGGTCTTTGATCAACTCCCAGTTGGTCGCAAGCCGCGCACTCGACGGCCCCTCTTCGTCGAGTAGCGTCTCCAATTCATGAATCTCGTGCGCAAGGCTAGCGAACTCGAAGGTGCCGATTGAGCCTTTGAGCGTATGGAGATCGCGGCGGAGCTGACCGAGGTCGGCAGGCTTAGTCGCCTTAGTCGCGATGAGGTTGTCAGCGCGGCGAAAGAGCCCGATAGCCTCGTCGAAGAAGCTCAGATAGCTATCCAAGCTTGCGGCTACCCGTGAAATTTTGCGAACCCGCTCAGCCTGGACGACCGCCTCGCGCTCGTTCTTGAGCTTCTCGGTGGCGTCGTTCGCTACGACGACGACCTTTTCGAGCTGACCGTCTTTGCCGTTGAGTGGGCGGTACTCGAGCTGGATGATGCGGGTGCCATCGATAGTCAGCGACTTCGGCAAGAAAGAGGTAGTCGAATCGAAGTCACTCATGAAGTCGTCGCCATCGACATTCCAGAGGAGCTTCAGACACGTCTTGACGTTGTCTTCGGAGATCGATGAGTATTTGGTGACGAATTCCTGTAGCGTTCGCACGTCGCCGGACCCAGGGATGATCTTGGCGAGAGCTTGCGAGCGCTCGGGGGCGACAGTGCCATTCCTATCGAAAAAGTAGAGCCCTTCGCTAAGAACGGCGAGCAGACTCTTGGTGTTCTCGTACGAGAGCTCAATTTGGCGCGAAAGAATCGTGATGGTGGTCCCGACGATGCCGATACCGAGGGCCAGAGCCAAGGAGATAAGCAGTAGTGAACGCAGGTTGCGGCTAGCCATTTCAAGCCGAGCTGCTTCGGCGTGCTCGGCGCCGAGTCGGGCGAGCTCTCGGACCTTTTTCTCGTATTCAAGGCGCTGCGGCTCGTACTCGGAGAAGTAGAGGATGCGAGCCTTGTCGGCATTCTCGAAAAGCAGTTCTAGAATCTGCGTGTCGAGCGGGCGAAGCGTCGTCTCGTCGATCTTGGTGAGATCGGCTATGAGATGACGCATCTCAGGCGACGAGGCTTCATCCTTTAGCTCAGCTAGGAGCTTTTTGTGTTCGTCGTAGGCTGCAATTTTCCTGCCCGAGTAGACTTCGAGCTGCGAGGGATCGATCAGCAGTGCCTTGGACGCGTCGTCTTGCGTTAAGCGCAGCGACAGGACGCTATTACTCTTGCCCTGGACACGCAGAGCCTCGGCGAGGTCGGCCGCGTTCGATTCGAGCCCCCGAAAAGTGATCCAGGTCACGACGCCCGAGACAACCACCAACGGCATAACCAGGGTAAGGTAGAATTTCTGAGCGAGACTGAGCCGTTTCCTGCGCTGTGCGAATACCATTTCTCTCCCTTTCTAAGTCTCCTTGGCCGCGGAGAGACGTCCATCAGTATGCGGGTGCGGCGCGAATACAATGCGCCATCTTGCAAAGGAGCGGTCGGCTCGGAAGTGCCTTAGGGTCTTAGATTTTACAAGTTCATATTGACTAGGCTACACTATGAGTAACGGTGCTTGAAACATGTATGTGCTAAGAATCTCGCTGGTGCTCGGCACGCTCGAGCCTGGGGCTATATTTAGTGGAGTGTCGAATTTGAAGCGTATCAGCAGTTTTTGTTTCGTCATACTCTTCACACAGACGTTTGCTTTTAATACCGGTGGACTGGCCTTTGCCGCGACCGCCGCAAAGACCTATCTTTCGTCCTATAATCGTCCGAAGGATGTTCCTTTCCCCAAAGACAACGCCCATTCGAACGCGCGCGAGGATCTCGGTCGCACGCTCTTCTTCGACCCCAGGCTTTCCGGCTCAGATTGAATCTCCTGCGCTACCTGTCATAATCCGGGGCTTTCCTGGGGTGACGGGCTTGCCAAAGGTATTGGGCACGGAATGAAGCCGCTCGGCCGCCGCACGCCGACGATTCTAAACCTAGCCTGGGGCGAGCTGATGTTCTGGGACGGGCGGGCCGACTCTCTGGAAGCGCAAGCGCTCGGACCAGTAGAATCGACTGGAGAGATGAATCTGCCGCTCGATCAAATGCTAGGCAAACTCGAAGCGATGCCAAGCTATCGACCGCTTTTTGACAAAGCGTACCCAGGCGAGGGCATCAGTAAGGCGACGATCTCGAAGTCTATCGCAACATTCGAGCGCACCGTCGTCTCCGGCGACGCGCCCTTTGACCGTTGGGTGCGAGGTGACGAGAAGGCGGTCTCAGCGAATGCTAAGCGTGGCTTTATGCTTTTTAACGAGAAAGCTCTTTGTTCGAAGTGCCACAGCGGCTGGCGATTCACCGACGACAGCTTCCACGATATTGGCGTTGCCGGCGATGATATCGGACGCGGCAAGATCATGCCCGATATCGCGGTGCTGCAGTATGCCTTCAAGACTCCGACCTTGCGCGACGTCGACCGCCGCGCCCCGTATATGCACGACGGTTCGGAGAAGACTCTCGGGGAGGTTGTCGACTTCTACGATAGAGGTGGGAAACAGCGGCGTCCGGCAGTCTCCGAGCACGTCAAGCCACTACAACTGACGAGTGAAGAAAAAGCTGATCTTGTCGCCTTTCTTAAAACCTTAACGAGTCAGGACAAGCCTGTCGTTGTTCCCGTACTCCCCAGATAATCGAGGGTATTGCCGATGAAATTTACATTATCACTATCGTTCGTTGCCATCGGTATGTTCTCTTCGGGGAGCGCCTCTGCCAAAGACCATGCCGTTTCTCAAAAGGGTAAGGCATTCGCAGTCGAGGAGATTACGGTGGCCGCCGGAGATGCAGTCACCTTCAAGAACGACGACGAAACGTCACACAACGTTTTTTCATCGACCGAAGGAGCCAAGTTCAATCTTGGCATTCAGAAACCAGGTCTAGAATCCTCACAGAAATTCGCGACTGCTGGCACGTTCGAAGTACGCTGCGCTATTCATCCGAAAATGAAACTCAAAGTCGTGGTTAAGTAAACCGTGCGGAAAGGTCGATCTATGCGAGGATTTATCTCAGCCGTGGCTATCGCGGGAATGCTTGTAGTTCAACCCGCTATCGCAGCCGGGAAGGGTGAGACTTGGCCCATCGCCGTCCGCCTTAGCACTAAGGGTAACGACATCGCGTTCGACCAGGCAGCGATCCAAGTGCCTTTCGGTCAAAAAGTGCAAATGAAATTTATCAACCAAGCTGACAAGGGTTCAGAGATCCTACACAACGTCGCCATCTTGAAGCCAGGAAGCCTCGACGCGTTCGTCAAGGAACTTCAGGCGAACGGCTACGATATTGCGAAGATGCGCACCCACAAATCCGTCCTCGCGATGACTAAGGCTCTAGAACCAGGATCCGAGGAGACGCTTGAGTTCAGTCCAGCAGAGCCGGGATTTTACCCCTACATATGCCTCATGGCGGGGCATGCCGACATGCTTGGCATGAAGGGGATACTGAACGTCAAGAAATAGGTGCCTTAGGGCCCGCCAGGAAATAACTTGCACATTTGGGCGCCAGCTGACGGCCGTCTGCGGCCGCTTTCAAAGCGAAAAATCCTCGAAATACCCGAGGTATTCCTCCGTTTTTTCGCTTTGAAATCGACCACAGCCAACCATCATCTGACACCCAAATGTGCAAGTTATTTCCTGACGGGCCCTTAGTAGCGATTCGGCGGTTAGCTGAACTTGATCGCCGCGCTGCATGCAGAACCTCGCCGCGCAAAGCGCGCCCCTCCCCTGCAGGTCCTCTGCTAAGGCTCAGAGTTGAGCGGCCATAGTCCGCGTCGAAAACATGGCTGCAATTATTGCTGTTAGTATACTTAGCGAGGACCGCATTGCCCGCTCCTTCCTGGCCATTTGATCGTTCCTGAGCAGGCAATCGCATGAAGGCAATGCAATCAGGCATTCCTGTTCACGCAATTTAATTCACGAAAAGCCTGCTCCAATCGCTTACTAAATTCTTGTTCACCCTGGCGCAGCCAGACTCTGGGATCATAGTGCTTCTTATTGGGCTGGTCGGCGCCATCTGGGTTGCCGATTTGCGCCTGTAGGTAGTCACGCTTGTTGGAATAATACTGGCGAATCCCATCCCAAAAGGCCCACTGCAGGTCGGTATCGATGTTCATCTTGACGACACCGTAGGAAATGGCCTCCGTGATTTCTGCGGCCGTAGATCCCGAGCCGCCGTGGAAGACGAAATCGACCGGCTGCGCTCCGGTCCGCCGCTCGCTGACGATGTAGTCCTGGGAATTCTTCAAAATCACCGGAGTTAGCTGCACGTTTCCCGGTTTGTATACCCCGTGCACGTTGCCAAACGAAGCGGCAACCGTGAAGTGGCTGCTGACCTTTAATAGTTCATCATAGGCATAGCAGACGTCTTGCGGCTGCGTATAGAGGCGCGAACTATCGATGCCGGCATGGTCGACTCCGTCCTCCTCGCCACCGGTGACGCCGAGTTCGATTTCTATGGAAGTGCCGATTTTGTCCATACGCCTGAGATACTGGGCGCAGGTGCCGACATTGGCGTGTAAATCATCTTCCGAAAGGTCGAGCATGTGCGAGCTGAAAAGTGGTTTGCCGTGCGCGCGGAAAAACTTTTCACCTTCATCGAGCAGTCCGTCTATCCAAGGCAGGAGCTTGCGGGCAGCATGATCGGTGTGCAATACAACGGTGACGCCGTAGTGCTCCGCGAGTAGATGGACGTGGTGGGCGCCGGCGATCGCCCCCAAGGTTGCGGCTTTCTGCCCGTCGCTGGTTAGGGATTTGCCGGCATAAAACTGTGAACCACCATGCGAAAACTGAATGACCACCGGCGACTGCAATCGCTTGGCGGTTTCTAAGACAGCATTTACGGTGTTGGTACCCGTAACGTTGGCGGCAGGCAACGCGAAGCGCTGTGCCTTGGCGCATTGATATAGGCGTTTGAGCTCATCGCCAAAAATCACACCAGGTTTAAATGGAGTCATGCGTTGGAATCCTCCCGCGTTATTAAATTAGGCCATCTTCAGTATCTATCCCTTTTACTGGTTCCAGACAAGATTGATCATCGCGAATGGGCGGTCCAGAGCCTATCCGGAGGGGGTGACGCTAGCCACCGCATTCGCAAGCTACCAAACCTATGCTCTGACGAGCTGACTCAGCATCGCGATTTTGTGGGAACCGGTTCGGGCGGTTGAGACGACCCCAGCGATCGGCAAGGATGTAGTCGGAAAGTTGAAGGCGAGCGCGCCTACAGATATGGTCCCATTTGAGCAACCAAGCTGCCCGTACGCAAACCTCATGCCACCGGGTATTTTCAAAAGACTAAATCAAAAGATAAAATTTGGTTGTCCCAAATACCGTTAACAAGTTTGTAAACGTTTGCCGATGCTGCGGCACGTAGATTTCTAAAGGATCATCACTATGAACCTTCATATTAGAATGGTTGTGGTTGCCGGTTTTCTGTGCAGCGCCACGTCACTGTATGGCTGCAGGACCACCACTGGTAGTGGCGAGAAGGCCGTGTCGTTTGAAAATGCCGAGGTCATGAGTCTGCAAGAATGGTGTGGATGGCGCATAGGCATCAGCGTGGGCTTGCCTGTCTTAGAATTTCAAGAAATGAAGCACCATATTTTTCTAATTTCACATCACCAACGCCTGGTATAGTACGGAGTTGTGCTAAAGTCTGTGGCCGCTGCTGGGACATGGCGTCAAGTGTCGCGTTTTGGAAGATGCAGTAGGACGGCAGGTTTTTGCTGCGAGCCAATTCCAAGCGGTGGCGCGCCAATGCATCGCGCAGGCTATCGTTCGCTGCTGCAGCGAAGCCGGTGCGCGGTGAGTGGCTTGCATCCTTGGACCCGGCGGCCGTCTTTGGCCGCTTGGCTTTGCGTTTGGCTGGTGCTCGCTCGGCCTCTAACCGCAGATGCAAGGGTTGCTGGCCGCGCAGCAACGGACCTGAGCTCGGGTCGAGTTGAATGGACCCATGTTCATCGACCTTTACAAGGCCCGTTGCGATCAGCTGGCGGAAAATCGAGCGCCATACTGTCTCGGTATGCATATCCCCGATGCCGTAGGTCGACACGCGGTCGTGCTTTAGCGCGAGGAGTCGCGGGGTGGCGTTGCCGCGCAGCACATCGATGACGTGGTTGACGCCAAAGCGCTGTCCCGTTCTGTAGACGCAAGACAACGCCATTTGTGCCGCGATGGTAGCGTCCCAGGTGATGACGGGCTCTAAACAGGAATCGCAGTTGCCGCATGGCTGTGGCATCACCTCGCCAAAATAGCGCAGCAAGGCTTGACGGCGGCAGCCTGTGCTTTCACAGTAACCAAGCATGGCCTGGATCTTTTGCTTTTCGAGGCGCTTGAATTCCTCGCCCCCTTCTCCGCTATCAAGTAGCTGCCTTAGGAGGATGACGTCACGCATGCCGTATATCATCCACGCATTCGCCGGCAGGCCGTCACGGCCGGCGCGGCCGGTCTCTTGGTAGTAGGCTTCGAGGTTTTTGGGTAGGCCCATGTGGGCGACAAAGCGCACATCGGGCTTGTCGATGCCCATGCCGAAGGCAATGGTGGCGACGACGATCACGCCATCCTCTTGGAGAAAACGCTCGAGGTTGCGCTGTCTAGTCAGCGGCGGCAAGCCTGCATGGTAGGGAATGGCCGGGCGGCCGTGCGCGCTTAGCCAGGTGGCAGTGGCCTCGACCTCGTTGCGGGTAGACGCGTAAATAATTCCCGCATCTAAAGGGTGCTCGCTATTTAAGAAGTCGAGCAACTGTTCTTTAGATTGTCGCTTGTCGCTGATGCGGTAGTGGATATTCGGACGATTGAAGCTGCTGACGAAAGTCCTACAAGTACGCAGCCGCAAACGCGCCACAATTTCTTCGCGGGTGCGTTCGTCTGCGGTTGCGGTGAGTGCCACGCGAGGGACTTGCGGGAATTCCTCCGCCAAGCAATTCAGGCCCAGGTAATCCTTGCGAAAATCATGGCCCCACTGGGAGATGCAGTGAGCTTCGTCTACGGCAAAAAGAGAGACTCGGACTCGGTGTAATAGATCGAGCGTTTCCGGCATCAGCAATCGCTCGGGCGCGACGTAGAGCAGATCGATTTGACCGGCGACCAAGCGGCGCTGAACCTGCGCGGCGGCTGCCGCAGTCAGGGTTGAGTTGAGAAAATCCGCGCGTAAACCGACCTCACGTAAGCGGTCGACTTGGTTTTGCATCAATGCGATCAGCGGCGACACGACCACGCCGGTACCGGCCCGCACCAATGCCGGAATTTGGTAACAGAGGGATTTCCCGCCACCGGTTGGCATGAGCACTAGGGCATCATGACCCTGGATGAGATGGTCAATCACCGCGGCCTGGTCACCGCGAAATGCGGGATAACCGAAGGTAGAGCGGAGAATCTGTAGGGCGTCCTGGTTTTGCTGATGTATATCAGGGTTCATGGTCTGCCGTGGCTTCCAGCGCGGGATATGTATCGCTTTTCGTGTTCTATCACAGCTGACCACGGCCGGTGCCAGAAAAAGGCCCAGTCTTGCAGCGACCATTGAGAGGAGGGTGGCTTTAGGGCTCCCGACTGCCCATTAACGTGATTTCGCGGCGATCATGATAGAGGTGTTTGATTTTCATCACCGGCCAGCCTTGATGTTCAAGTAAGGCGAGCGCTTCCTTGATGACGGGCCAAGGCTTTGCTTGAGGCAGCTTGATGTTGACGACAAAACACTGCATCAGATCCTGCTCTAGCCACTCACCGAGTATCCGCAACGTCGCCCGTGAGCCTACGAGCATGTCGCAGCATAGCCAGTCAACCGGTTGCAGGGGCTTAAAGGTAAGTCCGTCCTTCTTCAAATGAGTGACACGCTCAGCTATAGCTTTGCCTGGTGGTAGTTCAAGGGCGCCATGGTCGACGGCCGTGACCTGCGCTCCATGCCTGGCCAAGGTGAACGTCCATCCACCGGGAGCGGCTCCAAGGTCGACGGCCTGCTCACCTGGTACGGGGCTGCGGCCCAGGACGACAAAGGCCTCCTCGAGTTTGCGCGCGCTTCGCGAAGGGGCGCCTTGCCGTTCGCGCATACGCAGGTTGCCGCCGATAAAAGGGGAAAGCGGCGAAGCAAAGCTTGCTAGCGACAGCCAAAGCTCGTCGCTCGATGCCACATAAACTTGAATCAGAATATCGCTGCGCAAAGGTGGCGCCTTGATGTGTTCAGTCGGACTGATATAGCGTAGATACAGGTCCGGCATGCCAGCTTTAATAGCGTTAAGGACGGCCTTGTCGATCGCGATCGCGCGTTTAGTTGCCTCGTCATGGTCTAGAGCATAGGTGTGGAGCGTCCAACGGCCGCTTTGCCGGTTGGCGCGCTTGGACATGACCCGAATTTTGCCGAGGATAAAATCGACCGCCGCCTGCAACTCGGTGCCGCTAAAGGCAGTCGGCGCTGGGAGGTATTGCCGCGCAAAAATACTCGCATCAAGAGCCGGTAAGGGCTGCCTGCCGGTAAAAATCACGGCTGCCGGGCTCACTTTGGTGCCTCTGAGCTGCCATCGTTCTTGGAATTCTTCCAGCAAAAGTTCGGCATATCCTGGCCGGGCCAGGACGAGTTGGGTGGGTTGTGGTTGCGGCATCGACATCAGTTCCTTTTGCGGGATCCCTGGCCTAGGTGGTTTGGGCGGCATCTATAGCAGTTTTTTGCGGCTTCGCGGGGAAAAATATGGCCCCGCCGCGAGGCGAAGAATCCTCTGTCAATACTGGTCCTTGCGGGAATTTTGCCGGTCTCTCCAGTTAAATCGATTTCAGCTCAAGGTACGAAGACTTATTGTTTTAAAATCAGTGGGTTGCATAGAGGGCGCGGACTTGACAAGGCCGATTGTGGCTGGCACTATTGCCCTTCCAAAATTTTATGAATATCTATCGCCTGACCGGTGTCACGGAAGCCAAGATGCCGAGTTCAGGGGCGGATTTTATCCGCAAGCCCGATTATTTTGATAAGATCATGAAGATGTCGCATGTATGTATTGCGGATCATTTTTATGATCAAGGCGTGCGGCCCTTGCTGGGGACGCGCGATTGTAAAAAGATTGACCTTAATTACTGGCTTTGTCTAACAAAGCAGCTCTAGGAGATAGTTTCTATGCTAATTGGGAAAAAGGTATGTGTGATCATGCCGGCCTACAATGCAGCGCGGACCCTTAAACAAACCTATGACGAATTACCTCATGATATCGTTGACTTCGTAATTCTTACCGATGACTGTTCGCGCGACAATACCGTTCAGGTCGCCACCGATTTGAACATCGTCACGATCAGACACGAAACCAATCGCGGCTATGGCGGCAATCAAAAGACCTGCTATGCCAAAGCTCTCAGTATGGGCGCTGACATTGTCATAATGATTCACCCAGATTATCAGTACACGCCCAAGTTGGCGCGCGGCATGGTGTCGTTGATCGCCGAAGGCTTATACGACGTGGTCCTTGGGTCGCGCATCCTCGGTACGGGCGCTCTTGCCGGTGGCATGCCGCTCTATAAGTATATAGCCAACCGTTTCCTGACCTTTGCCGAGAATCTGCTGACAGGACAAAAGCTTTCCGAATACCATACAGGTTACCGCGCTTTTTCTAAGGAGGTGTTGGAAAACCTCAAGCTCGAAGCGAACAGCGACGATTTTATTTTTGACAATCAAATGTTGGTTCAAAGCATAGTCGCAGGCTACCAAATTGCCGAGATCACCTGCCCGACCAAATATTTTGACGAGGCATCGTCGATCAATTTTCAGCGCTCGTCACGCTACGGCCTTCTCTGTTTGTGGACGGGTTGGAAGTGCCTACTGCATCGCAAAGGAGTTGCGACGTTTAATGAATTTATTCCCAAAAATAAGCTGAGTCCGCGCAGTGAACTAGCATCTTTGGTGCCGGAGCAGCCAAAGAGTCGGTAGCCATGAGGCGCATCCCTATTTCGTCACCACGCCTGCAAAACGGTTCCAAGGTTCTTATAGAGGGCCTGCCCTATTTGGCTTTATTGGGTATTGTTTTGTTGGTGCGTCCGTTTGGCGACTATCCACTTAACGATGACTGGCAATATGCCAGGGTGACTAAGGCCTTCATCGCAACCGGGGTGTTTAAAAGCGACGTTCAGATTGCACCCTCGCTGGTCGGCCAGGCCCTGCTGGTATGGCCGTTGGTTAAGCTTTTCGGGTTCTCCCATGGACTATTGCGTGGGGCATCGCTACTGATGGGGGCGACGCTATTGGCCTGCTTGCAGGTGATCATGCGTCAGCTGCGCCTTCCTCCTGTAGTGATTGCCGGCCTGCTGCTGTCCTTTTTGTTGTCACCCCTGACGCTGTATTTCAGCTTTTCGTTTATGACCGAGATCTATGGCTTTGCCGTGGCTATGGTTGGAGCGGCTTGGTGGTTTCAGAGCCGGACAAAGCTCGCTGGACCGCATGCAGCACCTATCGGTGCCTGGTTAGCGATGGGGGTAGGCTTTCTGTGTGGGCTGTCGTTTTGGATTCGGCAGTATGCTGCACTTGTTTATCCGGCATTGCTCGGAGCGGCCTTAGTGCCGCCGATGCTTGCGCGAGACTGGCAGCATCTACGCCGTAGTTTGGTTGGTGCCTTACTCGGATTCTGTGTCTTTGCTGGGGTGATCGCCAGCTATTTTCGCTGGGCCTTAGTGAGCGGCAACTTCCGCAATGAATTCGCTTCACCTTTAGAGCAGTTGTTGACGATCAGCCAAACCGCCTGGAAAGTGCAGCCGGGGGTATTTACGGCCTATTTAACTTTGATGTTCTTGCCTTGCCTGTTGCTTCTGGCGCGTCGCGCCACCTGCGGGCGGGCCTGGTTAATCCCAGCCTTGCTGGTTTCCGCAACGGTGGTTCTCGCCTACTGTAAGTTGCAGCGCATCGGCGATAGTGGCGGACATCCTCCAGCTTGGTTTCATAATCATTTTCCCTACCTCGGCAATGTCATCCACGATGGGGGTATCGGTCCAATCATCCTGCAGGACGTTTATGAGATGAACCTGGCTAGTCAGCCCCGCCTAAGCGCTCAGCTCTGGCGCAATGTCGAGCGGTTGATGTGGGTTGGAACCTTACTGTGGGCGCCGCTGGTGGTATTGCTCTCTGGGCTGTTAAAGCCTAGGCGCAAACCAGCGCCACCACAGGCGGCCTCATGTGTCGCTGCCGAAGTGCTCTGGTTTGGTCTCTTGTTCGTGTTTGGATCAGCGTTCGTAGTGATTCAAACCTATAGCGTGCATGTCTTTGACCGTTATTTGTTTCCTCTGCAAATAGGCATGGTTCTGGTCATAGCCGTTGCCTTTGCGGAAGTGCAGCGCCGGGCTATCTCCTTGGCTAGGGCCAGGGGTCGTTGGCTGGTGGCAAGCCTTGCGGGATTCACGGCTTTTTGTCTAGCCTGGTTTTCCGTTGCGGGTGTGCATGACCAGTTTCGCTGGAATGACGTCCGGTGGGCAATGTACCGAGGACTGCTAGGCAGCGGTATCTCGCCTTTGAATATCGATGCCGGCTGGGAAGCACAGGGTTGGACGAACCTAGATGCCTACCTGGCAGGGGCCACGCCACCGCATTGTATCGGTCCGTGCCACTGTGAAGGCGGTTGGTATTGTCGGGATGACTCCTACCGGGTTGGTATGAATGTTTTTGATGGCTATGAAGTCATAGATCAGGTGACACCACGCTTTCTTCTTGTTGATCCGGTTGCGCTCTATGTGTCACGGCGACCAGCTCCTTAGGGCCCAGAAAGGCACTTTATTTTTGGACGGGCCCTTAGCTCGACTTTTGCCCTTTTTGAGGGGCGCGAAAAGCTCGCCGGCCATAAGGGCCATTACGCCGAGATAGCTTCGCTACGCCTCGGGCTCATCGCCGCCAAGCTTTTCGCTGAGTTTAT
>Ga0315287_10002159_pt1 | contig 18470 bp, 16 predicted proteins | sample YL17G11_0_MG_FD_205037 | JGI IMG/M metagenome (GOLD analysis project Ga0315287, IMG submission 205037) | Sediment microbial communities from Yellowstone Lake, YNP, Wyoming, USA - YL17G11_0 | ecosystem: Environmental > Aquatic > Freshwater > Lake > Sediment | place: USA: Wyoming | collected...
CCCCCCAGATGGTCTATCTCATGAAGAATGGTGGTTGGGTCTGAAGCTTCTTCGTCGCTCCATCCGTGCAGCAGTTCCCCTCAAAGGAAACTCTGGCCGTCCATTCTGGTACACACTCACAGAGCCCATACCAGAACGTCTGCATGAAATTGATTTGAATGCTGGCGGAACCATTCAAATGCCAGAACAGATTGCCAATCCAGACACGAAGGATCGGTATTGCGTCAGTTCGTTGATCGAGGAGGCGATAACTTCAAGCCAGATCGAGGGCGCCGTAACGACCCGACGGGTTGCGAAAGAGATGATACGTTCTGGTCGAAAACCGCGTGACCGGAGCGAAAGAATGATTCTCAATAACTTCATTACCATGAGGAGACTCGGCGAACTGAAAGACCAGTCCCTCACAAAGGACCTGGTTTTCGAGATTCATCGCCTCATTACCGAAGACGCCCTGGATGATCCTTCTGCCGCCGGGCGCTTTCGCCGCGACGACGAAAAGGTCGTTGTCAACGATATGTACGGCGAGGTGTACCACGATCCGCCGCCGGCGGCACAACTCGGCGAGCGGATGAAGGCCATGTGCGACTTCGCAAACGGGAAGAGCCCGTCGGGGTTTGTGCATCCAGTTCTAAGATCAATCGCGCTGCATTTCTGGCTGGCTTACGACCATCCCTTTGTCGATGGCAACGGTCGAACTGCGCGAGCGCTGTTTTACTGGTCCATGCTTCGTCACCATTACTGGCTTTGCGAGTATATTTCGATTTCACCGATCATACTCAAAGCCCCCGCACAGTACCAACTTGCCTTTCTCTATACGGAAACCGATGAGAATGACCTGACTTATTTCATCCTCTATCATTTGGACTTGATGCAAAGGGCGCTTCGTCAACTCCATGATTATATCAAACGCAAGTCGGAGCAAGTGCGCAAACTTGAAAGCGAATTGCGCGGAGTTGTGATGCTCAATCATCGACAGCGTGCCCTGATTAGTCATGCCCTTCGACATCCGAATCAGGTATATGTGGTCGAATCCCATCGGCTCAGCCACAATGTAGTCTATGAGACAGCGCGGAAGGACTTGACCGACTTGGCGAAACGCGGTCTGCTTACGGCCAGGAAGGCTGGCAGGACGTGGTGTTTCACTCCAGTAGGCGACCTGGAATCGCGGCTTTCGCAACTGTCTTGATAAGGAAGAGGGAGATCGCACCATGTCACAAGACGCTTCTGCCCAAATCGCCCGGCTCCGCGAGGAAATCCGCCACCACGACCGGAAGTATTACGTCGAGGCGGCCCCGGAAATCTCCGACCTCGAGTACGACCGGCTGATGGAACGACTCAAGAAGCTAGAGGCCGCCCATCCCGAACTGATTACGCCCGACAGCCCCAGCCAACGCGTCGGCGACCAGCCGGTCGAAGGGCTGGAATCGTTCGAACATCGCGTCCCGATGCTCTCGATCGACAACACCTACAGCCTCGACGAGTTGAAGAAGTACGGCGACCGCGTGGCCAAGCTGTTGCCGGGCGAGGCGGTCCAGTGGGTGGTCGAGTTGAAGGTTGACGGCGTGGCCGTGTCGCTGATCTACGAAGACGGCCTGCTGACCCGCGGCGTCACCCGCGGCAACGGCCGCGTCGGCGACGACATCACCCATAACGTCCGCACGATCAAGGACATTCCGCTGCGGCTTCTAAGTACTCCTCACGCTCCGCGTGAGGTCGGTTCGTCGGCCGAAGCCTCGCGCGGAGCGCAAGGAGTACAAGAAGGCGAAACCTCGCGCGGAGCGCAAGGAGTACAAGAGGGCGTGCCGCCGCTGCTGGAAGTCCGCGGCGAAATCTACATGACCAACTCCGACCTGGTGCTGCTGAACGAGGCCCAGCAGAAGAAGGGCGAGCCGCCATTCGCCAACACCCGCAACGTCACCGCCGGCAGCGTCCGCCAACTCGACCCGCGCGTCTGCGCCGAGCGGCGGCTGCGGTTCTTCTGCCATAGCGCGGGCGATACGCGGGGTCTGAAGGCCCAAAGCCACATGGAGTTTCTCGAAGAACTCCGCGGCTACGGCCTGGCGGCCACGCCCTACGTCGAGTGCTTCCCCTCGTTCGCCGCCGCCGTCGAACATTGCGAGGAACTGATCGAGCGGTTGCACGAGTTGGATTTCGAGATCGACGGGCTGGTACTGAAAGTCAACCGCTTCGACCAGCGCCAGCGGCTAGGCAGCACGTCGAAAAGCCCGCGCTGGGTAATCGCCTACAAGTTCGAGAAGTACGAAGCCACCACGCGGCTGAACGAAATCCGCGTGCAGGTGGGCAAGACCGGCGCGATTACGCCCGTGGCCGATCTGGAGCCGGTCGAGTTGGCCGGCACCACGGTCAGCCGCGCCAGTCTGCACAACGCCGACGAGATCGAGCGCAAGGACGTTCGCCCCGGCGACGTGGTGGTGGTCGAAAAGGCCGGCAAGATCATTCCGCACATTGTCCGCGTGGAAAAACACCTGCGCAAAGGTTCGCTGCGGAAATTCGTCTTTCCAACCGAGTGCCCGGAATGCGGACGAAAACTCGTGAAGGACGAAGGCGGCGTCTACATCCGCTGCCCGAACCTCCAGTGCCCCGCCCAAGTGAAGGAGCGCATCCGCTACTTCGCCAGCCGCAACGCGATGGACATCGAAGGGCTGGGCGATAAACTGGTCGATCAACTTGTGAATGCGAAGCTGGTAGGCAACTATGGCGACCTGTACCGGCTTGAAGCGCGGCAGGATCGGCTGCTGAACCTCGAGCGGATGGGCCGCAAGTCGGCCGACAACCTTCTGGAAGGCATTGAGGCGAGCAAGAACCGCGGCCTCGCCTGGCTGCTAAACGGCCTGACGATCCGCCACGTCGGCGCCCGGGTGGCTACCGTGCTGGCCGAGCGATTTGGCTCGATGGACGCGCTGATGGCGGCCAGCGTCGAGGAGTTAAGCGAGACGAACGAGATTGGCCCGATCATCGCTCAAAGCGTCTATGACTTCCTGCACGGCATGTTTGGTATGGAGACGATTGCCGATCTGAAGAGCGTCGGCGTGATGATGAAGTCGGCCGCCCGTGCCGGCGGTTCGCGGGCGTTGGAAGGCAAGACGCTGGTCGTCACCGGCACGCTGGTAAAGTACGCCCGCGACGAGATCGAAGAACTCATCGCCCGCCACGGCGGCCACGCGGCTTCGAGCGTATCAAAGAACACCGACTACCTGGTGGCCGGCGAGAAAGCCGGCAGCAAACTGGCCAAGGCCCAAGAACTCGGCGTGCCGGTGATTACGGAAGCGGAGTTCGAGCGGCTGCTGAAAGCGTAGCGAGTTGTCAATTATATGATCGTGGTGCGTTTCACGCGCCCTACGGAACTACAAGCGATGAGTGAGACTCGTACAATCCGCGTTCAGTCATTAAATGAGGCGTTAGACACGCTCACCGTGGAGGTGGCAAACAGTGTGCCTGGGGAACTGATTGTCTCTGGGCTGGGCTTTCGTAAGCGTGTGTTTCATGGGCAAGATTTGTTTGATGCTCTTATTGCCTTACGCACGGAGCTTGACGACGCAGGCTGGAGGTTGCTCTGCAGTGGTGCGCGTTTTGATGTCTTTCCATCGGGCATGTCCCGAAGTATGGGAGGGGCCCGAAAGGCATACATCATGCGATTGGGTGCTCCAGCGACTGATCTAATTGACGTTTTTGACGAGGCGGAGCCGAAGTCGGTTGGCACAGTCAAACAGCAAAAAGAATTCCACGACAAATGGATTCGTTCGCTAGCCGAACAGAGATAGGAGAGATAGGGGACATCACTGATTCTGGCAAACTTGATGACGGATAATCAGTAACGTCCCCGCCTTGCGCCCCCGGCTCACCCCACGAGCCCGCCGATGGAAATATCCTCATCCAACAGCGGCCAATGGATGCCGTAGCCGCCGGGCGATAGTTCGGCCCGACGACGTTGCTCGGTGGTGGCGGAGGCAAGGATCGGCGAACACTGCTCCCAGCGAATCCGCACCTCGCGGTCGGCAAGCCGGATCACAAGTTCGTCGTCCGTGGTTTCGATGCTGGTGGCGGTGATAACTTCAGTTGCCCGCATGATCTCGATCTCCAAAACGGCGGTTCCATTCCTCAACAATCACGTCGAAATGGTCAAAGACGATTTGGCGAATTTCGCGCCGCAGCCTTGGGCTCATGCCGCACGCCCACGCCTCCTCCAAATCGAAAATGTCTGTGCGCAACCACAGTTTACACTCCGCATCCCCCTTCTTCGCGTGAACGTGAATCGGCTCGTTGCCTTCGTCGGCGTAGAAGAACACCCGCCATCCACGCACCAGAAGCACTGTGGGCATAGGTTAGCTCCCCGGCTTTTTCACGCAACATGAACTTAGCTTAGCAGTTGGCTTCTCTGAAATCAAGTTATCGCCGGCCACCCCCGCAGCGGCGATTGCAGGCGTAATTTACTAAAATAATTCACAGTCGAGGCCCCGGGAGATAGATCGCGGGCCACTTCCCGAATTGGAGCGATCTCTTTCTCCATGTCGCGGACAATGTTATACTACTGATGGGGTGTGCGAGGCGAACAGGGGCCGGATATGACTGCGAGAGAAATGCTGGAACAGGTTCTGCTGGAACTGCCCGAGGATCGCGTCGGTGAGGTGCTCGACTTCGCCAGATTCCTGAACGTGCAGGAAGAACGCGAAGCCTGTCTGGAATTCGGCCGGGCACAACTGGCCCAGGCGTATGGAAACGATGAGCCGGATTACACGGTAGCGGACCTCAAGCCAGAACTGAATCCATGAAGCCCGGCACTGTGCTCCTGCAGCGAGTTGTCAATGATATGATCTTGGTGCGGCTTTCTACGCCCGCCTGCCGGGCAGCGCCGGAAAGGGCCTTGAACTCTTCGGAGGTTTGCTTCCGCAACTCCAGCCGCTCCACGTCGGCCGTCAATTGGTCGGACAACTCCTGTCGGCGGGTCTGGATGGCGAAGTATTTCTGGGCGGTGGCAATCTCCGGCTTGCGCGGGTCGCCGTTCTGGGCGATCAGGTAGCAGGCGAAGCGGGATAGATGGTAGTCGGGCACCTCTTAAACCGCACCCTTGCCGCCCGCGATCGGTTTGCCGGCGCCGGCAAAGTGATAGGCCGGATCGTTCCCCGATTGCTCGCAAGAGGTTACGGCTTTCTTGATGGCATTTTCAAATCGCCGCCATTGGGTGTAACCCAGCAATGGTTGGAGGTCACGGGCGCTCCAATACTCCTTATGGTACTGATTCACCTTTTTCAGCGTCTCAAATCCAGTCCCCACCACTTGGGGAATATGTTCTTCTGGCATCTCGGCCTTCCTTTCACTAGCCCACCGATGGAAAGATCCTCTTCGAGCAGCAGCCGATGGACTCCGTAGCCGCCGGGCGAGAGTTCGGCCCGACGACGTTTCTAAGCCTCTCACTTTCTTGTTCTGGGCACCATCAAGACAAACAACAAAATGGATGAAGCAAAAATGGGCAACAAGTTTGCCGGATCAAGAAGTGCAGGCAAGAATGCCCAGGCTCCGATCTCTTGGCGCGCCAAGAGCCACGCAAAGGTCGAAAATAACAGAGAAAGCACCGGCACACTCGAGTACCCGCCACCAACACCCCGTCGCCTTCGCATCTCCGTCATCATGCAGTCGCAGAAGTTGCCCAAGGCCACAAGTGAAGAAAGCAACAGGAAGACGATGCCGAGAATTGACATTGGCGTTGCATGCCTTCTGCTTCGATTCATTCTCGTTGTGGCATTCTCGCCGTTTGGCACAAGCCGACCGGTTATCGGACCAGACCGCCGAAGGAGAGAACCTCATCCAGCAACGACCAATGGATCCCATAACCGACGGGCGAGAATTCGGCCCGACGGCGCTCGTCGTCGGTGGCCATAGCATAATAACCCACGGCGGGTTGCGAGTCAAGAATCCCCCAACTACTCCTTGCGGATAGCGCCAAGGGCCTTGGCCGCCGAGTCGCGGACTTCGGCGTCGGGGTCGCCGACCGCATCGACCAGGGCCGCTTCCGCCGTCTTTGCTGCATTTCGCAGGCGGCCGATAGCCCGGGCGGCGGACCGGCGGACCGGCGGCAGGGTGTTTTTCAGGGCCGAGATCAACTCCGGCAGCGCCGGCTCGCCCATCCAACCGAAGGCCTCGACCGCGTTGCGCCGAACTTCGACGTTCGGGTCATCGAGGGCCTTCTTCAGGGCGTGTACGGCGGGCGGACCCATCTCGCCCAGCGCACGGGCGGCCCCGCGCCGCACGTCGGCGTCGGCGTGGCGGAAGGCATCGACCAGCGCCGGCACGGCCGGCTCCGCGTCGCTGCCGAAGGATCCCAGCGCGGTTGCCGCCTGGCAGGGGCCGGACTCGATTTCGCGGCCAAGCGTCGCCACAAGCGCGGGAATCGCCTTGGCGTGGCGGTCGATCTTCCACAGGGCTGCCGCGGCATTGACGCGGACCGTCGCGTCTTCGTCGTCCAACATTTTCAGCAAGCCGGGAACCGCCGGCCTCGCGGCGGCGCCGATGTTGCCCAGGGCCCAAGCGGCGTTGCGGCGGACGGAAACGTGTTTCGAGGTCAAGGTCTCGGTCAACAAGGCAGCGGCGGACTCGGCGGCGGGCCCCATTCGCCCCAGCGCCCAGGCCGAGCCGCCGCGGACGAATTCGTGTTCGCTCTGATTGGCCAGGGTTTTGGTCAACGGTTCGACGCCGGCGACCGCTTTGGGACCAAGTTGCCCCAGGGCGTAGGCCGCGTACCAGCGCGTGCGGACGTCGTCATCGGCCAGCCGCTCAGCCCATTGCTGTGCGGTCTTCCCTTTCCACGGGGTCCCCTCTCCCGACCAACCTTCGGTCGACGCCCGGAGAGGCGCGACTGCGGCTCCGTTCTGCGCGGCAGCCGTGGCAGGGAGTATAGCGGCGAGACAAAAAAGTATTACTCGCATTAACTGCCTTTTGCTTATTTCGGATTGGCAGGCGGCTTGGCAGGCGGGGGCTTGGCGTCGGTCTTAGCAGGCGGGGGTGGAGTCGTCAGCAGGTCGATTTGCCGATCGCCGATCTGGTTGAAAACGCGGAAGTGCATCTTGCCTTTTTTGTTCAGCCCGTTGTACCATTGGCCCAGGGCCGTCATCTGGTCCACGGCAGCAGTCATCGTCTTGAGTTGTTGCGCCATCGCTTGCTTTTGCGGAGGGTTGCCCGGCGTCTTGTCGTGCAGATTCTGCAATTGGTTCTTTGCGGCCACCATATTTTTGGCCAGTTTATCGGCCTCCTTGACTCGAAACGGCAGGAGTTGTTGCCCGGGCAATTGGCAGAGCATCGCGACCTCAATCAGCACGACCCGCGTTTTCACCTCGAATCCCACCCGCAACTCGATCGGCAACAGCTTCTTGTCGCTCAGCGCGATCCGAATCTTGCTCTTTGGCGGGATGGTGTCGCCGGGCTTCATTTCGTACTGGGACATAGGCCCGTCGAAACCGGTGACCTGTAGGCGGAGCATACCCGCGTCGGGCAAAGCGCCGCACGACAGACTGCCTTTCGAGGAATACCGATCCAGGTCGAGCGTTAGCGGTTCGACCATCTTGGGACGACACAGTGCAATCATCCGGTTCGTTTCGCCCACCGAGACCAACAGGCCGCAGTTCCGCAGGAGGCCGGCGGGCACGTCGGCGGTGTTGGGCAGCCACTGAAAGTTGAGCGATTCCTTATCGAGCGCGATGCGGGCGATGTTTTCCGGCGCAGTTGGCGCTGCGCCTCGAGCGGCCGATACAAAGCCGATCAGCCAAGCGGAGGGGGTCCCGCCAGCGCCATCCTGCTGGAGAGTGAAGCTGCGGTTACCCTTGAAAATCTCCTTGCCGCCCAGCAGTGCGACTTGCAGCGCCGCGCCCGGTGGGAGGTGGACCTTGCCCAACGAGACCAAGTTCTCCGGCGCGGCGGGCGGTTGGCCGTCCTCGGTCAGTTCCGGCAAATCCACCGCCTCGACCAGTTCGGCCAACGGTTCCACCTTCTTCGGTTCTTCCTTCTTCGGTTCTTCCTTCTTTGGTTCTTCCTTCTTCGGTTCTTCCTTCTTTGGTTCTTCCTTCTTCGGTTCTTCCTTCTTCGGTTCTTCCTTCTTCGGTTCTTCCTTCTTCGGTTCTTCCTTCTTCGGTTCTTCCTTCTTCGGTTCTTCCTTCTTTGGTTCTTCCTTCTTTGGTTCTTCCTTCTTTGGCAACTCAGGTTTGGATGCACCGGGCTTGGCGACAAGGGCCGCGGGATGGTCTTGCTCGGTGGAAGCACTCTTCAACGGCGTCTTCGTCCGATCGCTTCGGGAAAGCACGACGATCACCACCGCCAACGCCGCTAGAGCAATTACCGCCAACGCGCCCACCGCGGCGACCGCCGCAATACGTTTCGGCGTGGCGAACAGCGCAGCGGCGATCGCTTTCAGCCGTACTCTGGCGTTTGCCAAGGCGACGGCGATGGCAGCGGCGGCATTGGATTTCGCCGCAGCCGCGCCGCCCTCCTTACCGGCTGCCGATTTGGCGGACGGCTTGCGACGAAAGTCTGCCTTGAAGTCGATGCCGAGAAAACCGGCATCCAGCGAATCGCCAAGCGGTTCCGCGCGCGGAAGCGAGACCGCTCGCCTAATCGTCGCCGACGGCCGCCATTGCGCCAGGGCCTGGCTTACCTCCGCCGCCGTTTGATAGCGGTCCTCCCGTTTTTTTGCCATCATCTTTGCGCAAATCGCGGCCAAGTCGGCGGGCACGTCGCGCCGTTGCGACCGGATGCTCGGCGGCTCCTGCATCTGGTGCTTAAGGATTCGTTCGGGCAGCGTCCCTTGCGGAAACGGCGGATGGCCCGTCAACAGGAAGTACAGCGTGCAACCGAGAGAGTAAAGGTCGGCCCGGCCATCAAGATCGGTATCCTTCAGCGCCTGCTCGGGGGCCAGGTAGTCGACCGACCCCAACACCCGCTCGTCCTGATCGTCGACGCTGGATTCGTCGCGGTCGGTGAGCCTGGCCAGCCCCATATCGAGTATCTTAACTACTCCCTGCGGGTTGACCAGCAGATTCGACGGCTTGATGTCGCAGTGGATCATGTTTCGCTGGTGGGCGTGCTCCAGGCCGTCGGCCGCCTGGCGGACGTAGTCGGCCGCCCGTTCGCAATCCAATGGCCCTTCCAGTTCCACGAGCCGCTGCAAGTCCAGTCCCTCGACGTATTCCATGACGAGGTAATAGCGGTCGCCCTCGTTATCGACGTTATAGGCCTGGACGATGTTCGGATGATCCAGGGAGGCGACGGCCCGGGCCTCGGCCAGAAACCGGTCGAGCGAGGCGTGGTCCTTGCCGATCTGGCGGGAGATGATCTTCAGGGCCACGCGACGGTTCATCGTTACGTGCTGACCGAGGAAGACATTGCCCATGCCGCCGCGGCCGAGCAACTCGAGGAGTCGATACTTGCCGAGGTAGAAGCTACTGCGGCCGGCCAGCAACTGCCCGGCCTGCCAGCGGGTGATCAACTCCTGCCGCGCGAGCGTTCTGGCGATGGCCGTCGGGTCGTCGACATTGCCGGCGGCGTCGTGGGCCTGCGCCAATTGGGCAGAGGTGAGCAACCGGCTCTTTTCGAGAACCGCGAAGAATTCGTCGACCGTGATGACTGCCATCGCCACGCCCCGTCTTGTGGGGGAGCCTTCCGTGCGAATACCCGTTCTTTCGCTCAGTCTACCAATCGTGGGGGAAAAATGCAAACGGACTGCCACGGTGCCTCAGCCGCAATTGATGCCATACCGATACACGGGGGCGTCCGCTTGTTTCACCTCCTCCAGGTTGGCCACCGCCAACTGCCCGCGCTGGTGCAGGTATTCCACGCGCGAACCGACGTCGGTGACGGCCAACACGGCCCGGAAGCCGGTCGCCTCAGGATACAAGTGCGCGGTGATTTCGTCGATCGACAGCGGCTTGCGCAGCTTGCGGAGCATTTCCAGCAGTCGATCGAGCCGCCGCAGATGGGCCGCGCGGATCGCGTCGATCCGCCCGTAAACGTCGTGGATCACCTGCTCGTGGGCGGCCAGCGTCAACTCGAATCCGGCCGTGCGCTGTATCTTGTCGAGCGATTCGAGATAGTGCCCCAGCCCCGTATAGGCGGCCGTGCTCTCCGGCCACTGTTGAGGAAGCGTGCGGGCGAGGATGTGATCGGCCGAGAGCAGCACGTTGCCCACGCCGATGCAGACGTGCCCCGGCGCATGGCCGGGCGTGTGGATGATTCGCAACCCGTCGAGCTCGTCGCCGTCGGCCAACGCCAACTCGATCGGCACGCCTTCGACCGGCACGCCCACGTAGTGCGATATCTTCAGCATCGCGGCGCGCCGGGCCGGATCGACGCCCGCCTGGATCAAGAAGCTCTTGAGCCTGGCGTTGCCCACCGTCATATACTCGTCGTGCAACGCCACGGCCATGCGGTCCAGCGGATGCACGGCCACTTGGGCGTTCGTCGCCCGGAACAACTCGGGCAAACCGCCGATGTGGTCGACGTGGCCGTGGGTGATGATGATCCGCCGGATGTCTTCCGGTCGAAACGGCTCGCCAAAGTCGGCATGTACCTTTTCTAGGGCGGCCAGAATGTCGCGGGTGCAGTGTCTCTGGCCGCTGCCCACGTCGACGAGCGTCGGCGGCCCGGCCCCCAACAGCAAATACACCCTTGCCGAGAGCGCCTCGAACACCTGGCAGGCAATGCGGTAGATTCGCACGCCGGTGCTGGAAACGAACTTCTTGACGGGCGGGAGCGTGGGCATGCAAATCTGTAAGACGGATTTCCTAATCCGTCCCTGAAAACTGGACGGATTAGGAAATCCGTCCTACATGTAAACGGCCAACTTGTTTCTTTACAGCCGCTACGACCATGTTAACCCGACCGTTCGCCGTTTTACAAGCCCGCACGGCGTGCGAAAAGTGGCGGCTATCGGCGTGACCAACCAGCGCGAGACCACGATCCTTTGGGATCGGCACACCGGCCGGCCCGTGGCCAATGCCATCGTTTGGCAAAGCCGGTTATCAGCAGTCGGCGAGGACCTCACCCCAGCTTTACGATCAACGCCCGTCAATAGGCTGCTACGGCTTCGTCGCCCCTTGTAGGGCCCCCAAGTAGAAAAAAAACAGACGGAAGATCAGTCCGATGATGATCGCCGCGATTACGAGCCAGACGGCCCAGCCGGCGATGACGGTCAGGGTAGCCAGGGCGGCGCGGGCTTGTTCGCGATACTGCCGCGACAGCAGGGCCATCGACTCGACGATCTTGCCGCTCTGTTCGCCCACGGCCAGCGTGTCGAGAAACTCGACCGGATAGCCACCGGCGCGGCAGAACGCCTCGTGGATGGAATTGCCCGCAGCGATCTCGGCGTCGATCGCGGGGATTTGATCGGTATATCGGGCGTTGCGCGTGCTGCGAAGGCTCAACCGCAGCGCGCGGCGCACGTCCATGCCGGCGTGCATGGTCAAGTGCATCGACCACGCCAGCCGGGATAGCGCGATGGTGCGCAGCGGCTTGCCGATCCCCGGCAGTTGCAGCGCCAGTCGCTGGATCGGCCGCGTCCACACGATGCCCCGACCGATGGCTCTTGCGCCAAGCATCAGCACGAGACCGGCACCCGCCAAGAACCCGACGTAAATGGCCAGCCCGCGGTTGCCGACCAGGCCGAAGCCGAGGATGTCCAGGTCCTTGCTGTCGGTAACGTCGCGGAGCACGCCCATGATCCAGATCAGCAAACCGACCACCAACAGCGATAGGACGAGTTGGGTGACGGGCCAGGCGATGGCGGCGAGAAAGTTGCGCCGCAGGTTGACCTGGTCCTGGTAGTGCTCGGCCAGTTGGGTTAGCACGGCGTCAAGGCGGCCGCTCTGTTCTCCGACCTCGACCATCTCGCGCAGCAGGGTCGGAAAGAAATCGCCGGCGGCGGCCAGGGCGTCGGCGAGGGACCCGCCGGCGTTGACGGTCTAGCTAACGGAAAGGAGTTTGCGCTGCATGGCGCCGCGGGCCCGTTCGGCCTCGCGTGCCCAGACGGTTCGCGCGTCGATGCCCGCCTCCAGGGCCATGCCCGATCGGCGGCAGAGCTCGGCCAGCGGCTTGGTGCGGATGCGGGGGGCAAACATGCCATCAGCATAGCGGGTTGTGCAGTTATGGCCCAGTCCGGGTGCTAGCAGTGCTGGCGTCCCCGGCAGATTTTCTGGCGGTGGGTCCCGCCTGCCGGGCGGGACTCCGATGCCTTCGAAAGCCTTGCTTCCGCCAAAAATCCCGCTCGGCAGGCGGGATCTACTGCCTTTCGCGTGCTTGACTGGTTTTTGCGGATGGGATATAATCAGCCTCGCTGCTCGGGACCTTCTCGGCAACCGGGCAGCCGCGGCAAACGGATTTGCCGGGTTGTGGCAAAGAGACGCGAAAGGGAATTCGCCGCAGTGGCCACGCAGGAGCTAACGGTGTCAACAGGCTCGTTCGACACCAAAGAGCGGGTGAAGCAGGCGGTCGACATCGTCGATCTGGTCGGCAGCCACATTCAGCTTCGCCGCCAAGGCCGCAACTACGTCGGCCTTTGTCCATGGCACGACGACACCCGCCCCAGCCTCCAGGTCAACCCCGAGCGGCAGTCGTTCAAGTGCTGGGTGTGCGACATCGGCGGCGACGTGTTCAGCTTCGTGATGAAGATGGAGGGCGTCGAGTTCCGCGAGGCCATGCAAATGCTGGCCGATCGGGCGGGTATCCCCGTCGAGAAACTGCATCGACAACGTGCGGCGGCGGAATATGACGCGTCGGGCGAAGTGGCCGGCGGCTCTCAGGATCCAAGCGGCCTGGCGGGCAAGCCAGCGCTGTTGCAGGCGATGGCCTGGGCCGAAAAGCAATATCACAAGTGTCTGCTCGAAGCGCCAGAGGCTGAGACCGCTCGGCGATATCTCGAACAGCGCGGCATCACCGCCGAGAGCATCGAGCGGTTCCACTTGGGTTTCTCGCCGCTGGAACGCGATTGGATTTTGCGCCACGCCGGCGGAAAAGGGGACAGGTCCAATTTGTGCGAAGCACCCTCCGGGCCGTTCCGGCAAATTGGACCTGTCCCCTTTTCCGCCCCGGTGAGCGAGGAGCGGCTCCGCCGCCGAGCCGGACTGCTGGAGGCCGTCGGCATTCTCGCCCGGCCCGCCGAAGGCGGAAGCCTGTACGACCGGTTCAAGGGCCGGCTGCTGTTCTCGATACGCGACGCCCAGGGCCGGCCGGTAGGCATTGGCGGGCGGGTGCTGCCGGAGTTGGGCGCGACCAGCCCCGCCAAGTACGTCAATTCGCCGGAAACGCCGCTGTTCACCAAGAGCAAGCTGCTCTACGGGCTGGACCTGGCCCGGGATGCCCTGCGAAAGTCCCGCACGGCGTTGGTGATGGAAGGCTACACCGACGTGATCGTCGCCCACCAGTACGGGTTCAACAACGCGGTCGCCGTGTTGGGCACGGCGCTGGGTGAATCGCACATCCGCCTGCTGAAGGCCCATGCCGACAAGATCGTGCTGGTTCTCGACGGCGACGAGGCGGGAACCCGCCGGGCGAACGAGGTGCTGGAACTGTTCATTGCCCAGCAGGCCGACCTGCGCATCCTCACGCTGCCCGAGAATCTCGATCCGTGCGACTTCCTGCACAAGTACGGCGCCGACGCTTTCGCCGAGTTGCTGGCCAACAAGGCGGTCGATGCCTTGGACCACGCCTACGAAGCGACCACGCGCGGCATCGACGTGGAACGCGACGTCAACGGCGTCGGCCAGGCGATCGAGCGACTGTTGGGGATCGTGGCGAAGGCCCCGCGGCTCAGCGGCGAAACCCGGGGCGATGCGCGGATCCAGGAACAAAAAATCGTGCAGCGGCTGGCGGGCAAGTTCCGCGTCGACGAGCAGGAGTTGCGGCGGCGATTGTCGGCGCTGCGGCGGCGAGCCATAAAGCCGCGACCGGCGGTCGCGCCAGGGCAAGTTGGAGCGTCGGCGGACGGGGCGGCCGCGAAGCCGCCCGAGTCGATTGATCCTTGGGAACACGCGGTCTTGGAGTTGGCGCTTGCCCATCCAGAGAGTCTGCCGGCAATGCGCAGCCGGATTGGCTTGCATAGCCTGGCTTCCGAGTCCTGCCGGCGGATTTACGAAACATGTTGTCGATTGGCCGACGAGAGCATTCTGCCCACCTTTGATCGGTTGATGCTCGAGTTTGACGAACCGGCCATCCAGAGCTTGTTGGTCGGAGTCGATGAGCGCGCCCAGGCAACCGGGCAGCCGTCGGCCGATCCTGAAACGCTATTGAACGGACTGGCGATGACCATGAACCGAAAGGAGGCCGAAAAGCGGCGTCCCGCACAGATCGTGACGCTGCGCGAGGGAGGGTTGGATGTCCAACAGCAAGCCGCAATGCTGGAGGACATCATCCGCCAAAAACGGAACCGGCAGGGTATTTCCGAGCCCACGGACGGGTGAGGATGCTCTGGACCGGAACAAGTAGGGTGCGTGTAACGCACCATCCGAAGGATGGTGGTGCGTTTCACGCACCCTACGAAAGTTCTTTTCACCCAGCGCGCCAGGGACGGCGCGAAAGGAGAACGACGGTGGACCTTTTCGACAAGGATTTGCAGGAACTGGTCGCCCGGGGGAAGTCGCAAGGCTATCTGACCTATGACGAGGTCAACGACTACCTGCCCGACGAGGAAGTCAACCCCGACAAGCTCGACAATCTATTGATCGCCCTCGAAGAAGAGGGGGTCGATCTGGTGAATCATCCGCCGGAGGCCGATTTCTTCGACGCGGCCGAGCGGGCCGAGAGCACGGAAGTCAGCGCCGAGCGGATCGTCAAGGGCGAAGTGCCCAATGGACTGGCCGATCCGCCGCCTTTGCCCGGCGAGGTGGTCAAGTTCAGCAGCGACCCGATCCGCATGTATCTTAGCCAGATGGCGGAGATTCCGCTGTTGGCGCGGGAAGAGGAAATCGCGCTGGCCAAGAAGATCGAGGTCACTCGGAAGCGATTCCGCCGCGTGGTGATCGGCTGTGCGATGGCGATGCGGGCGACGGTCGGCACGTTGGTGAAGGTTCATAAGGGCACATTGCCCTTCGACCGCACGATCAAGGTGTCGTTGACCGAGCGGCTCACCAAGGAGCAGATCATCGCCCGGATGCCGCACAATCTGGCCACCTTGGAGCACCTGATGGCGGAGAACCAGCGGGATTTCAGCCTGCTTTTGAACCGGCGTACGTCGCCGCAAGCGCGGCTCGACGCCCGCAAACGGTTCATCCGCCGCCGCCGCAAGATGCTCACGCTCATCGAGGAGTTGAGCCTGCGCACGCGGCGGGTGCAGGCCATGATGCGGCAGATGGAGGATACGCTCGCCCGCATGGACCATATCCGCCAGCGGCTTCGCTGCATGCTCGATAATCCGTCGACGCGCGACAAGCGGGCGAATCTGCGCAAGGAACTCCGCGACCTGATGGTACTGACCCAAGAGACCCCCAAGAGTCTGCGCAACCGCTACGACACCATGCGTCGCCAGCACCAGGACTACGAGCAGGTCAAGCGTCAGCTTTCCGGCGGCAATCTCCGGCTGGTGGTCTCGATCGCCAAGAAGTACCGCAATCGGGGGCTCAGCTTCCTCGACCTCATTCAGGAGGGGAATACGGGGCTCATGCGGGCGGTCGACAAGTACGAATATCGCCGCGGCTACAAGTTTTCCACCTACGCCACCTGGTGGATCCGCCAGGCGATTACCCGGGCGATCGCCGATCAGGCCCGGACCATTCGCATCCCCGTCCACATGATCGACGTGCTCGGCAAGCTGCGCAACACGTCGAAACAACTGCTCCAGGAGCTTGGGCGGGAGCCGACCACCGAGGAGGCGGCCGCGGCGGCCGGGCTGTCGCTGGACGAAACCCGTCGGGTTTTGGCCATGGGACGGCAGCCGGTAAGCCTTGACCGGCCGGTCGGAGAAAGCGAAGATAGTTGTTTCGGCGAATTCATCGAAGACGGTGGATTGCCCCGGCCGGAACGAGCCGCCAGCAATGAACTGCTCCGCGAGAAAATCGAAGCCCTGCTCAAGACGCTCACCTACCGCGAGCGGGAGATCATCCGCCTGCGCTACGGCCTGGGCGACGGCTACACCTACACGCTCGAAGAGGTGGGCCGGATCTTTAAGGTCACGCGCGAGCGAGTGCGGCAGATCGAAGCCAAGGCGGTCAAGAAGTTGCAGCACCCCGTGCGGAGCCAACAATTGGTTGGTTTCCTCGACCGCGCAGCCGGCTGACGCGGTCCGTCAAGCCGCCGGGACATCCACCGGCGGCTTTTTCTGTTTCTTGGACTGCAAATTCGCGCCCCTCGTTCCCACGCTCCGCGTGGGAACGCACCGTTGCGACGCTCTGCGTCGCCCAAGCCGCTTGAGAGCGATCGGCGACTCATCACACTCTGGGACGCGGAGCGTCCCGCCATTGCGTTCCCACGCGGAGCGTGGGAACGAGTTGAATCGCAGTCTCTTCCCCCATTGAGATAACTCCCCATGCCCACTCCCAACGCCCGCATCGCCATCCTTCGCACTCTGCACCGCATCCATCGCCAGTTGACCGATCTGAGAGAACGTCTGGACCGCGGGCCGAAGCAGATCCGCGCCACCGAGAACAATGTAAAGCACCGTGAAGAGGACTTGGCAAAGGTCAAGGCCGAGGCCAGGGCTCTGCGCATGGCCGCCGACCAGAAGCAGCTTCAACTCAAGTCGATCGAAGACAAAGTCAAGGACCTGCGGCGCAAGCTCAACGCCGCGACCAGCAACCGCGAGTATCAGGCGTTGTTGGAGCAGATCGCCGGCGACGAAATGACCAACAGCGTGCTGTCCGACGAGATCCTTGAAGCCCTGGAAAAGGTCGATGCCTTCCAGAAGAACATCGCCGAAACCGAGGCCGCGCTGGCCGCCGCCAAGCAGCGGACCGGAGAAGTCCGCGCCGAGGTGTCCGAGCACGAGCCGCTGCTGAAGGCCGATATCGCCCGGCTGGAGGCCGAATTGCAGCAGGCCGAGACCACCTTGCCCCGAGACATTTGCGAGATGTATCAGCGCGTGGTCCGGCAGAAAGGCGAAGACGCTTTGGCCGCCATCGAGAACCAGTGCTGCGACGGCTGCAACCAGCAGGTGCCGCTGAACCTGGTCAGCCAGGTGATGATGGGTCAGCCGGTGTTCTGCAAGAGTTGCGGCCGGTTGCTCTACATGCCGGAATAGTTGCTAGTGGGGCAGGTTGCCAACCTGCCCTAACATGAAGCACCCGCGGCCGTAGGCAGGCAGGTTGCCAACCTGCCCCACTGCCAAATAGTAGGCAAGCGGTATCCGCCGTGGTATGCTGTTGATTCCATTGCGTAACCCCCCTAGCAACTCATTTCCGCAGGAGTCATGCCATGAGCGCGTCGCTGCGTGTTGCCTTCAGCAGTGTCCTTGGTTTCGCGATCCTCGCTGCGGCGCGGGCCGCCGACAACACGCCCCCGCCGGGCTTTACGGCCTTGTTCAACGGCAAGGATCTGACCGGCTGGAAGGGGCTGCTGAAGCCGCCGTTGGACAACCCCGCCGCGCGAGCCAAGCTCGCGCCCGAACAACTCGCCGAAGCCCAGAAGGAAGCCGACGACGTGATGCGCCACGGCTGGCGGGCGGAGGACGGCATGCTGATCTTTAACGGCAAGGGCCGCAGCCTCTGCACCGCCAAGGACTACGGCGATTTCGAGATGTACGTCGACTGGAAGATCGGCCCCAACGGCGACAGCGGCATTTATCTGCGCGGCTCTCCGCAAGTGCAGATCTGGGATCCCAATCATTGGAAGATCGGTTCCGGCGGCCTCTATAACAACCAGAAGAATCCCTCCAAGCCCGCCAAAATCGCCGACAAGCCCATCGGCGAGTGGAACACCTTCTACATCAAGATGGTAGGCGACAAGGTCACCGTGAAACTCAACGGCGAATTGGTTGTCGACAACGTGGTGCTGGAGAACTACTGGCAGCGCGACAAGCCGATCTACCCTACCGGCCAGATCGAACTACAGAATCATGGCAGCACGCTATGGTTCAAGAACGTCTATCTCCGCGAGACACCTCCCCAAAAGTAGTATATCGCGGTGAGTTGACATTCGCCCTGCCAGCCATTAATCTAGGTAGATAAAGGGGTTTTTGCCGATTTCGCACACGTTAATCACGGAACAGGGCACTGATGGCTAAACGTAAAAGCGACTATACGGAGATCCTTGTCCGCCAAGGGGTAATCAGCCCCGATCAGTTGGCCGAAGCCGAGCAGATGGTTGCCGATTCCGGCATGAAGTTGCCGGAATCGCTTACCCGCTTGGGCTACGCGACGGGCGAGGACGTGATGCGGGCGATGGCCGAGCAGCACGGCCTGGACTACGTCAATCTCAGCGAGGTGGTCATCCCGCCGTCCGTGGTCGAACTGGTGCCCGAGTCGGTGGCCCGCGAAAACGTCGCCATT
>Ga0315287_10002162_pt1 | contig 18454 bp, 16 predicted proteins | sample YL17G11_0_MG_FD_205037 | JGI IMG/M metagenome (GOLD analysis project Ga0315287, IMG submission 205037) | Sediment microbial communities from Yellowstone Lake, YNP, Wyoming, USA - YL17G11_0 | ecosystem: Environmental > Aquatic > Freshwater > Lake > Sediment | place: USA: Wyoming | collected...
TGGAGGTGGTCGGCGGACGGGGGGGGGCGCGGAGGGTCGCCGGCCGCGCCGCTGCCGCCGCCCCCTCTGCCCATGCGCGCCGCGAGGCGGGCCAGCATGCCGGGGCCGCCGCCGCCGGGGCCGCCGCCGCGGGCGAGGCACACCATGCCGAGCGCCAACCCCGCCGCGAGCGAGTACGCCTCCCCCTCGGCCCCCACCTGGTCCCGCGCCGCCGCCAGCCCGCCCGCGTCGGCGGGGGCGGGCGGCGGCGCGGTGCCGGTGGGGCGGCGCCCGATCTCGTCCAGGAGGGCGGCCGCGGTCGCGGCGTGCCCCGACCCGAGGTGCAGCAGGCCCGCCCCCGCCAGGGCCGCCGCCTGCACCGCCGCCCCCAGTTCGAGGTCCGGGTAGCCCGCGGGGTGCCGGGTGGGCACGTGCAGGAAGAGGGCGCGCGCGGTGGCGGCGTGGCAGGTGCCCACGCGCGACGCCGCGACGCCGAGCAGCGCGCCCACCGACGTCGGCCCGTGCTCGGGCGCCAGCGCGCGCACCAGGTCGGCAGCGGAGAGGCACGCCAGCCGGCCGCGCAGGCCGGCGCCGAGGAGGAGGCCCGCGTGCGCGTAGGTCGGGGCGGCCGGCCGCGCGGCCGCCAGCCACGCGCGGTCGCCCGCCGCGGCCGCGCCGGCGTCCTGGGGGGCCGTCAGCGCCAGGCCGGCGGCGGCGCCATTGTGAAACTCGGCCCAGGCGGTCAGCTCGTTGGCCGCGCCGCCGCCGGGCGCCGGCGGGACCGACGCGACGTCCAAGGCCACCGCCGGCCCTCGCCCCCCCTCGAGCGCCCCCGCCAGCACCAGCGGCGGCAGCGCCAGGGGCGCCCCCGGCGGCGGCGGCCTCGACCCGAGCGCGAGCGCGCCGCGGCCGAGCGGCGCCGCCAGCGTGCGCACCGCGTGCGCGGTCAGCTTCTCCTGTAGCGCGCGCGCGCCGCCGTCGGCGTCGGCGCCCGGGTCCGGGGCGACGATGGGGGCGGGGGTGGACGAGTCGAGCGCGCGCGCGACGGCGGCGAGCCGCGCGTCGCGGCCGAACCGGAGGCGGCCGGCCGCGTCGAGCACGCGGGCGAAAGGGGAGGAGTCGGAGTCCGAGTCGCTGGCGCCATCGGCGTCGGCCTCCAGGGGCGCGAGGCGGCGGGCGGAGGGCGGGTCGAGGTGGGCGAGGGGGGCGGTGGTCGACGCGGCGACCGCGGCGGGCGCGAGCGCGGCGTCGGGCCCCGCGCGCTCGACCGCCGGCGTCGCCAGCAGCCCCGCCCCCACCCCACTCATGCGGCTCAGACACTGCCCGCCCTTGGGCGGCGCGGGCGTGCGCGCGGGGGGCGGGCGGGAGCGCGGCGGCGAGGGCGGCGCGGCGGCCGCGCCCCCTCCCCCGGCCGCGCGCGCCGCGGCCGCCGTCGCGGCCACGTCGTCCCGCCCCACGAGCGCGTACGCCGCGTCCGGCCACCCGGGCGGCGGCGCGGCGCGCGGCGCGCGCAGGGCGGCGCGCAGAGGGCGGGCGATCGAGGGGGCGAGCGCGTCGAGGCGGAGGGGGGCGGCGGCGCCGCCGAGCGCGAGCGCGAGCGCGACACCGCCGCCCGCGGCCTCCAGGACGCGCCGCGCGTCGGCCGCCGTCGCCGACGACGCCCGCCCGCTCGAAGCCGCCAGGGCGGCGGCGGCGGGCGCGAGCGCGGCGTACGCCTGGAGGACGGGCGCCGCGGCCGCCGGAGAGACGGCGGCCGCGACGCGCGCGTCGGGCGCCAGCGCGCGGAACCGGGCCTCGTCCCCGGCCAGGGCGGCGGCCAGGGCGGCGTGCAGGTCGGCTGGAGGGGGGATGGGGAGGGGGGGGAGGGGCGGGCGCGGTCCGACGACCGCCGCCCGCGCCCCCACGTCGCGAATGTACGCCTCCCCGTGCGCTCCCGCCCCCAGCCCCGCCGCCAGCGGGGCCAGGGCCGCGGCCGCGGGCGGGAGCAGGCGCCAGGTGAGGACGGACAGCTTGAGGAGCTCGTAGGCGGCGTGGAGGGCGGCCAGGGCGAGCGCGGCGCGCGGGTGCGGAGGGTCGGTCGCCGCGACCACCGCCACCGGCGCCGGGTCGCCCGCGGCTCGCACCGACTCGGGCAGCCAGGGCAGGGTCGTGGTCGCCACCAGGGCGGCGTGCGCGGGCGAGGCGAGCAGGGCGGCGAGGGCGGAAGAATGGGGTGCGGGCGGCGGCGGCGGCGCGACGGCGCCGACGCGCGCCCAGGCCAGCACCGCGTCCCGGAGAGCGTCCAAAGGAGCGGCACCGGCCGCGATGCGGGCCAGCATGCCCACCACAATCTCGTCAACGTCGGCCTCGCCGAGGGCGGCGGCCAGCGCAGCGAGGAGCGCGCGCGCGAGCGGCGCGCGCGCGAGCGTCGCGGCGCCCAGGTCGAGGCGGACGCGGGAGCCGTCAAGGGCGATGAGCGTGACCCGGCCGCCGAATGCGTCCGCGAGGCGGGCGGGCGGGGCGGACAGAGAGGGGAACGCGACGCGCGCGGCGCAACCCCCCCCGGCTCGCCGCAGCTCCCCGCCGCCACCGGCCCCCAGCACGACAAAGTCGGCCGCCAGCCGCAGCGGCCCCGTCACCGGCGCCACGTCGGCCACGCCGTCGAGCCAGGCTGGCGCGGGCGACGCGTGGCCGGGCGGGAGCGGGGCGAGGAGCGCGGCGCCGCCGGCAAAGACGGCCGCCAGGCACGCGGGCCGCCCTTCACCCGCGGGCGCGACGGTGGCGCGCACAGGAGGGCCAAGCGCGGGATCCACCACCACTTCAGCTTCAGGCGTCGCCGCGAGCGGCGGCGGCGGCGGGCCGACCGCGGCCGCCGCCGCGGCGGCCGCCGCAGCGGCGACCGGCGTGCGCCGGGGGACCGGCGAAAAGGCTGGGGGGGGCGACCCGTTGGCAGGGACGCGCCCGAGCGAGGCGCGCCGGCTGGAGATAGAGAGGGAAGGGAACGGGAGGAGGTCGGCACACTCTCGCCGCCCGCCCCCGCCCCCACCATGGCCGAAACCCTCGAGGCCCGCTTCAAAAAGGCCGTCTGGCTCATCCGCAACGGCCCCAAAGAGACCAGCTCGAACGAGACCAAGCTCCAGTTCTACTCGTTCTTCAAGCAGGCGAGAGGGGAGGGCGCGGGGCGGCGAAAGCGGGGGGGTGCGGCGCGGTCGAGCGTGGGGGGCCGGGCGCCGGGCGGCGCGGCCCCCACCGCCCCGATCGGAGGGCGGTAATTGAGTGAGCGCGCGCCAGGAGGGCGCGCGGGGTCGCACGCGGGCGTTCGGCCCGCACGCCCGCGCGCGCGCGCGGCCCGCGGCGCACCGCGCCGCGCGCGGGGGCGCGCCCGATCCGAATCGCGGCCCCGGATCCGCCGCCGACGCCGCGGGCGGCGGCGCGCCCGGCGGCCGAGGCGAGGGCGCGACAGGACAGCACGCCCACGCCCGCCGCGCCAACCACCCTCCCCTTCTCCACCAGGCCACCGTCGGCGACGTCACCGGCGACCGCCCCGGCATGCTCTCCTTTGAGGCGCGCGCCAAGTACGACGCCTGGGCCAAGCTGGCCGGCATGAGCAAGGCCGAGGCGATGCAGGTGGGAAGGAGGAAGAGGGGGGGCCGAGGCGCGGCACCCAAAAGGGGCGCCACGCCGACCCCGCCCCACCCCACCCTCCCCTGCAGGCCTACATCGACCTCATGGGCGACCCGGAGGTGTGGGAGGCGCACGGTATCCTCGCCGAGTACGACCCGGCGACCTTTTCGCTCGCGTAAGGGACGCTGGGGCCGAGAGGGCCGGCCGCGCGTGTGAGGAGGAGCCGCCGATGCCGACGCCGATCACGCGTCTCCCTCTCTCTCACCTGCGTGCGACGGTGGACGGCGGCGCGGCCAGCGGGCCGGGCGGCGGCACACGCGGACCGCCGCGCGGCGGCGGCGCCAGCGACCACACGCGCACGCCCGCGCCGGCGGCCGCGACGGCCAGCCAGCGCCCATCGCCCGCGTCGCCCACCCAGAGCAGGCGGGGCGCGGGCAGGGACGGGAGGGGGGCCGGCTCGTCGAGCGCGTGCGCGAGCGTGCACACGCCTGGGCCGGATGGGGACGCGTCGGCCGGCTCCAGCAGCAGGCCCGTGCCGGGCGGGCCCGCCCACGCGGCCGAGACGGCGTGCGGCAGCGGGGCGGGCGCGGGTGCAGCCCCCGGCGCGATCACGTCGACGCGGCGCGCCGACACGACCGCCAGCGCCTCGTCGCCGCCGCCGCCCGCAAACGTGGCGTGCAGGGCGGCAATGACGGCGTCGGGCGTCGTGTGGCGGAGCAGGGTGACGCCGGCCGCGGTGGAGAGCAGGCTGGAAAGAGGAGGGGACGAGGGGGGAGGTCGGTCGGCGCCGCCCCGCCTGCCTCAACCGGCGCCTCCCTCTCTCCCTCCATCCCTCTCCTCTTACCTGCCGCCGTGCCAGGCCAGCTCCTGGTCGAACGCGGAGGCGCCGAGCGCGCCCCCGCCGGCGGGAGCGAGGATCGAGCCGGCCGCCGCGGCGTCGAACGGGCGCTGATGGTGGGGAGGGGCGGGGATTGGATGGAGGAGGAGAGGAGGGCGGCGGTGGCGGCGGGCGATGGTTTCGCGGCCGTCGCCGCCATTGCTACCCTGCGCCTCACCTTCTCGGCTTCGGCCTCTGCGCGCAGCAGATCCAGCCCGGTCCAGGGCGCCAGGGACGCCGGCAGGCGCAGCGGTGGCGGCGGGGAGGCCATCGGAGTCGCCGACGCCGGGGCCGATAGAGCGGGCGCGGCCGCCGCCCGGGCGGGTGGCGCGCGATCGAGAGCCCGCGAGCGGGGCGGTGGGGCGGGCGGCGCGCGCCGCGCCGGTCGCGTCTGTCGGCAACGGGGCGGGGCGGCAGAGGTCGAGGCGTCGGCCGGCTAGCCCGCCGTTGGCACGCGCCGCACGCCCTGTGGCGTCCTCTGGGGGCGTGCCCGACCTCGAGCGCGTCGGAGAAGCGGTCCCGGGGGCGCGAGGAAATCGTCCGCGCTCGTCAGCGACTCCCGGCGCCCGACGCCCGACGCCAGCGCCGCGCCAGGCGCCACTCTCCCCGGCCGCGCACTTGCCGCTGCCCGCGCTCCGACATGCGCGCCATGCGCGCCCTCATCCTGGCGCTGGCGGTCGCCGCCGCGTCGGCCGCCGGTGCGTTGGAGCGGCGCGCGTCGGCGCCAGCGGTTGGCGCGCATGCGGGCCCCGGGCGCGAGCTCCGCCCCCAGCATGGCTCGCATCGAGCATCGGAGACGTTGGCGGGTGGCGGTTACGGGATGCGGGGTGGGGAAGGCCGAGGCGCGGCGGCTAGCGCGCCGCGGCGCGCCCGAGCCGCAGGCCCCGATTCCGGCCGCGCTGCACCGCCCTGATGATATCTTGTGCATTTGCACCCCGTGCCGGTGGCGGGCGGCCCTGGTCAAGGCGGCGGCCGGCGCGTCAGAGCGCGGGCGCCAGCGCCGGCACCTCTCGTTCGCGGCTCCCGCTTCGTTCCAGGCTCGACCGCCTCCCTCCCGCCGGCACGTCGCCGCGCGGGCGCCGGCGCCTCTCGCAAGCGGCTCGCGCCTCCTTCCCACGCCTCCACCCCTCCCCTCTCCGTGCAGACCCGCTCACCTTCATCCGCGCGTCCGGCCAAACGTTCGTCGACGGCGCGTGCCACGCGTTCCCCGTCTCGGGGTACAACTCCTTTGGCACCATCGAAGCCGCCATCGGCGCCCGGTCCGCCATCGACGCCCAGTTCAAGGCCGCCGCCGCCGCCAACCTGACCGTCGCGCGCGTCTTCGCGCACCCGGTCAAAGAAGGGCTGGATTTGCAGACGGCGCCCGGGGTGTTCAACGACGCGGCCTTGGCCGGCCTGGACTACATGATCGCGTCGGCCGGCGCGCACGGCGTGCGGTTGCTCATCTCCCTCGTCAACAACTGGTGGGTCTTGGGGCCAGGGTTGGGGTGGGGCTAGGGTTGGGGTTGGGGTTCGCGCCCGACTTTCAACTCCGCCACCTCCCCCCCTCGCCCTCCCCTCCAGGAACTACAACCCGCGCTCCAAGGACACAAAATGCGGCATCGCGTCCATGGCGGCGGGCAAGGAGCTGACCGGGGAGGCGTGCGACGCGGTTTTCTGGAGCGACGCGAAAGCGCGGTCGATCTACAAAACGTACGCGACCGCCATCGTCGGCCGCACCAACGCCGTCACCGGCGTCAAGTACGCGGACGATCCCGCCATCTTTGCGTGGGGGCTCATCAACGAGCCGCGGTGCGAAGCCGCGGGCTGCGCGGCGGACGTGCAGGCGTGGGTCGAGGAGGTCGCGCCCGCGGTCAAGGCGGCCGACTCCAACCACATGCTCACCGTCGGCGCCGACGGGTTTTACGACAAAACAAACTGCCAGGCCAAGGTCGCCCACCCCGACGCGGACAAGCCGGAGTCCTGGATGTGGTCGTTCAAGTCGGGGCAGGACATGGTGCCAAACCACGCCGTCACCGCCATCGACTTTGCGTCCGTCCACCTGTGGCCCGACAACTGGGGCGCGCCAGGGCTGGATTTCGGGCGGGGGTGGCTCCGGGAGCACATCCGCAACGGGGGGCACCTCGGCAAGCCGGTCCTGCTCGAAGGTGCGGGGCGCGCGGGGACTCGCCGACGCCCCGCCCCGACGCCTGCTGCCCGCCCGACCCCGACCCCGACCCCGACCCCGACCCCAATTCCAACCCCGACCCCAATTCCAACCCCGACCCCATCAGAGTTCGGCAAGGCGGGCGGCGGCCCGTTTCCCGAGTCGACGCCCGCCGCGCAGCGCGACTGGTACCGCCTCGTGTACGGCGCGGCCGAGGCCTCGGTCAAGGAAGGGCGCGGCCTCGCCGGCGTCCTCTTCTGGCGGTGGGCCGCGGTCGAGAACGAGGGCGGCGGCGATTCCCTCGGCTCGTTCGACAAAGCGACGATGATCGACTCGTCCTCCCCCGTCTTCACCGACATCATCGCACCGTTCTCGGCCAAACTGGCGGCCGAGCGGAAACGTGTGGTCAAGGGGTGCGTCAAGGACGCGCGCCCGCTGCCGGCGGCCACGAAAAAGGCCGGCGCCGCGCCCGCCGCCGTCGCCGCCGCGTCTGCGACCGCGCCGCCCGCCCTTGTCGCCGCAGGCGGCCGGCGCCTGGCCCAAATGTGGGCGGATGTGTCCGACGTGTCCGTGGCGGACCTGGGCGCGTCCCTCCCCGGCGGCTACCGCCCCGCCGGCCTCTCGGGCCCGTGGGCGGGCGCCACCAACGCCCAGCTCAAGATGAGCTGGAATCCGGACTTTGTGACGGCGGCAGCCAACGCGAGCCAGGCGCCGGCCGTCGCCGCGCCGCCGCCCGCGGTCGGCAAGTCGTCGGCCAAGGCGCCTCCGGCCGCGGCGCCCGCGCCCGCCGCCCGCGCCAAGCCCGCGGCCGCTCCCGCGCCGGCGGCGGCGGACAAGCCGGCGGTCGACAAACCGGCGGCCAAGCCGGCGCCCGCGGCGACGCCGGCGGCGACGCCGGCCGCCACCCCCGCCGCGGCCGCCGGCGCGTCCCCCGCGCCGCGCGTCGGCGGCGGCGCCAAAATCGACATGGCGGCGATCAACCGCCGCATCACGTGCTCCGCGTGAGAGAGAGGGGAGGGAGGATGGAGGGTGGAGGGAGGAGGGGGGAGGGAGGAATCGTTGGCTTTGGCCCCAATTCTTGAAAACGGCCGCGGCCCCACGGGTGTTGAGTAAGCGAGATGGCGGAGTCAACAACAAGGGGAGGAGGCCCCACGCCGCACCCAAAGTCCACCCCACCACCATCCTCTCTCCCCCCTCCCTCAGTCGAGCCTGAACAGGCCCGCCACGACCCCCTCCCCCGTCACCACTTCCAGCAGGATGACGACCAGGATGGCCACCATGGCGATGCGCCCGTTCCACAGCTCGGCCGACGTGTTCCACCCGGGGGCGAATTCGGTGCGCGGCGGCGGGAGGGGGCGCCGCTCGCGGTCGTACGTTTTCAAGAGGGCCTGGACCGTGGCGACGGGGGGGCCCAAAGAGGCGTCCTCGCCTTCCGTCGCCTGCGGCCGCCACCCGGGCCGCGGCGCGCACGCGGGCAATTTCTCCACGACGAGGTCCGCCAAGTCCCCGATGAACGCGGGGTCCGTGTTGAGCGCGGGCACCCGGCGCCAGTGCTCGACGCCCGACGCGAGCGCGAGGTCGCGGTACTCGACGTCGATCTCTTCAAGGGTCTCGATGTGTTCCGACACGAACGAGATCGGGACGGCCAACAGGCTCTTGACCCCGCCCGCCCCCAGCTCCCGAATCTTGTCGTCCGTGTACGGCGTGAGCCATTCCACGGGCCCCACCCTCGACTGGTACGCGAGCGTGTGCCGGTTGCCGTGCCCGCGCCGCGCGACGCGCGCCATGATGAGGGCCACGCAATCCTCCATCTCCGCCTGGTACGGGTCGCCGTCGCGCACGTAGGAGACAGGGACGCCGTGCGCGGAGAAGAAGATGTCGACGGAGGACGGGTCGGGAAATTTGTTGAGCTCGGTCGAGATGAGCGCGGCGACCGACTCTTGATACCCGGGGCGCCAGTACCACGACGACACGACGGCGTGGCGCAGGCCCGCCAGCGCGAGGTCGGCGTCCATCATGGCTTCCAGCAGGCGCAGGGAGGAGCCGGAGGTCGAGATGGAGAATTGGGGGTAGAGGGGGAGGACGATCAAGTCGGTGACCCCGTCGGCCAACAGCGCCGCCACCGCGTCCTCGGTGAACGGCTTCCAGTAGCGCATGCCGACGTACACTTGGGCCGCGACGCCGCGGTCGGCGAGGGCGGCGCGCAGGGCGGCCGCCTGGTCGCGCGTGATGCGCAGCAGGGGCGAGCCGCCGCCGATGGCTCGATACCCTTCCGCGGACTTGGGGGCGCGCAGCGTGGAGATGACGGCGGCCAGGGGGCGCTGCAGGAAGCGGACTGAGAGAGGAGGAGGGGTTGGCACGACGAAAAAAAAACAAAAACAAAAAACGCCCTCCTCCCCTCCTCTCCTCCTTCCTACCTGGCGGCGGCAGGCGGATGATGGAATCGTCAGAGAACAGGTTGTAGAGAAAGGGTTGAACGTCGTCGAGCGTCTCGGGGCCGCCCAGGTTCAAGAGCAGGACGCCCACGACGCGCGACGGGTCGTCGACGCCTTCGCCGCCCCCGCCGCGGCCGCCAGAGGTCGGTGATGGCGTGGGCGAAGGGAAGGAGGGCGGCGGCGCGACGGCGGTGGGCGGCGCAGGGCGGCCGGCGCGGTCGGGGAGGGACGGGCGGGCGGCCGCGGTCGCGCCGCGCCGGGCGGAAGGGCTGGTGGTGGTGGTTGATGCGTGGGCGCAAGGCGGGAGGCGGGCGCCCCGCAGGCGCCCGGCGCGAGCCCCGGCCCGCCCGACGCGCGTGGCGGCGCCGGCACGCATGCGCGCGCGCAGCCGCGCGCGCCCGCCATCCCGCCCCGCGGGCGCGATGCGTGTCTCGCGAGCGCCCGACGCGGGGCCCGCACGCCCCCGCACGCCCTCGCTCACCGGCGCGCGCGCTGGGGCGCCGCGGCGGGCGCGCGCCCGCTCGTCGTGGGCGCGCACGCGCCGCGGGCGGCGCTGGGAGGCATGGCAGAGAGGCGGGGCGGGAGAGGGAGGCGCGAGAGCGCGCCTCGGTGTGGGCGCGTCCTGCGCCGGCGCAACTCCCTCTCTCGCGGCCGCGGCCGCCGCCCGTCCCCATCCCGGCCCCCATGCCGCGGCGTGGCGTGCACCCGCTCCTGTCCACGGTCACCGTCGTCCTGCGCAGCGGCGCGAGCGTGCGCGTGGCGACCGCGCGGCCCGCGGGGGGGGCGCCGGTCATGCTGTCGGTGGTGAGGAGGGGAGAGGGTTGGAGAGGAGGTGGCGCGGGCCGGGATCGGGCGCGCGCGACCACCCCGGCCCCCCGCCCCGCCCCAGGACCCGACCGTCCACCCGCGCTGGACCGGGGACGCCGCCGCCGTGTCGGCCGAGGATGGCCGCCTCGCCAAATTCGCAAAAAAGTACGCGGGCGGGTTGGGGAGCGGGGGCGGGGTGGGAGGAGGGGCGAAGCCGGCCGCCGCGGGCGCGGGCACACCGGCGGCGCCCAAGTGAGGCGCGGGCCGAGATTCGCCCGCACTGTGTCACACACTCATCGCACTCGATGCTGGAGGGGCGGAAGCGGATTGATGGGCGGGCGGACGAGGGCGCGGCAGCTACCGCTGCGTTTCGCCGCGGGCCACACTCTCGTCCCTCCGCGGCAGCCGCCGCCGCGGGCGCCGCCGGCAGCACCTCCCCAGCGCGCCCGGCCCCGCCGGCGCGCTCCGCCCTCCCGATGCCATCCCCTCCCCCCACTGCCATCCCCGTCACCGTCGACCACGCGTCCCTGCTCGCCCTCACCCCAGCCGCCCTGCGCGCCATCGACGCCGCGTACGGCCCGTCGGGCCTGGGCGTGCTCGCGGTGTCGGGCATCCCGGGGTTTGACGCCGCGCGCGCGGCCCTCCTCCCGCTGGCGCACACGCTGGCGGGCCTCCCGGATGACGTCAAAGCATCGGTGACCGACCCCGCGTCCCGCTTCAACTTCGGGTGGAGCCATGGGGTGGAGACGCTCGCGACCGGCCGCCCCGACACGCACAAGGCGTCGTTCTATGCGAACCCCGTCGTCGACAGGGTGCGCATCGAGTCGCAGGACGGGTCCAAAGCGGCGGCCGCCGATTTCCCGGGCGTCGCCCGCCCAAACCTGTGGCCCGACGCGGCGCTGCCCGCGCTGCGGCCCGCGTTTCTGGGCCTGGGGCGCCTGCTGCACCGGGTTGGCACCGCGGTCGCTGCCGCGTGCGACGCGGGCGCCGCGGCGCGGGGCGAGCCCGCCCCGGACCCGCCGCTCGCGTCGCTCGTCTCGGGGGGGGACGCGGCCAAGGGCCGCCTCCTCTACTACTACCCCCGCGACGCGGGGGACGAGGCTGACGCGCCCGGCGCCGCAGAATCGAGCGAGGACGCGTGGTGCGGGTGGCACGCCGACCACGGCCTGGTGACCGCTCTGACGCCGCCGCTCTACCTCGACGCGACGACTGGCGCCCCGGCCCCCTGCCCCGACCCCGCGGCCGGCCTGTACGTGCGCCCACGCGGCGGGGGCGCGGTGCGGGTGCGCATCCCGGAGGGGTGCGCCGCGTTTCAGGCGGGGGAAGCGGCGCAGGTCGCAACGGGGGGGCGCGTCGTGGCGACCCCGCACTGCGTGCGGCCGCCGCGCGCGGGGGTGGCGGGCGCGTCGGCGATCGCGCGGGCGACGTTTGCGCTGTTCCTGCAGCCGCGCTGGGACGCGCCGCTCGCGCCGCCGGCCGGCGAAGGCGGCGCCGCCGCCGCCGGCGTCGCGCGCTGGCGCCCCGGCGACACGTTTGGCGCGTTCTCCGAGCGGACGGTGGGCGCGTACTATTGAGGGGAGCGGGGCAGAGAGAGGTGGCTGACTATTGAGGGGAGCGGGGCAGAGAGGGGCGGCGGGGTTCGCAGGCGCGGCGCGGGAACCAAACGAAAAAACAGGCTGCCCGCAACCCCCCCCCTCCTCCCCCGTCACTTTGCTTTGGCGTCCTCCTTGTCCTTTTCCTTTTTCTGCGCCGCGTTGACCTCCTCGAGCAACGGTTTGAGCTCGGCCTCGTCCCAGATGCGGAACGCGGTCCCGCCCTCGGTCCGCGTCACCGTCGCCAGCTCCACCTTTTGCGGGTCCAGCGCCGTCGAGTCCATGGTCTTGGACAGGACGCGCACGGCGAGGCGGGTGGCGGCGGCGAGGTCGACGGACTCGTCATAGTCGGAGCGGAGGATGTTCAACGCCGCGCCCGCGTTGGCGCCCACCGCCGCCGCCTTCCACCCGCTGTAATTCCCCGAGGGATCCGATTGGTAGAGCGAAAACCCGCGCTCGCAATCCCACCCCGCGTACAGGAGGGAGACGCCGTACGGGCGCAGGCCGCCAAACTGGGTGTAGCCCTGTTTGGCGTCGCACAGGGAGCGCACCAGCTGTTCAACCGGGACCGGCTCCGCGTACGTGGCCAGGTGGCGCTGGGCGGCGAGGCGGGCGGTGTTGACGAGGATGTTGGCGTCGGCTGCAAGGCGACGGGGGAGGAGGGTGGGATCGCGCCGCGGGCCGCGCCGCCGTCCCTCCTCCCTCCCCTCTTCCTCTGACCTGTGATCCCCGCCACCGCGCACGCGATGTGACCGTCCAGCTGGTACATCTTCTCGCGGCGCACGCCGACCGCGTTGGTGTCCAGGAGCTAAAGGAGAAGAGGGGGCGTCGGGCGATGCGCGCGGCGCGCCGCGGCGGCCGCCGCGGTCGCCGCCACACGATCCACCACCCATCGCCCGCCCCCTACCTTGCTCGTGATGCGCTTCTCGGCGGCGAGGACGACGCCGTCCGCCGCGAGCACGCCGATGGCGGAGCCCGCGTTGGAGATGGCCTCCATCGCGTACTCTACCTGGGAGAGCGATGAGGGTCGGATGCGTGGTGAGAGTGGGAGGTGCGATGGCGGGGTGGCGGGCGGCGGGCGGGGAGCCGCACGCCGCGCGATGCCGCCGCCCCTCCCTCCCCTCTGCTGATCCCCTCCTTTCTGCACACCTGGTACAAGCGGCCTTCCGGCGAGAAGATGGTGGTGCGGCTGTCATAGCGGCGGGCCATAGCGGCGGGGCAGAGAGTGGGAAGAGGGGCGCATCGGCGCCGGTCACTCTTCGCTGCCCCCCAATGCCGCCCAACACCGCCGTTGCGGGGGCCGGCGCTCCGTCGCTCGCCGAAGGGGCGGCCCCCGCGGGTCTCGGCGAGGCGCCGCCGTCGCGACCGCCGCCGCGCCCGCTGCCCTCGCGCGCCGCAGCGGAACCCCCACCCTCGCTCCCCTGCCTGCCGCCCTCGCTCGCCGACTGGGACGCCCGGCTGGCGGCCCTGGCGGCCGACCTGGCGGCCGAGCACGGGGGTGGGGCGGTGGCGGACCTGTTTGCGTCGGCGGCGGCGCCGTACGCCGAGGCGGCCGGCGTTGCCTCGCACGGCGCCGTCGCGAGCACCCCACGCGCCTTTCGGCACGCCCCCACCTCCCCCCTGTGGGCGCGCGCCGCGGCCGCCGCCCTCGCCCACCTCGCCGCGCGCGCGTCGGGCGCGCGCCCCGACCCCTGGGCCGCGTCCCGCCTGCACGCGCGCCCGGCCGCGCTCGCGGAGCGGCACCGGTACGACGCGGCGCGCGGCGCGTGGACGGTGGACCTCGTGCTGGTCAAGTTGGAGGACGCGCCGTTCGCGAGCGGCGCGATGCGCGTCTGCTTCCGCAGCAAGAAGCTGTCCACCTTTGGGGGCGGCCACCTGGCGGGCGACGACGGCGAGTATGGCGACGACGACGCCGAGCACAACCCTCGTTCGCGCTCCCTGTGGCGCCGCGCGCCCAACTTCATCGCCAAGCGCTACAAGAAGGCCGCCCCGTTGGCCTCGTACAGGCGCGACGTCCGCATGCAAATGGACGCCAAGCGGTTGGCCGAGGCGTACGACCGGACGGGGCCGCCCAAGCCGGTCGACATGCTGGCGGCGGCGGTGCTCGTCGTCCGGCCCCGCGCCGGCGACCCCGCACCCCCCGTCCCCTACGCCATCGAGGCCTACTGCCGGGGCGAGTTCGTCAAGCACTCGTCCAACGCCGGCTTCATCCTGGACGACGACCACGCGCGGTGGGGGCAGGGAGGGTGGGGAAGGGCGCCGTCGACCCCTGAGCGTCGGCGCACGCGGCGCGGCGCGGCGAGACCTCCCCTCCCGACCCCACCCACGCTCGCCACCTCGCCCCCTCCCAGGTCGACGCCGCACGCTTTCTCCCACTTCACGTTTGAAGCCACGGCCGGCGACCGCCTCGTCGTCGACGTCCAGGGCGTCGGCGACATGTACACCGACCCCCAAATCGTGTCCGCGTCGGGCGAGTATGGCGAGGGCGACCTCGGCGCGCGCGGGCAGGCGCTCTTTTTTCGGGCGCACGCGTGCTCGCCGCTGTGCGGGCGGCTGGGGTTGCGGCCGTTTCGGCGGTGCGCTGCGGACGCGGCCGCGTGCGGCGCGTCGCCGTCCTCAGCCTCGTCGTCAGCCTCGGACACAGTCGTGCGCGGCGCGCGCGGGGCGTCGCCGCCGCCGCCGCTCGCGCGCGCCGACGCGCCGCCGCGCGCCGCAGAGCTGGCCGCCGCGCTCGATGCGGCGCCGCGCCCGCCGGACGCGCACGCCCGGCTGCATTATGAGGCGTGCCGCCTACACGCCGAAGTCTTGGCCCTGGCCGAGCTGCACAGCGAGGCCGAGGTGTCGGCGGCGGAGGAGGGGGGGCTCTTCCACCTGATCCAGGCCGCGGCCGGCGGCTGGCCAGCGGCGCTCGGCGCCATCGCGCGCGTCTCCGCCGGCCTCGTCCCCTCATCCGGCTTGCTGGCCGCGCTCGCGGCCGCCGCGGCCGCGTCGCGCAGCCTCGCGCCCGACGCGCGCGTCGCGGCCGCCGCGGCGCGCGCGGCCGCCCGGGGCGGGGTGCTGACGGCCGCCGCGGCCGCCGCCGCCGCTGCCGCAGTTGACGGGGACGCGGCGGGCGAGCGGGAGATGCTCGACGCGGCGCTCGCCGCTGCGGCGCCCGCGTCGACCGCCCCGCGCCGCCACCCCGCCTCCACCACCCCGCCCTCCACCACCACCAAGATGGAGGACGAGTTTGGCGCGCTGCCCGGCGGCGGGCGCCGCCCGGACGAGCTGCTGGCGGCGCGCGCGGCACTGCGAGCGCGCGCGGGCGACGCGGCGGGCGCTGCGGACGACTATGGCGCCGCCGCCGCCAGCGCGACCGCGGCCGGGCTCGGCAAAGCGGCGGCCGGGTATTACGAGGCGGCGGCCGCGCTGGACGAGTGAGGCAGAGGCGGGAACCGCGACCCAGACGCGAATTTTGCAACCCCTCCCCCTTTTCCGCCCTTCCTCCCATCATCAAAACTCTTCCCCCAACGCCTCCAGCGCCGCCACCGCGCGCGGCGACAGCGCCGTCAGCCGCCGCCGCCCCATCGTGTGCCCCGGCGCGTGCCACCCGTTGACACCGTGCCCGTGCGAGTACGCGCACTCGCCGTACGTGTCGGGCGGCAGGGAGCGGCAGGGGAAGATCATGGCGCCGTCCACGACGTACTTGTCGGGGGTCGAGTCGGTCGGGTTGCACACGAGGCGCGAGTAGCGGCACGAGGACGGGCCCCACAGGTTGCAAAACAGGTTGGTGGCCCCCGCCGCATTCGTCGCGGAAAAGGCAGACGCGGTCAGGCAGCCCGGGTTGGCCGCGCACGCCTTGAAACAGTCGCCGACCGAGGTGGGGGCGTAGGAGACCGTGATGTTGCGCGGGTCGACCACCCCGGGCGTCACGATGATCTGCGTGCTCCCTCCGCAGCACCCCGCATCCCCACCCGACACGGCCCCGGGGTCTTGCAGCACGCGGCAGTACATGCCGTCGAGCGGCTTGCCGGAGCACTTGGCGTCGACCGCGGCGGCGGCGGCGTACTCGACCGCGTCGCCCAAGGCGCCAGCGGAGGTGACGGGGAGGGCCGCCATCGTCAGCAGGGCGGCGGCGGCGAGCAGGGCGGGGAGGCGCATGGTTTGGCTGAGTTTGGGTGAGGGTCGGCCAAGGCAACCGCTGCCGCCGCTGGGAGGGCCGGCGGGGTGCTGGAACGCGTGCTGCGCACAGCCAATACCACAACAAGGTTGGTCACGGGGCGCCGCGGTGGCGGGCGGCGCGGCGGCCATAACCGCCATGGCGTCGAGCGCCGCGACGCCAAATGCCGCCGCTAGCGAGACGCCAACGCGGTCGGGGACGGTCCAATGGCAAACTCAATGATCACCTGGATAGGGCGGGTGCAAATTCGGCTCGGCGCGGCTGGACTGTGTGGCGTTTCTCTGCGCGGCAACCGTCACACCGACCAGAGTCTTAGCCAATGCACTGTTCACACGTGGAGCGCTCGCCTGAGGCCGTGTCACACGCGTCGCAGGCCATGAGCCCTTGATGCGGTGGCGGCACCGGCCGCCGCGTCCCCCAAAAGATAGAAAACAACTTTACGCGCGCGGGCGTATCACCCGTGCGCCGAGTGGTCCTCCCCCGCGGGCGCCGCCGCCGCCGCCGCCGCGGCCGCCATGTGAGCCGCGTGGTCGTGCGCCGCCGGCGCGGCGGCGGCGGCGGCCGGCGCGGGCGCGGCGGCTGCGTGGTCGCCGTGCCCCTCGTGCGCCGCCGCCACCCCCGCGCCCATCCCCGCGTGCTCCCCACCACCCATGCCCATGCCCGAGTGATCCATGCCCTCCATGCCTGCCATGCTCGAGTGATCCATCCCCTCCATCCCTTCGTGCCCGGTGTGCGGCGTGAGGTCGTTGTCGATGGGTTGATAAAACGTCTTGGCGCTCATGTCCATGCGCCGCGTGGGCGCAATGACGGTACCTGGGTGGCAGTGGGGTGGAAAGGGGGTTGGCGGCGTGGAGAGCGACCGCGCGCCGCTTCGCCAGCGCACGCGTGCACTGTTTCCCCTACCCTGGGGATTGATCTGCACCCCCATCGGCATGACGGAGAGGCCGGCCGGCGCGATGTTGGCGCCTGGGAAAGAGAGGTGGGGTGGGCGTGGGCGGCGCTGCCGCCGGCCGCGGCGCGCGCTGCGCGCGCGCGTCGCTCCTCCTTCCGAATTTTTTTTCCCACCTTGCGGCTGAACGTTAACCCCCATTCCTCCAACGGTCATCAGGGCCGGTTGGACGGTCATGCCCTGCGGCTGAACGTTGGCTGGAGGAGGGTGAAAAGAGGTCGGCGCCAAACCGCGCGCGCGCCGCCTCTTTCCCGCACCGCCACGCGTTTCTCACCCCCCATGTTTTGCACGTAGAGCAGCATCGGGTTGATGTTGATTCCGTCTGCGCGAAACTCAGCGCCCGAGTTCATAAAGTTGAGAAGAGAAGGAGCAAAGCGCAGCCCCGCGACAGACCCCATCGCGCCTGCCTTCATCTCATGCAGCACGCACGGCCGAAAGTTGATGAAGGCTTTGTTGGTCATAAGCAGATGCAGCATGCCCTTGCCTGAGAGGGAATGGACGGGGAAAAAACGGGTCGGCGTGCCGACGAGCGCGGTTTTCTCGCTCGCGTTTTTTTATTTCTCCTCCCCACCACCAACCCCCTCTCCCCCAATCGCACACACCCTCATTCTTGTGCATGTGCATGCCCGCCATGCCGCCCATCCCTCCGTGGCTCGAGTGATCCATGCCGTCCATCGCGGCTTGGAGGAGCGGTTCGGCCAGGTGGAAGCGCGGCAGCAGCGGCTCGCCGTCGGCCACGCGCGCCAAGCGCCCGCGCACGCCCATGATGAGGCCGGCGAGCGCTCCTTTGGCGCCCTCGCCCGCGTTGGAGTCGCCCTCTTTCGTGAGCAAGATTTGGGACAGGAGCGAGGCCCAGTTCCTGTAGTCGTTTGGCATCTCGTTGGACAGGTCGAGCGGGTCATCGGCGATGGTGAGCTTGCCGCGGGAAGGAGAGGAGGAGGAGGCGGCCGTGTCGCCTGCCGCCGCGTCAGCCGCCAGCTTGCGCCCGTGGCCCGCGTGGCGCGACCCGCCGGGCGTGAGGTCGGCGCCGATGTCCATCACCATCTCCTGCGACGGCTGGTAGGACGTGCGGATCGGGTTCACGATTTTTCCGGCGGTCATTTTCATCGTGTCGGTCGGCGCCACGTTGAGCCCCTGCGGCTGCACGTTTGCCCCCATCGGCATCACGGCCGCCAGGGAGGGCTGCACCGCCAGCCCCTGAGGCTGCACGTTGGCACCCATGTTGGAGACGAAGAGCTGGGGAGTGTGGGGTCGGGTTGAGCTTTGTTCTGGCGCAACCGCGGCGCCTTCGCGCGCCCCGCGCTAGGACGTCATCGAAATCGGTTGAAACGGCGGCCCCGCAGGTGCGGGCGGCGCCCCCAACCGATTCTCCCTCTGGCGCTCACCAGCGCAGGTTGGAGGTTGGCGCCTTGAGGCCACACCATCGCGCCCGTGTTCATAATGTTGACCGCGTTTGGCTGCACGTTGATACCGGTGATCGATCCCATCGCGCCCGCGTCGTGGAGCGAGACCAAACAGGGGTTGAAATCGATCGCCGACGCGTCGAGCGCCAACCCGGCGAAATGGCGCGCGAGCAGCGCGGCCTCGTTGGAGAAGCGGGACGGCGGCATGACCATCTTGGCGGCGACCTGGAGAGGGGAGGCGAAGAATGGGGGAAAAAGGTGGGCGGGAAAGGGAGCGAGAGGGAGCGACCGTGGCCGCCGCACTTCCCACCAGTCTCCGCCCTTCCCACCCCACCCCACCCCTCGCCTCGATGTTGTACGGCGCCAGTTTGTCGTTTAATGCGGCGAGCAGCGGGTCGTTCTCCTTGGAGTCCGGCACAATCTTGGCCATCGTCCGATCAAAAATCTGGTCTTCGTACTGCGCCTTCCACCCCTTGACCTCCGGCCCCAGTTTGGCGTCGATGT
>Ga0315287_10002164_pt1 | contig 18452 bp, 19 predicted proteins | sample YL17G11_0_MG_FD_205037 | JGI IMG/M metagenome (GOLD analysis project Ga0315287, IMG submission 205037) | Sediment microbial communities from Yellowstone Lake, YNP, Wyoming, USA - YL17G11_0 | ecosystem: Environmental > Aquatic > Freshwater > Lake > Sediment | place: USA: Wyoming | collected...
TTCCTTCAGGGACGTGTCTTTTCCCGAGATTTCAGAAAAATTTCGGGGGAGTTTTTCAAAGGATTTCTCAAGCTGGGCATTGGAGACATTCCTCCCGACAATTGCCCTGGAATACTGAAGAAGCTGATGCGGAAGGGTACCATATTCTTTTTCCCAGGTCTCAAGCATTTTTAACGAAATCGCCGGATCTTCCGAATGGGCTTCCAGTTCAATGCGGAGAAGATCGAGATACGGATCATGCTGATGATCTTCCGCCAGATCCTTCGCCAAAGTCAGTGTGTCTTGAGTATAATCCCTTCTCAAAAGGGATTGGAAAAGTCCGGGGATGCGGGAATCGTTCACTCGATGGAAAAACGATTCCAAGGGCGCCTTGGAGGAATCCAGGTGACACTTCATATAGTTCTCATCGAAAAAGATACCCTTGATGGTTTCCTTGAATTCTTCGAAATTATCTGACTTTGCCAGATCCTTCCAGAAATCCAGGGACGTTAATTCCGGTTTTTCCCCCATATTGACAATCATGTCCGCATCCACCAAGTCCCAGTCTCCGGGGATGGCATCTGAAGGAACAAGGATCAGGGTGAGATATTCCTTATAATATTCATCATCATCGCGTTTTATCATATTTTGCTTCACAATCAATCGACCATGATTGAACGAAGCGGAGAGGGAGATGGGACCTTCCCATCCGGATTTATCACCCAAAGGTACATACCAAAAATAAGTTATAAAAATCCCGTTAATTACATGGAGGGATCCCCAGGATCCCGGTTCGATCACAAGGAAGGACTGTCCGCCTGTTGTGATGTATGTGCCTGCTGCGGATTTGTAACCCCTGGTAATCCACAGGCGCCATGCCGCAAGAAACATGGCCAAAAGCAGTATAAGCACAAGGGCAAGGTATAAAAATTTTCTATATTTCCGGGGAATGATATTCATAAGTTTTTTATTAATATACATTTCCCCATCCTGTCAAAATAATTATTGAAACATGTTGGTTAATCGGATAACCATTGAATCATTGATTGTGATTTTCTGTAAGAACATGAGTGGGGAGAAAATCAAATGATGAAGAAAGTCCTTATCTGGGGGATTGTCTTCTTTGTGTGTCTCTCATGCATCTTTGGTGAGACAATCATCATTGACAACAAATCCGCCAAATTTCTTGTTACAGGCCCCTGGAGCGCTACGGAAGGCCCGAAAGCCCATGGATCTGATTATCGGGAAACGCCAGCCCAGGCAGTGGAAACCGCCTCAGCCACATGGAACGCAGATTTTGAAACGTCCGGCACATTCGATGTATCAATTTGGTTTGCGGAAGAGGATGATCGAACCACAGACGCCCTTTATATTGTGAACCATGCCGGAGGCGAGGACACGGCGACAAAGGATCAAACCACAAGCGGCTCCGAATGGATCCTGATCGGAACTTATACATTCCTTGAGTCGGGAGGGTCTGTGGTTCTCTCCAACCAATGCGATGAGGAGGGAAAGACCGTGTGCGCGGATGCGGTGCGCTTCGTGCGCGAAGGCGCCCAGTATGAACGTATGTACCAGGGGATGTGGATTTATTCCTGGGGTTTGGGATTTCTCTCTGCACAGGAGACAAAGGCACTCGCAATACCTGCCGGAGAGGTGATTACACTTGATTTTATCCTGAGTAAAAGCGCCAAACACAATCCCAGCGGGTTCATGTTGAAGTAGAAGATATAGTGGGTAGTGGATTGTGGTTAGTGGATAGTGGATAGTGAGTTGTGGATTGGTAATTGCGGGGAATCTTAGTAAAAGAAAGCGTTAACGCGGGGGCGGGGTTTCGTGTTTTGCTATTTCGTCCTGGAAAATGATCTGTTTCCATGCGCAGGAGACGCATTCCGCAGCCAGGGCGAACCAGCTGAGATCATTGGGCGTTTCGCAAGTCTTGGGGATTTCAAATCCCAAAGCCAGATGAAATTTCGTATTCCTGCACTGGGGGCAGAGGAAAGAATCCTGCATCTCCACCACGTATTTCCTGCTGACTCTGTTATAGGCAAAAGGGGAGGCTGGATGAAAACGGGCGTCATAAATCGTCAGCCATTTATTCGGTGCATCCACATGCGCGATCTCCACCCGTGGAATAATAAAAACATGAGGCGCCCGGGAAAAATCCTGCTTCGACAGGCGGATAAAAAAGGTCGGATTCTTGTAGCCCACGATGGAGAAGATATTCCACAGCAGCTCTCCATGGCCGCACCAGCGTCCGTCGGTCAGAATGCCGGCTGGGCCTTTTTCCGCGGATTTGACAACAAATTCCCTGAGGTAAACCGGCGGAGTGTGATTTTTTGCAATGTGCTCCGCCCTGGGGATCTTCTCTTTATTCTCCTCCATCCGTACGTTTCGCGGTCCGCGTTTCATGGCCTATCTCCTTTTTGAAGGTTCCGGCTGACTATGCTTCCTCCCGCTTATTATTCAAAGACAGGCGTCCCTTCTGCGAAAAGAACTGATAAAATTTCTTTCTTTTTTCTCAATTGCAATATTATCATAATATTTACATCATTTTTCTTATGCAAGAAAAAAGGGGCATGGAATTAAGGCTCTGGAGTAATAACCGAAGAGGGGCGTTTATGTCATAAAGAAATAAAACCGCAGATCTTTTCCTGGATTTCCGGCGTCACACGGGCATAATGGGAAAATTGCATGGTATGGGTTCCGCGTCCCTGGGTCTGGGAGCGGAGCTGGGTGGCATAGCCGAACATCTCGCCCAGGGGCACATCCGCATGCACAATCTGCAGATCCCGGCGGGTCTTGATATCTTCAATCTTGGCCCGGCGCTGCTGCAGATTGCCGATCACATCTCCCAGGTTCTGCACCGGCGTCACCACCTCCAGGGACATGATAGGTTCGAGAATATAGGGAGATCCCTTTTTCGCCCCCTCCCTGAGGGCAATGGAACCTGCGATTTTGAACGCCAGATCCGAGGAATCCACCGAATGAAAGGAGCCGTCAAAAGCCGAGATACGGAGATCCACCATGGGATACCCGGCCAGGGGGCCTGAGCTCATGGACTCAATCACACCCTTTTCAATCGCAGTAATATATTCCCTGGGAATGGTTCCGCCCACCACATCATTGACAAATTCAAATCCGAATCCCGGCTGCATGGGTTCGATTCGCAGCCAGACATGTCCATACTGTCCCCGACCTCCAGATTGGCGGATGAACCGGCCTTCCGACTCCACGGCCCGTTCCAGGGTTTCCCTGTACGCAACCTCGGGCTTCCCCACGTTTGCCTGGACATTAAACTCGCGCTTCAACCGGTCAACAATGATCTCCAGATGTAGTTCCCCCATGCCGGAAATGATGGTCTGGTTTGTCTCGGAATCCTGCAGCACCCGGAACGTGGGATCTTCATCCGTCAGGCGATTGAGGGATATGGACAGTTTGTCCTCGTCGGCCTTGGTCTTGGGTTCAATGGCAATGGAGATGACCGGTTCCGGAAAATTCATGGGTTCAATCAGTATGGGATGGTCGGGATCGGTCAGGGTGTCGCCGGTTGTGGTCTGCTTGAGTCCCACTGCGGCGACAATGTCGCCGGTGTATATCTCCTGGATCTGGGTACGATCATTGGCATGCATCAGGAGGAGGCGGTTCAAGCGTTCATTTTGATCCTTGTTGACATTATAGACAAAACTGCCGGCTGATACCGTTCCGGAATAAACACGGATATACGTGATCTTGCCGACGTGGGGATCTGACGCCACTTTGAAGGCGAGGGCGGAAAAGGGAGCGGAATCCGAGGGCTCCCGGGTCACAATCCCGCCGGCAACGGGATCCTCGCCTTGCATGGGGGGAAGGTCAGTAGGCGCGGGAAGATAATGGATCACGGCATCGAGAAGGAGTTGGACTCCCTTGTTCTTAATTGCGCTGCCGCACAAGACCGGCGTAACCTGGGCTTTAAGTGCGGCATTCCGCAATACACATCGGATCTCCTCGGGTCCCAGTACTTCGCCGGTAAGGTATTTTCCCATGAATCCATCGTCAAACTCGGCAAGGGACTCGATCATTTTTTCCCGGTATTTTACCGCCTCTTCCATCAGATCATCCGGAATTTCGACCATCTGGTATTGAGTCCCATAATCCTCGTCGTCATCCCCCTCCCAAATGTAAGCGCACATCTCAATCAGGTCCACCACACCCCGGAATTTATCCTCCGCACCGATGGGAATCTGGATCAGAAGAGGATGGGCATGGAGGCGATCAATCATCATCTTGGCAGTGCTGAAAAAATCCGCGCCGATGCGATCCATTTTATTCACAAAAGCAATACGGGGCACATGGTACCGATCCGCCTGGCGCCAGACGGTCTCGGACTGGGGTTCGACGCCTCCCACGGCGCAAAAAAGTGCAATGGCCCCGTCCAGCACGCGGATCGAGCGTTCCACCTCAATGGTGAAATCAACATGCCCGGGGGTATCAATGATATTGAAGCAGACGCCTTTCCATTCACACTGGGTGGCTGCGGAGGTGATCGTGATGCCCCGCTCCTTCTCCTGGATCATCCAATCCATCTCTGTGGAGCCTTCATCCACCTCCCCTACTTTATAGGTTTTGCCTGTATAATACAGGATACGCTCCGTGGTGGTGGTTTTACCAGCGTCAATATGCGCCATGATTCCAATATTCCGGACTTTTTCAAGTGGGTATTTTCTTGTCATATTCTCTCATTAAACCTGGAAAATAAAAAAATCCGGCAAAAGAAAATCCTTCTGCCGGCGAAGAATGTTTTTAAGAATTACCAACGATAGTGGGCAAAGGCTCTGTTAGCCTCAGCCATCTTATGAGTATCCTCGCGTTTTTTGATGGCGATCCCCACTTTATTGTATGCGTCCATGAACTCATTGGCAAGACGTTGTGCCATGGTCTTTTCATTGCGGGACTTGGCGCTATCCAGGATCCAGCGAATGGCCAGGGACTGCCTGCGGATCGGACGCACTTCTGTAGGAACCTGGTAGTTGGCGCCGCCGACGCGCCTGGATCGGACTTCCAGAAGCGGTTTGACGTTTTCCACCGCCTGGGTGAACACGTTGATAGGTTCCGCATCCTTGATTTTTTCCGCGATCGTATCCAAGGCCTGGTAAAAGATGGCCACTGCTATGGACTTCTTTCCGCGTTTCAGGAGACAATTGATAAATTTGGTGGCCAGCTCACTGCTATAACGCTGATCCGGCATAATCTCCCGTTCTTGTGCACGTCGTTTTCTCGGCATAGTCTTCCTCATCCTCCTTTACTTGGGACGCTTCGCTCCGTATTTGGAACGGCTACTTTTGCGATTCTGCACACCCTGGGTATCCAGCACGCCCCGGACAATGTGATAGCGGATACCGGGCAGATCCTTGACACGGCCCCCCCGGATGACCACAATGGAGTGTTCCTGGAGATTATGACCTTCACCGGGGATGTAGGCTGTGACCTCCATGCCATTGGTAAGGCGGACGCGGGCCACTTTCCGGAGGGCGGAGTTGGGCTTTTTGGGAGTGGTGGTATACACCCTGGTGCACACCCCGCGTTTGAAGGGACATTTCTGCAAAGCAGGAGTTTTGGACTTTCTTCTGACTATCTTGCGCCCTTCACGAACAAGTTGATTGATTGTCGGCATACATTTCCTCTCATCAAATGAAGTAAAAAATCCCTCTAATTGTCTTTTCAACAATAAACATAATCTTTAAAGTAATAATTATTCCACTCTTATGCTGTCAAGGGCATAATTTGATATTTTCATATAATTTTATTTCATTTTTTAATTGACGAAGGAGATATTGGTATTGTAGTACTTATATACTATTATTTGAGTGGAATTTTATAAACATGAAAAAAATCCTTTCCATATCAGATGCAGCTTCCCTTGCCATGCATACCATGTGTATTCTCGCCTCTTCACACCAACGGCTCTTTAACACAAAACAATTGGCCGGCCTGCTCAACGCCTCGGAACACCACCTGTCCAAGGTTCTCCAACGCCTCGCCAAAGCGGAGATTATCAAATCCGTACGAGGACCCTCAGGAGGATTCCAGATCGCTCCCTCCTGGGAACAAATCACACTCATTGAAATCTATGAACTCATGGAAGGACCTTTCAAACCGGAGGAATGCCTCCTCGGGACACCTGTATGCACAGGCAATGATTGCATCCTGGGCGATCTCCTGAAAAACGTGAATAGACAAATCAAGGATTCTCTGGGACAAACAAAACTTTCGGACATGATTCATTCATTCCATAAATCCATGACTCAAATCCCAGAAAAGGAGGGATCATTATGAGTATGTTCTGTTATCAATGCGAACAAACAGCCATGGGAACGGGCTGTACAATCCGGGGGGTATGCGGAAAAGATGCGGAAACCGCCGCTCTCCAGGACCTGGTTGTTTTTGCCGCCAAGAAGATCGCACAATATGCCCACAGGGCAAGAAATCTGGGGAAGAAGGATCCGGAAATTGATCGTTTCATCCTCCAGGCCCTTTTCACCACAGTGACGAATGTGAATTTCGATCCGGAACGGGTGAAGGATGTTGCGGATAAAGCGGTCTCGATCCAAGGCAGAGCCAGGGATCTTTATGAAAAAGCCTGCAGGGAGGCGAAACAGGAACCGGAAAAGATGGACGATGGCGTGGATTGGAATCCTGCAGACGATATCCAATCCATTATCAAGAGGGCGGAGTCCATCGGCATCACCACGCGGAAAAAGAATCTCGGAGACGATATCGCCGGTCTTCAGGAACTTCTCACGTATGGGCTTAAAGGCATGGCCGCGTATGCGGATCATGCCCTGATCCTCGGATATGAGGATGATGATGTGTATGCCTTTTTCCATGAAGCCCTGGATTTTCTGAATAAAGAGGATGCGACAGCAGATGAACTGGTGTCCCTGTGCATGAAATGCGGGGAATACAATCTCAGGGTGATGGGAATGCTGGACAAGGCGCACACAACCACATTTGGCCATCCTGTCCCCACCCGGGTGCGCATCCATCCGCTAAAAGGCAAGGCGATCCTGATATCCGGACATGACCTTCTGGATCTATATGAACTGCTCAAGCAGACAGAGGGAAAAGGCATCAATATCTATACCCATGGGGAGATGCTGCCTGCGCACGGATACCCGGCTTTGAACAGATTCAAACATCTGGCCGGCAACTATGGAGGCGCTTGGCAGGATCAAAGGAAGGAATTCGATAAATTCCCCGGCGCGATCCTCATGACAACGAACTGCATCCAGGAACCGAAGGAATCGTACAAACATCGCATTTTCACGTGCGGGCTTGTGGCTTTTCCCGGCGTCGCTTGCATCACAAACAGGGATTTCTCTCCTGTGATAAATATAGCGCTTGCAGAAAAGGGATTTGACGCGGACGGCCCGGATGACGCCATTACCGTGGGGTTTGGACACAATGCAGTGCTGGGCCTTGGGGACAAGATCATAAAGGCGGTCAGGAGCGGGGCGATCAAACATTTCTTCCTGATCGGCGGGTGTGACGGCGCAAAATCCGGCAGGAATTATTACACGGAGTTTGCCGAGGCTGTGCCAAAGGATTCGGTCATCCTGACCCTCGCATGCGGAAAGTACCGCTTCAACAAACTCGATTTTGGGGATATCGGAGGCATTCCGAGGCTCCTGGATATCGGCCAGTGCAACGATGCCTATTCCGCCATCCAGATCGCTTTAGCCCTGGCAAAGGCGTTCGATACGGATGTGAATCATCTTCCCTTATCTCTGGTTCTTTCCTGGTTTGAACAAAAGGCAGTGTGCATCCTTCTGACGCTTTTATCCCTTGGGATCAAGAACATCCGTTTGGGTCCCTCCCTGCCGGCGTGCGTGACTCCGCCGGTTCTGAACGTTCTTGTCGAGAAATTCAATCTGACTCCCATCACCACACCGGATAAGGACCTGAAAGCCATCCTGGGATGAAATCACTCCCAGAAAAAGGAATTTAGGTGAATGAACAAATTCTATCATATTCAACTGATGGCATCTACGCAGCGCTGTATGTTGCGAGACGTAACACAGCAAAGGCTGAGATTACCCTGGACATGGAATTAGATGTCATCACAACAGTTGTTTTAGTAGGAACGAGCATCTTCGGCGGCAGGGGCACCATCATCGGAACGCTTTTGGCGTTTTCATGATTCACAAAGAAATTGGGGTCAGACCCCAACTTGAGTATCATTAATATTGATGAAACATCAATAGGAGTTTGAGATCGGGGCGATAGGGGGCGGACTATTCATTTTACAGGAATCTTTTACAATTACCCATTAGTATTGGAAAAACCTGAAATCAGATTTCATAAATGATCCGATCAATATTTAGGCTATGGAAAGATGAGAAACGATAGCGATTCCGATTCCGACCCCGATTGGGAAAAATATGAATCGCCGTAGGCGTCCCGCTGCAGGCGGGATTGAACTTCTCTTAATTCAGTCTTGACACATCTCAACGCAATTTCCTATTCTCCTTATTAAAGATGATTTATTGATAATCCTTCGCATAAAAACGGTTTGCTCCATTGCTTTCCTGTGTGTTTTAATATAAGGATATTCAATGCAAGATAAACATAAAGAATGGCTGAAACAGGCTGATTACGATATGGATACTGCCGTTGCCATGCACGATGCGGGTCGTTATTTCTATGCTGTTTTTATGTGTCATTTGTCCATTGAAAAGGCTCTCAAAGGTCTCTTTTACAAGGTTTTGAATGAACCGCCGCCAAAAACGCATAACCTGCTTTATCTATTGAATAAGATTGGTAAAAAACCGGGAATTGAATTGGAAAAATTTATCGCAAAATTGAATACTGCCAGCGTGGCCACCCGCTACCCCGATGATCTCGCAAAGATTCAATCTGCATATACCGAAGAAATCACGAAAGATATAATCACCAAAAGCAAGGATATATTGAAATGGATCAAGACACAGTTTTAAAAACAGTAAGGCAATTCAAAAAAGCCCTGGAGTCAAGCAACATTCAGGTTGATCAACTTATTATATTTGGTTCTCATGCAGATGGCACAGCACGCGAGGACAGCGACATTGATGTGGTTGTCATCTCGCCAAGTTTTTCCGATAAGGGTTACTGGGAACGAATTGATATTTTAACTGATGCCATTTATTGCGTTTTTGCTCCCATTGAAGCGTCTGCGTTCACGCCGGAAGAATGGAAGACGGGAAAATCTCTGATTGTGGATTATGCCAGGAATGGAGTCTTGGTGGAGTAATACAATATGGTATGGAGGCGCTTGAGTCCGCAAAGTTTGCGCGAATTTGAATCGGGAACTCAGTAACTTAATAAAAGGGTTAGGGAATAACAGGATGTATAGAATAAAGAAGCATTACATTTCCTGAGTTCCGGATTGATAAATTTCCATACAAATACTGAACAGGGTAAAAAAAATGAATTGCATCCATTGTCAGGGCCAAATGCTGCGAGGCGCTACCCCATTCCACGTTGACCGAAAAGGGTGTCACCTCATGCTGGAGGCAGTCCCAGCCTGGATCTGCGAACAATGCGGAGAGTCGTATTTCGAGGAAAAGGAAGTTGACGCCATCCAGGATCTCGTTCTGTCTTTGGAAACAAAGGTTGACGCGCTGGTTACAACCAAATGAATGAGATACGCTATGAGACTATTATTTACTGGGATTCCCAGGATGAGATATTTGTTGCGGATATTCCTGAGCTTCCGGGGTGCAAGGCTCACGGGCGAACAAAGCAAGAGGCGTTGAAGAATATTGAAGAAGCTGCGTCGCTCTGGCTCGAAACAGCCCAAGAAGACGGCATAGATATCCCCGCCCCCAAGGGAAGACTTCTTTACGCCTGAACAATGATTGTTCCCAATCAAGAGACATAGATCACAAAAATGAACGTATCTAAAATAAACTTTTTTATTGTGCCTTTTTGTGGGTTCTTGTGGCAAAATAATAGGGTAGTTTGGGTCAATCTTACCATTTATTACCATCACCCAAGGGATTTTCCCCTGTTTGGTTTTCATTGACAGGGCTTTGGTGTTTTATAAAGACTCTTATTGCCTTGTATAAACCAGATCAAGGGAGCAAGGAAAGGTCATATATTTATGAAAGCGCAGGAAATAAAAAAGCAGTTTACGATCTGTCTTGTCCTGATCCTGGCGGTGTCCGGTTTATTTACCGTCAAAGGCTTCTGGGATAACCGGGTAGGCGTTTATTATTCCGAGAGGCTGAAAAACGTGTCCGCCAGATTGGATATTGGAAAGCCGTCCCGGGAAAAAGCGGAGCTGGACAAGGAGCTGAGGTTTGTCCAGGACAAGCTGGGAAAACACTTTCGTTTCCCGAAATTTTTCTTTCTCTTCTTTGTCATCATCAATGTTCTTCTTGAGATAATGAATTTGACCCTCCTTGCCAAACTCCCCCAGGGATCTGCCGGGCAGAAACGAAGTTCCTTGAGAATGATTCTTGTCCTGGCTGTATCCCTGTTCATCATCCTGTGTTTTTTTCTTCTGGAATATCACAAAATTGTCCGGTTCGGCTGGGCGCTTATATTGCTCCTCATTCAAATTTTCCTGCTCGGTCTCTCCTTTCTATTCGGGATTTCTGAAAATGTGTATGAGCACCTTATGGGAATGAAAAAGGATGAGGATCTGATCCATGGTCCGCCTCCCCCTGCGTGGTGAAGAGAAAACCGGGACAAAGCCCATGAAAATCACCAGCCCTGACAATGCCCAGATCAAGTATTTGAACCGTCTCCAGACAAGCGGATCCTTCCGCAGGCAGGAGAAAAAATTCCTCATTGAGGGACCAGCAGCCATCCGGAGCATCCTGGAGAATAAGATTCATCCCCTGATGATCTGTATCTGCCCCGCTTTGTACAGTCCCGTCCCTGAATTCATGAACATCATCCGGGAACAGAATATCCCGATTATGGAGATCTCCGCGCGGTGCTTTGAGAAGATTTCAGACGTCCAAACGCCCCAGGGGATCGCAGCGGTTTTTCCCTTTTTCGAGTATGAGATCAACACGATTTTCAACGATCCGAACGCGCTTATGATCTGCTGTCCCGGAATGCAGGATCCGGGAAACCTCGGCGCCATCATCCGCACTGCGGATGCAGCGGGCCTGTCAGCAGTGATCGCCCTTGCTCCTGCTGTTTCCTTTTTCAATCCCAAGGTTGTGCGCTCCTCCGCAGGTTCTCTGGTGAATATCCCGCTCCTGGAACTGCCGGAAAAGGAGTTTCTCGCAGAAACCGCGCGTTACAAAATCAATCTGTATGCAGCCGTGCCGCGGGAGGGGAAATCCCATGAAAAGATGCGCTTCAAAAGACCGGCCTGCATCCTCATAGGCTCCGAGGCTCACGGGCTGCCCGATGCGATCCGGGCAATAAGCGCGCCGGTGTCCATCCCCATGCGGCCGGGTGTGGAATCCCTCAATGCAGCTGTAGCCGCAGCCCTGCTCATGTACCAGGCGGCAAAAAAAGAGAGAGCAAAGTAAGGAATGGACATCCCAGAACTTCATCCCCTGCCTTGCGGGATTATCGATTCTCATGCCCACCTGACGGAAAAGATTTTTCAGGGAATCCGGAAGGACGTCATTGACCGGGCGAAGAAGGGCGGGCTGAAAGCTATTATCGTGCCCGGAGATTCCCTGGAATCAAGCCGGGCCGCGCTTGAACTTTCGGAAGAATTTCCGGATTTTCTCCGGGCCGGGGTGGGACTTCATCCGTATGAAGCCAGGTTTTTTACAGGCGAAACAGAACAGGAACTCGCCTCCTTATCCAGCCACGGGCTTTGTGTGGCTATCGGCGAGATCGGCCTGGATTTCCGAAAGGATGGAACCGATCCCTCCCCTCCCCCTCTCCAGCGCGAGGCTTTTTTGAGACAAATGGATCTTGCCCGGAAACTCGAAATGCCTGTCATCATCCATTGCAGGAATGCCTATTCAGAACTCATTTCTTTTTTATCTCTCGAGAAATATAAGGGAATGAAAGGCGTTGTGCATTGTTTTTCCGGAACCAGGCAGGATGCTCTTGCCCTTGCGGATCTTGGCTGGAACATTGGATTCACAGGGACATTGACATTCAAAAATGCGGCAGAACTACGGGAAGCGGCAGCCGCTCTTCCCCTTGAGAAAATCCTGATCGAGACCGATTCCCCCTATCTCGCGCCCCATCCCCATCGGGGCCTGTGGCCCAACGAGCCTGTGTACGTTCGACTGGTGGCGGAGATGCTGAGCCAATGCAAAAATCTCCCTCTTGAAACCGTGTGTCTCGCCACAGCCGAAAATGCCATCCGCCTCTTCGGTCTGTAGAAAGACGGGGGAGGAAAGACTGGGGGAAAGACTGGGGTCAGACTCCATAATTTTCCTAATTTCCATCCTGATATATTAATTATGCTTATCTAATCTAACAAGGATGGACATGGTCAAAAACAGAAAAATGTAAATTGTTGATTGATGATTGGAGGGGTTATGGTTGTTCCAAGACATGGGTAACATTTTAGCTTCAGGACACAGGTAACACTTATCTCCTGAGATTGATATGTTTTTTTTCAAATACACACTTAAAAAGTTAATTTATGAGAGAACCGGGGGAAGCCTGTGCCAGGCTCTGGAGAACTGCGTCCCGGGCCTCCCTGATGGACGGAAAACGATCCTGCGGAGATTCCCGGAGGCATTTCTCCAGAATGGGAGCGAGATTACCGGGCAGATCCTGTCTTAAAAACTTCAGGGAATTTTCTGATAACTCGAAAGGTTTTGTGGACAACATATTCAAAACCGTCATGCCGAAACTGAACTGATCTGAGGATTCGGATGCCGATTCCCCCTTGATCATCTCAGGCGCAATATAGGAGGGGGTGCCCATGATGGTGGAGACCTTTGTCAATTCCGCAATATCCCTGGGGAGCCGGACCCTGCACACGCCAAAATCCGTAAGCTTGGCCGCCCCATCCAGTGAGATCAAAATATTGGACGGCTTGAAATCCCTGTGAATGATGCTCCGCGAATGGAGATAGATCAGGGCGTCGGATGTTTGTTTGATGATCCCAAGACAATCCGGGATCGTAAGCGTTTTTTCCCTGATCTTCCTGTAAAGGTTTGTCCCCTCCACAAACTCCATAACAAAGTAGGGGGCATAGGTGGACAACCCCACATCATAGATCTGCACAATATGGGGATGATTGATCTGCGCCAGGACCTTTGCCTCGCGCTCAAATCGCATATAAAGGGAGGGATCGCCCCGCATCTGTGGAGAGAGCACCTTCAGGGCGACCATCCGATCCAGGCTCTTCTGTCTTGCCTTGTAAACCGTGCCCATGCCGCCCCCGCCGATCTTTTCCAGGATTTCATAACCATGAAAATAAATATGCTTCGTTTGACTGGAAGAAGCATCGAGCGGGGCGCTGGCGCGCTTTCCCGTGTCCTCGGTTTCAATCAAAGTGGTATGGATCAGGATTTTATTCAGAAACAAGTCGCCATCAAACGGTTTTTCAAAATAAGCGTCTGCCCCGAGTTCTAACATCTCCATTTCCCGACGGCGCGCATCGGGCAGATGAGAAATGATAATGATGGGAATATGGAAAAACCGTCTTTGACTTGAAGAACGCAGGATGCGGCAGATCTCCTCTCCCCTCAGGTGGGGAAGTTCCAGGTCGAGGACAAGGCAATCCGGGGGACTTTTCAGGCAGGCTTCCAATCCATGAAATGGATCATTGAACACCTGAGGTTCCGCCCACCCTGTTTCCTTCAGCAGAATGGACAAATAGTGGGAAATCCCGGGATCGTCATCAATAATATAAATGCGTTTCAGCACCTGTGTCATTGTGTCAGTTTTTTTCCCTGGATATGCTTCCCCTCTCTCTTGTCGCAAAGCCTCCCCCCGCACAAAATTTTCCAAATGCCTACAGGGAAACATTAAGGAGGGCGCATCTTGACTCTGTTACCTGTTAGGGAAGACTCAGGGTGCAGTCACGGTGACTTTCTTGATCTCCACCATGTCGATATAGATCCTGGCGTTTGGATCGTCAGCATCGCCGATATTGATCAGGTCCAGGCTGATGAAGTAGCCTTCCCCAAGGGTGGTTTTGGGAGGCTGATAAAAGATTTCATAAGTCATGCCGGAAAGGGTGGGGGAATTGATCCCGTCCCCCAGGCTGTTGATTGTCTGCGTAGAAATGACCTGGGATTTTTTATCCTGGATCCGGATGCGGACAGTGGGAATCTTGGATTGATCGGGCTGGTTGGTCTGGATGCGGAACCGGGCGCGGTATTTCTGGCCGACAGTGAAGGTATGATAGCGGCTTTCCCAGGATCCGTAACAATTATTGCTTCCATTGGGTGAAAATCCAATCTTGCCGTTCTCCTCAAGGAACAGGGGGGCGGCAAACTCCAGAGGCAGGGTAAATTTCGTCCATCCTTCATTTCCCGAATCAAATGTATAGGTGTACTCCTCAGGCATGAGACTGGGAGTCGGGGTGGCAGTGGGCGTGGGTGTGGGCGTGGGTGTCGTGGTAAAAGTTGGAAGGGGGGTTCCCGATGGCTGGATCTCGATGGTGAAAGGTCCTGCCACCTTATAATGATAACTGTCCAGGACGATGTAAACCGTGCTTTGTCCTGCCACTTTGCAAATCAATTGTTCCCCGATTTTGTCTGCATATTGGTCCTTGGCGGAGAGGAGAGATCCCCCCGGATCGGAGCAATCCGTTATCATATACAAGGCATTATCAAAATCCGCTGACAGGACGCGGGCTTGAATGGTGGTCTCTACGGCGGGGTTGGGAATATCAATCCTGAACACGCAATCTGGGCCCTGCATGGCCCAGCTATAAGGCCACGTATCGCCGGCTGAGGGATCATAGTTATTGGTATAATTCAAGGTGGAACCGCTGTATGACATACCTGCCGAGGCATCAATGGCAGATGAACAGGTGTCTCCCGGGATGGGGGTTGGTGTGGGAGTAGCCAAGTTCCAGTCAATATCCAGGACCTGCCAGTACAGGGCCTGCGTAGTATCGGAGCCGGATTGGAAGGAGCAGTCATAATTGATATTCATATCCACGCGGAAGATGCCATTGGGTCTGAGTCCGCCTGACGTGCCCCAGCTGTTGACCATGATCCAGTATCTGTTATTGGGATCGTCATCATTATAGCCTACGCATAGAACCGCATGCCCGCCGCCCTCGCCGTCTTGCCAGTCCTTGCCGCAGGCAAAGTCAGGGTTCCAGATCTTCGATTCATTATTATTGCCCCAGAAATCAAAGAATGTGTTCCAGTCCGCGTCAGTGGGGAGGAAGAAGGCGAACCACACCGCCTTACTCTGGTCCAGGACGCTTTTGATATTCGCTATGGCTTGTTCCTTGTCCACACCCTGGGTTTCAATGGTGAGGGCACTGATAAAGTTAATGGGATAATTGGGAGAGGCTGCAATGGAATCACAGGGTGTGTCACAGGATACGTCTCCATCCTGATACTGGGCATTCACATTGGTCCAGGGGATCGCTTTTCTCGCGATGGTATAGAACTCCGCCACATCTCCCAGCCATCCACCATCACAGCATGTTTTCAGGATCACATCGGTTTCACAGGAGGTGATATATTGAACTGAGAGCCGGTCAAACACATCATCCTGGACGTGGAGAGAGATTTCCATGCATCCGGTTCCTGCCCATGCCCAGCAGTTGCCGCACGAGCCCTGGTCGCGCTCCGAGGGGATATATTTCAGATGATCGAGGAGGCTCATGCTGCCGCGGGGTTCTTTCACAAGTTTTGCCATAGGCGTCCTGGGCGCTTTTTCATAAAATTCCACCCATTTTTCAAGGGTCTCCTTATCCGGTTTCATGATGGTATAAGCTTCCTGTTGCGCCTGCGCCGCAGCGAGAAAGACAAGGTAAAACATAAGGGATATGAAAAGGATCTTTTTCATGGTTTTCTGCACCTCAATAAAATTATTCTCCGTAATATTTTCCCTTTGTATGAAGGAATATCATCACATCCATTAAAACAAAGAGCAAGTAAAAGTCAAGATTGCATTTAATTCGCGCGACCAATTTCTGCTTCATCCGGTAAAAAACAAAGCCTCAGCAGAGGAGAACGATGAGTTCCACCTCCACGCTGGCGCCCAGGGGCAGGGCATTCACGCCTATGGCGCTCCTGGCATGCAGTCCCGCTTCCCCGAAAAGTTCCTTTAAAAGCTCCGATGCCCCATTCAAGACCCTGGGTTGATCGGTAAAATCCCCGGTGGAATTCACATACCCTGTAACCCTCACGATCCGTTCGATATTGTCCAGGCTGCCGGCAACGCCTTTCACTGCAGCCAAGGCATTCAAGGCGCAGATTCTTGCGGATTCATAACCTTCCTCGACCGTGAGGTCTTTGCCAAGCCTGCCTTTATACTGGAGTTCCCCCTTTACAAAGGCAAGCTGTCCCGCTGTATAAACCATGTTGTCAATCTTCACAGCAGGAATGTATGCTGCCACAGGCCTGGGCGCCTCGGGAAGCGAAAGTCCCAATGCCTTGAGTTTCTCCTCCACGCCCATGTTATTTTTCCTCCGGACAAAATTCCAGGAGCGAATCCAGGTTCATCCTTTCCTCTATCAGGGCCGCCTTTTCCGATCCGCGCAGCACGATATTCTGATGGTTCGGTATATGGGTTTCATCAAATCCTGCCACCCAGCCCAGGAGTTCTCCATCGCAGAGAACCCTGTCTCCAACGCAGAGGGATCCCCCCTCCTGCACTTCCGCAAAACCCAGATAACGAACCGTATTGACCACCATGCCGGGCGCTGCCTCCGGATCCTGTGCAATCATGAACTCGAAAATCTCCTTTTCCCGAACGCACCGGGATCTGGGATCGATCAGTTTCAAACCCCGATTGGAGATGACGCCTTTGAGCACAACCACGATGGCTGCTTCAACGGGCCGCTTTTTCACGAACCGCACCGCGCCCGCAAGCCCGCTCTTGTAAGGATCTGTCATAGCCTTGTTTTATCCTTTAAGAAATGTGATTCTCCCATGAATATGGGGCGACTTTTTTTCTTTTCCACGTGCCTGTCAAGGATGATCTCGACTTCGATCCGTCCTTTCCGACTAAAATCCCGGCAGATACGCCTTTTCAGCCTCGAAGAGTTCCTCTGCCATCTGCTTGATTTCCGCGGGACAGCACACAGCTGCTGTGAGGGGATCCAGCATCAGGGCATGGATCGCCACGTCCCGCGATTTTTCAATGCACGCCTGGGCAGCCATGTCGAACATCCGCATGTTCCAATCGCATAGCGCCGCGCACTGGGGAGGGAGCGGGCCGAAATGCGTTGGCGTGATCCCTTTTCTGTCCACAAGACAGGCAACCTCCACCACCCCGTCCTGGGGGAGATTTTCGATCAACCCAGTATTCGGAACGGATCCATAAATCACGAACGGATGATTCGTCTCCATTGCCTGGATTATATAACTGGCATATTCCCAGCTGCGCTGGGTTTTGATTTCCACCTTTCCGGAGATCTGGTCGCGGCGGATCTGGTCGCAGTTTTTACGCGCCGCAGGCCACATATTGGCATAAAACCGTGAGCCGCCGAGATAGCCCTCGCGGCAATATTTTTTGAGGAGATCTTTTCGTTTGCGATAATAGGGAAGATACTCGCTGTCATGACCGCTCGATTCAGTCGCGAAGCAGCCGAAGTGAAGCATCATATCGAAGCGCACAGGTTCGAATTCCACGAATCCAGGTTCGTTTATGACCCGATTTTTCAGCCGTGGGTAGAGATCCTCTCCCCTGTGGGAAAGTTCGGTAAACCAGGCGAGATGATTGACTCCTCCGCAGCGCCATTTCATTTCGTGGTAAGGGACTTCCGTCCATTGTGCCAGGGCGTGGCTTGCGCCCTGCACGCTGTGGCAAAGACCGACCACTTTAGCTTTTGAGTCCCGCGCAGCAGCCAGGGACATGATGCTCATGGGATTGGTGTAATTCAGGACCCAGGCGTTGGGGCACAACTTTTCCACATCCTTCAAAATTTCCAGGAAAACCGGCACAGTGCGCAGGGCTTTGAAAAGTCCACCAGGCCCGATGGTGTCGCCGATGCACTGATCCACTCCATACTTCATCGGGATGTCATTATCATGCGCCACGCAATCCATGCCGCTCACTTCAATGCAGTTGATGATATAGTCCGCGTTTTTCAGCGCCTTTCGGCGATCTGTTGTCGCGCGAACCCTCCACTTTTTCCCCATGATTCCGGCAACCTTTTCCGATAAGGCACGCGCCAGTTCGAGGCGCTCAGGATCAATATCCACGAGGAATAATTCCCCCTTGTCCGCGCCGGGGATATTCATCACGTCCGTGAACAAACTCTGGAGAAAAAAACTTCCCGCCCCCAGAAACACGATCTTGAGCGGCCTCCGCACCTGATCGTCCATTCCCAGCTCGACCAGTCTCTGTTTCGCATCCTCCCGCTCTTCATCGCTCTT
>Ga0315287_10002165_pt1 | contig 18444 bp, 10 predicted proteins | sample YL17G11_0_MG_FD_205037 | JGI IMG/M metagenome (GOLD analysis project Ga0315287, IMG submission 205037) | Sediment microbial communities from Yellowstone Lake, YNP, Wyoming, USA - YL17G11_0 | ecosystem: Environmental > Aquatic > Freshwater > Lake > Sediment | place: USA: Wyoming | collected...
GCTCCACCGTTGGCGATGACAAAGGCGGCCATGGCCTTGTCAAAGGCGTCGCTAAAGACCACGATGGTCTGCGCAGCGAATTTCGGATTGCAGATTGCGGATTGCGGATTTTCACCAACAAGGGGCTGGCCCTTCTCCACCACGGCAGTCAGGATGCCCTTGTCCAGTCGCTTGTCCAGGACTTGGCTGCCTGTGGTGTGACACCAACCTTCCAGGTCCGCACCAAAGGCCGGATCGGATACAGAGATCCTGACGGCCTGGCCGGGTTGAATCTGGTCCATGGCCTGTTTGAGCTGCATGATGGGGCCTGGACACTGCAGGCCGCAGGCATTGATCTCCTGAACCACCTCCGGTCCCTTGCGGCTTGAATCCGGGCGATGATCCTGGCCAGTCTGGCCAGCGTCCTCCTTGACCTCGCGTTTGGGTCCGTCGGACATCAGGCCCATGACGTAACGGTAGGTCTTGTACCCGCCGCTGAGATTGCGGCAAACAAATCCATTCTGGGACAGGATGCGGCAGGCCAGATAGCCTCGCAGGCCGACCTGGCAGAAGGCCAGGATCTCCTTGTCTTTGGGCAACTCACCAAGGCGATTGCGAAGGTCATCTACAGGGATGTGGACGGAACATGGGATGGTGCCCTGCTGGACCTCAGGGGTGGTGCGTACGTCCAGAAGCAACTGCTTTGGACCGGGATTCGCCACATCGGCCACATGGCATATCCGAACCTCTCCTCGCAGCACGTTGGCGGCCACGAATCCAGCATAGTTGATCGGGTCCTTGGCAGAGCCAAAGGGCGGGGCATAGGCCAGCTCGAGGTTCTCCAGGTCGTACACGCTCATCCCTGCACGGATGGCCACAGCCAGGACGTCGATTCGCTTGTCCACGCCGTCCACACCTACGCACTGGGCGCCCAGGACCTTGCCGCCCTTCGGATCGAACAGGAGCTTCAGACTCAGTTGTGTTGCGCCCGGGTAGTAGCCTGCGTGGCTGGCAGGATGGACGTAGACCTTCTCATAGGCCATGCCAGCCCGCTTGAGTGTCTTTTCGCTCAGGCCTGTCATCCCTACGGCCATGTCAAAGACCTTGCATATCGCGGTACCCTGGGTCCGGTTATAGGTGGCATTACCGCCCAATGCGTTGACGGCCGCGATCCGGCCCTGCCGGTTGGCCGGACCTGCCAAGGGGATGACGGTGGGAAATCCGCCAACCAGGTCCTGGACCTCCACAGCGTCACCTACCGCATAGATATCCGGGTCCGATGTCCGCATATGATCGTCCACAACGATCCCCTTGCGCTGACCGATCGCCAATCCCGCATCCGCCGCGAGCTTGACTTCCGGTCTGACTCCCACGGCCATGATGACCAGGCCACACGGGATTACCCGACCGGTGTTGAGCAGCACATCGAGATCTTCACCCCGCTCCCGGATGGCCGTGACGCTGCTGCTGAGGCACAGGTCCACGCCCTGGAACATGAGGTGCTCATGCAAAGGCGCGGCCATCTCCGGATCGATCGGTCCCATCACCTGGGATTCGAGTTCCACCAAGGACACGGCGAGGCCCCGATGGGCAAGGGCCTCGGTCATTTCCAGTCCGATGTACCCGGCCCCGACCACCACGGCGGACCCGGCATGGCGTGCATCCACAACCGCCTTGATCGCGTCCATATCGGCCAGACTGCGGAGCGTGAAGACACACTTGTGCTCTACCCCTGGGATAGGAGGACGGACCGGCTCTGAACCGGGACTCAGGATCAGGGCGTCATATGGCTGCTCGTACTGTCTGTCCTTGGCCCGGTCGTGGACGACGACGGTCTTATGCTGGCGGTTGATGCGGATTACCTCGCTGCGGACGCGAACGTCGATTCCGAAACGCCTACGCATGGCCTGGGGGCTTTGGACCAGGAGTCGCCCCCGATCCTGGATTTGACCGCCGATGTGATAGGGAAGGCCGCAGTTGGCAAAGGAGATTGCCTCGCCCCGCTCAAACAGGATGATCTCGGCGTCTTCGCTAACCCGTCTGGCCTTGGCCGCAGCGGACGCCCCTCCGGCCACTCCACCTACGATGACAACACGTTTGCCCTGACTCATGTCTGTACCTCAGATGCCCTGGAAAATTAGGCTATTGGAACTAATATGCAATACATATACACCATGTTCAGCGATTTTTCACCTTAAAGGACGCCTGGCCGTGCGACTATCGCCTGAATGTTTTTTTGAGCTTGATGTTGTCGTTGTGCCGTGTCTGGTGTAAACTGCCGCTACATGGATACGAACAAGCATGATGCCAATGCGACCATGGCGGTCTTCCTGGACCTGGAGAACATCGCCATTGGGGCACAAGAGGCCCACTTCCCCAAGTTCGACATTCAGAAGATCCTCGAGCGGTTGCTGCTCAAGGGGCACATCGTGGTCAAGAAGGCGTACTGCGACTTCGAGCGATATCAGGAGTTCAAGCGGGGCCTGCATGAGGCCGCCTTTGAGTTGATCGAGATCCCTCACGTTCGCCAGTCCGGCAAGAACTCCGCGGACATCCGCATGGTGGTCGACGCCCTGGACCTGTGTTACACCAAGGGCCACGTGGACACCTTCGCCATCATCAGCGGCGACTCCGACTTCTCGCCCCTGGTGAGCAAGCTGAGGGAGAACGACAAGACCGTGATCGGCGTTGGGGTCAAGAACTCCACCGCAGACCTGTTCATCAACAACTGCGACGAGTTCCTCTACTACGACGACCTGGTCCGCGCGGAATCCAAGGCCAGGCAGCGAAGCGCCGCTGCTCACGCCTCTACGGCCAAGACCGCCACCAAGGCCGAGGGCAAGGGTCCCACCCTGGCCAAGGCCCTGGACCTCGTAGTGGAGACCCTGGAGGCCCTGGCCGAGGAACGGGACGAGGACGACCGGATCTGGGGGTCCATGATCAAGCAGGCCATCAAGCGGCGAAGCCCTGGATTCAACGAGCGGGCCTACGGATTCAAGTCCTTCAGCGACCTGCTGCAGGAGGCGGAGGACCGGCACCTGATCAAGCTGGACTTCGACGAGAAATCCGGCGGCTACATAGTCCGCGCAGTAGAGTGACCCATCAGAACAGATGCGTAACTCAATCGTGATTCGATATTATGCCCTCTCCCCGACATCCCCTACTGCCGGATCTTGCGTCCTGGGTTCTGCCTCCTGAGTCTTGGATTCCGTGCCTTCGAGCCTATCCAGCTGCTGGCGGATCTGGTGCAGTTCAGCCAGGAGACGGTCTTCTCTGCGTTCGACCTGCTGTTGTTCGCGATCAAAGAACAAGGAGGCCACGTATGCGGTGAATGTGCCAAACAGGCCCACACCGGTGATCATCAGAACCACCCCGACGATCCGGCCGGCGAAGGTCACCGGATACTTGTCGCCGTAGCCGACGGTGGTGATCGTGACAATGCTCCACCATAGTGCGTCGCTGGCGGTCTTGATGTTGGCCTCAGCCGGGGTCTCAAAGTTGAGGATGGCAATCGAACAGAAGATCAACAGCACAAAGCTGATCATCACGACCGTCTCAAAGGCCCCTCGGGAGCGGTTCACATAAAGGAACTGGACGATCGTCTTGGCGGAACGAAATCCACGGAGGACCCGAAAAATCCGTACGATCCGGGCAAATCGTCCCCATCGCAGGACGTGCACAGTCGGGACGCTGGAGATCAGGTCGATCCAGCCCCACTTGAGGTACCCCAGCTTGGACGGGGCAGTGGCCATGTTGTAGACAAAGTCGCCGATGAAGACCACACAGATGAGGGTGTCTATCCAGTTGAGCAGCTCGGCGGTCTGGGCCGGGAGCTTGAAGACCGTCTCGACCAGCAGGGCGATCAGCACAACCACGCAGAGGACGAGCATGAAGAGCTGCCACATGGCCGGCTGTGAAGGCTGAGAGGGCTTGTTCATGGTGGTCTTCCTTGACTGGAGCCACGGTTCACTACACACACGGGATTTCATTCTACTGTCGCCAGGCGGCCCTGCAAGGGGGGGCAGAGGATCGCACATACCCATTGAGCACCCCGGAAATTAGGCCACAGCCATGATTGTACCCTTGATCCAGCGGCTGCCTGCCGGGTACAATAGTATTTTTCCGGTTGACTGTATTTAGGAGATAGGTTGTGAAAGCAAGCGATATGAGACTGGGTATGGCCTTCACGATTGACGGCCAGTTATACGTATGTTTCAAGTTCGAGCACATCACCCCCGGCAACCTGCGGGCCCATGTACAGGCCAAGCTGCGGCGGGTGGCCGATGGGGTCATCATCGAAAAGCGCCTCCGTTCCACGGAAGATGTGGAGCAGGCCTACCTGGAGCGTCGCGAGATGGAGTACCTCTATTCCGACAAGAGCGGCCACATCCTGATGGACAATGCATCCTACGACCAGATCACGGTGCCTGCAGAACTGCTCGGCGAATCCATCAAGTTCTTCAAGCCCAACACCTCGCTGACCGCTTTGATCTACCAGGACAAGGTCGTAGCCGTAGATCTGCCAAAGGTGGTGGAACTGGCGGTCAAGGACACCAGCCCGGTGCCTAAGGGGGCGACGGTCACCAACCAATTGAAGGAGGCCTTGCTGGAGACGGGTCTGAAGACCCGTGTGCCGCCGTTCATCCAGGTAGGCGAGGTGGTCCGGATCAGCACCGAAGATGGTTCTTACCTCTCCAGGGCCAAGTAGGCTCTGTGTTATGACTGGCAGGAGGCGCCCGGGCAATCGCCTGGGCAGATAATGATATGGATTTCCTGTTGAGGCACACGTGGCATCGTGGCGTCTGATCCTGATGGCGGTCTGTATCGCCCTTACGCCCGTAGGGGTCCGCTTGGGCTCTGCCGCAGGCCTGGACCGCCTCGGCGAGGAATTCAGGACAGGCCTCTATGAGCAATGCCTGGAATCTGCTCAGAAGGAGGCGTCGGACGGGACCTATGGACCCGATCGGTCGGCGTGGATTGTCAAGTCCCTCATGGCCCTGGGTCGCTACAGCGAGGCCGCACAGGAGATGGACGCGGCCCTGCAAAACGACCCGATGAGTATCAGGCTGACCCTGCTCGCCCATACGGCGTATCAGTACAACGGTCAGCCCGAGCGGGCAGCCCTTATGCTGGCGAGGGTCTACAGGATAGCCACAGCCCGTCGCCTCGGATTCATCTCCAGCCTCGACCTGGTGGCCTTGGGCGACGCCCTGCTTAGACTTGGGGGCGAGCCCCGTATTATCCTGGGGGAATTCTTCGACCAGGCCATGCAGAGGGACCCGAATTGCCGCGAGGCCTACCTCGCAGTGGGCGACCTGGCGATGGCCAAACAGGACTATGACCTGGCCGCCACCCAGTACCGAAAGGCCCTGGAGCGATTCGGCGACGACCCGGACGCCCACGCTGGACTGGCCAAGGCATTCTATCCCAGCGACCGCCAGGCCATGATTAAGGCGTTGGACGCCGCACTTCACGTGAACCCTAGACACACGCAGTCGCTGATCCTGCTGGCCGAACACCAGATCGACTCTGAGGACTATGACGGTGCAGCCAAGACCCTCGACCGGACGATCGCCGTCAATCCCTGGCACCCCGAGACCTGGGCCTTGCGCTGTGTGCTCGCCCATATGGCCAACGATCCGAATGCGGTCAAGGAGTGTCGCGCCAAGGCCCTGCAATCCTGGCAGACGAACCCGCAGGTGGACTTCGTGATCGGCAGGAAATTGTCCCAAAAGTACCGTTTTGCAGAAGGGGCGATGTATCAGCAGCAGGCGTTGAGATACGACACAGGGTACTTGCCGGCCAAGGGCCAGTTGGTCGAGGACCTGCTGCGACTCGGTGAGGAACAGGAGGGATGGAAGCTCGCTCAGGAGCTTTACGCCAAGGACCCGTACAACGTCAACGCATACAACCTCCTCAGGCTGCACGACAATCTGTCCAAGTTCAAGACGTTGTCGGTTGAGGGTTTCACCATCCGGATCGACTCCCTTGAGGCGGAGGTTTACGGTGACAGGGTGGCCAGGGTGCTGGGGCAGGCCCGATCCCAACTGTGCCGCAAGTACGGCCTCTCGCCGGAGGGCACAGTCACGGTAGAGCTCTTTACCAACCAGCAGGACTTCGCTGTGCGGACGTTCGGCATGCCCGGCGGCGACGGATTCCTGGGGGTGTGCTTCGGCCGCGTCATAACGGCCAACAGCCCCCGCCTGCAGAGGCCAGCCAACTGGGAGGCCATGTTGTGGCACGAGTACTGCCACGTGGTCACGCTGACTCTGACCGGCAACAAGATGCCTCGGTGGCTGAGCGAGGGGATCTCGGTCTATGAGGAGCTGCAGCGCAACCCCTCGTGGGGCCAGCGCATGATACCGCCGTATCGCAAGATGGTCCTTGGGGGCGAGCTCGTCCCCATCGGAGAGCTCAGCGGGGCGTTCCTGAATCCACCGACCGCCATGCACCTGCAATTCGCCTACTATGAATCGTCGCTGGTGGTCGAGTTCTTGGTGGACCGGTTCGGTCTTGCCTCGCTCAAGGCCGTGCTCGCCGACCTGGCCAAGGGAGATCAGATCAACGCGGCCATCTCCAGAAACGCCGTGCCGCTGGAGACCCTCGAACCGCAATTCGAGGCCTTTGCGCGCAGGCGGGCCGAGGGCCTGGCCCCTGATGTAGACTGGGAGGAACCAGAAAAGGAAAAGGTCGACCGCACCGATGCCCAGGCAGTCGCACAGTGGCTGGCCGGGCATCCCAGCAGCTTCTGGGCACTGCAGGCGAGGGCCAATCAGCTCCTTGCCGAACGCAGGTGGGAGGATGCCAAGGGGCCCCTTGGCAAGCAGATATCGCTATACCCGCAGTACACCGGTGAGGGCAACGCCTATCAGCTCCTGGCCCAAGTACACCACCAACTTGGCGAGACGCAGCAGGAAGGCCAGGTGCTCGACAAACTGGCCACCTTGTCTGCGGACGCGGCCGACGCCTACGGCCGGATGATGGAGATCGGGATAGAGCAGAAGGATTGGCGTCAGGTCTTACGCAACGGCGACAGGTATCTGGCCGTGTACCCGCTGCTTTCGGCAGTGCACTGGCGCATGGGTCTGGCCAGCGAGGGACTCGGGCAGGAGGAGCAGGCGGTTGAATCGTATAGGCGAGTGTTGTTGCTCGACCCGTCGGATCCTGTGGAGGTCAACTACCGCATGGCCTGCCTTCTCCAACAGCGAGATCCGGCTGCTGCCAAGCGATATGTGCTCAATGCCCTGGCCGATGCGCCGCGATTCCGCAATGCCCATCGATTGCTGCTGAGGCTGGGGGCCACAGCCGGCAACGGGTCCGCTGTAGTGGCGCCTGTAGAGACGGGGCATAGGCCTGCGGTACAGGAGGACGTCCAATGAGGCCGACGAGTAGCTTCCTGATCGTTTTGGCGGTGACGGCCGTCGGGACCACCCTCTTGCTGGCTCAGAGAGGGTACAGGCGGGGCCCGGACAATCCATACGACCGAGGAGGTGTACCCACTTGGGAGATCGACAAGGAGTTCTCCGAGGACGTGTTCACGTTCGTACGGATCCAGTACGCATCCGCGTACGGCGGACGTGGATTTGGGGGGGGACGATCCGGCCGCGGCTATGGCAGCGGATTCAGCGGCGGCAGTTGGGCCACGGACTATCCGGACAGTGATCTCAATCTCTCCTTTCGCCTGCACCAATTGACCGCGATGGAGGTCAATCCCGATGGGTTAGTAATCGGGTTGACCGATCCCAGACTCACACAGTACCCCTTCATCTACATCGTGGAGCCGGGTCGGCTGATCTTCAGCGATGACGATGTCACTGCCCTCCGCCGTTACCTGCTCAACGGAGGATTCCTCATGGTCGACGATTTCTGGGGTGAGGCCGAATGGGCCAACTTCTACTCCGAGATCAAACGGGTGTTCCCTGACCGCGAGCCCGTCGAGCTGCCCCTGGACCATCCCATATTCCACTGCGTCTTCGACCTGAAGGAGAAACCGCAGATCCCCAGCATCGACGCAGCCCTGCGGGGAAGGGAGTACGGCATCACGTGGGAACGCGAGGACGCCCAGGAGGTTCACTACAGGGCCATCTTCGACGACAAGGGCCGGATGATGGCGATCATCTGTCACAACACCGACCTTGGTGACGGGTGGGAGCGCGAGGGGGAGGATGAGTGGTACTTCCGTGAGTTCTCGGAGAAGAAGGCCTACCCCTTGGGGATCAACATCGTGTTCTATGCGATGACGCACTGATGAACCAAGAATGCAGAACTCAGAATCCAGAATGAAGAGATAGGAGAAAGGACGGGCAACGTTGGCTACCGACACCTACGAATCCGAACGACAGGCCGTTGAGCAGATCCGGGGCGCACGCCAGCGCATGGGCGCAGAACTGGCCAAGGTCATTGTGGGCCAGGAGGACGTGATCGAGCACCTGTTCATTGCGGTCCTTTCCGGGGGACACTGTCTGATTACCGGGGCCCCCGGCCTGGCCAAGACCTTGCTTGTCAAGTCGCTGGCCAGCCTGTTTCACCTACAGTTCCAGCGGATCCAATTCACCCCGGACCTCATGCCCGCTGACATCACCGGCACGGAGATCCTTCAACAGACCGACCACGAGCGAAGGATGGTGTTTGTGAGAGGTCCGCTTTTTGCCAACATGATCCTGGCCGACGAGATCAACCGCACGCCGCCTAAGACCCAGGCGGCCCTGCTCGAGGCCATGCAGGAACACCACGTGACGGCTGCCGGCGTCTGCCACCCATTGAGCGAGCCATTCTATGTGTTCGCCACGCAGAATCCGATCGAGATGGAGGGCACATATCCCTTGCCGGAGGCCCAACTGGACCGGTTTATGTTCAACGTGTGGATGGACTACCTGGCCGAAGACGACGAGGTGGCCGTGGTTCGGCAGACGACTACCGTGGAACCACAACCCATCGAGCCGGTATTTACTGGCCAAGACCTGCTACGGTTCCACGGCGTGGTACGCAAGGTGCCTATTGCCGAAGACGTGGTCCGCTACGCGGTGAGAATCGCAGCGGCCTCTCGCCCCGGGCGGAACAATCCGCTCGATTTTGTGAACGAGTGGGTCACATGGGGGGCGGGATTGAGGGCCTCTCAATGCATGGTACTTGGAAGTAAGGCTAGGGCGCTACTGGGCGGCAGGTCACACGCCAACTTCGAGGATATCCGCTCCCTGGCCCTTCCGGTCCTTCGGCATAGGGTATTGATCAACTACAAGGCCGAGGCCGAAGGCGTGGCTGTGGATGACGTGGTGGATCGTCTGCTGAGGGCGGTCAAGGAGGGCGGCGGCCAATGACCCTTACGGCGGCTCCATCGCACGGTTGGACTCGGGCCCATGCAGATGCAGGGGGCCTGATCGATCCAGCCTCGCTGATGAGGCTCAAGTCGATGGAGCTTCGGGCCAAGGTGATCGTGGAGGGGTTCTGGAAGGGGATACACCGAAGTCCCTATCACGGTTTCTCGGTGGAGTTCACGGAATACCGGCAATACACCCCGGGCGACGATCCTCGGCACATCGATTGGCGGGTCTATGCCCGCAGCGACCGCTTCTACGTCAAGAAGTTCGAGGACGAGACGAACCTCCGCTGCCACCTGCTGGTCGACCACAGCCGGTCCATGGACTATGGCTCCACGGGCTACACCAAGGCACAATACGCAGGCACCCTGGCCGCGACGCTGGCGTACTTTCTCTACACCCAGGGCGACGCCGTGGGCCTTGCCACTTTCGATGATCGGATCAGGCAGTACCTGCCGCCCCGCAATCGGCCCAACTATCTGCGGCGACTCATGCTGGCCCTGGAGGCCACCCCTCAAGGCATCGCCACGGACCTTGGTCCACCGCTGCGCCACCTGGTTCAGCGGCTGACCAAGCGGGGCCTGGTGGTGGCCCTCTCCGACCTGCTGACGTCAATCGATAGTCTTGAGACGGACCTGGGTTATCTCCGCGCGGGCGGCCATGACGTGGTGGTCTTCCAGATACTGGACCCGGCTGAGCTGGAGTTCAACTTTGACATGCCGGCGATCTTCAAGGACATCGAGACCGGGCGGGACATGTACGTGGACCCGGCGGCTGTGCATAAGGGATACAAACGGATGCTGGACCGGCACCTGGCCCAAGCGAAGTCGGCCTGTCAGAACCTGGGCATCGACTACCATCTGTTTGCCACGGATCGCCCGTTCGACCTGGCCCTTATGGAGTTCCTGCAACACCGGATGCGCAGCCGCAAGCAGGTCCGATCCAGGGCTGCTCCTTGTACCAGGAGGATGGCATGAGCTTGTTGTATCCACTCTTCCTGGCTGCTATCGCCGCGATAGGCCTGCCGATCCTTCTGCACCTGATCCGGCGCAGCACGCGGAATCGGGTGACGTTCAGTTCGCTGCTGTTTGTGCGCACCACCGTGCCGCGGCTCAAGAACCGTAGCCGCCTGGAGAACCTGACGCTGTTGGTCCTGCGATGCCTTGTGGTGTGCCTACTGGCCCTGGCCTTTGCGCGTCCCTTCTTTGCCGCTGCCCCGGCCCAGGATCAGGCTCATCCCGGCAAGCGGATCGTCCTGTCGCTCGATACCAGCGCGTCGATGCGGAGAGACGGCGCGTGGACCCGGGCGATCGCCGAGGCGAGGTCCGTGCTGCAGGAAGCGGCCCCTGCAGATCGGGTATGCGTCATGACCTTTGACCAAGAGATCCGCACGCTGGTGGGATTTGAGTCGTGGGCGGCTATGGACCCGGCCCGACGGGCACCGGTTGCGGCCGAGGAGCTGTCAAGGCTGTCTCCGGGCTGGGCAACGACCCATCTCGGCCAGGCCCTGGTCGCTGCCGCGGAGGCGATTGAGGATGATGACACAGACGCCGACCAGACGCCTGCCAGGGTCCGTCAGATCGTGCTGATCAGCGACATGCAGCGGGGCAGCCGGCTCGATGCCCTGGCCGCCTACGAATGGCCAAAGGAGATCGGACTGGTGATCAGACCGATCCGATGCCAGGGCACGAGCAATGCCGCGATGCAGCGGGTGATCACTGGCGATCCGTTGGCCAGACCTGGTGACGACGAGCCGCCCAGGGTCCGTGTCACCAACTCATCGGATGCCACGGCGGAACAGTTCCAGATCCATTGGGGAAATCCGACCAGGGCTGGGACATCCGGCAAGGCAGTGGAGGTGTACGTGCCGCCGGGCAGCAGCGCCGTGGTGCGGGCCCCGGCCCGGGCCGAGGCGGCATCGCCGGACAGGCTCGTGCTCACGGGTGACGACCAGGATTTCGACAACACCCTGTACATGGCTACGAATGTGCAGGCACAGGTCCGTATTCTCTACCTGGGCCCGGATGATCCAAACGACTCGAAGGCCATGCTGTATTACCTGCGTCTGGCCTTTAGCTCGGCTGGACCGACGTCGGGAGGCCCTGTTGAGCCGAACTCGCCGAGGCCTGCTGGCCTGGCGGAGGCCCGCGTGGTCTGGCTATCCGGGACACAGGCCCTGTCCGCGGCCGAAGCAGAGGCGGCGAGTCTGATCATTGCTGGCGGCGACATGGACCCGGGGAGCCTTGCAGAGGTGGGACGGTTCCTTGCACTGGGCCGAACGGTCCTGGTGGCCATGAGGTCTGCGGGCGAGGCGGCCACGGTGGCGGCCCTTGCTGGGATCAGCGGCCTCGACTCGGCGGAGGCCAGCATACATCCCCAGGGTGGCCGGGGGTATGCCATGCTCGGCAGGATGGAGTTCAACCATCCGCTTCTGGTCGCGTTTCGGGACCCGCGATTCGGGGACTTCACCCGTATCCACTTCTGGAGACACCGACGTATTGCACCGGCCGACTGTCCTGGTGCTAGGGTATTGGCCTGGTTCGACAGCAATGATCCAGCCCTGCTTGAAATACCCGTAGGCAGGGGGACGCTGCTGGTATTGACGTCGGGGTGGCACCCGGAGGACAGCGATCTGTCGCTTTCCTCAAAGTTCGTCCCGCTGCTCTACTCCATCCTGGAATACGGCGGGGTGCTTGCGGGGCAGCCGTCCCAGTACTCGGTGGGCGACCTTGTCCCCATGCCGCACTGGGCAGCGGTTGGCTCGGCAAATGCTTCTGTTGTACGCAGGCCTGATGGTACTGTGGTGAGCCTCGCTGCCAGACAGGAGGCCTTTGCCCAGACGGACCTTCCTGGTATCTACACCGTGGAGTCTTCTGCCGGGGCTCGGACGTTCGCGGTCAACCTGGCCGCGGAGGAGTCTCGGACTGAGCCCTTGCCCCTGGAGGACATCGAGGCCCTTGGCGTTTCGCTCAAGGCCTCACCGGTCGTGGCCTTGGAGGTCGCACAGCGGACCTCACAGCAGGGCTCACCGGTCGAGGTGGAACAGAGGCAGAAGCTGTGGCGATGGCTGCTCGTGGCTGCTTCCGCTGTGCTACTGGTAGAGACCTGGATGGCTGGCCGGACCTCGTCGCACCAGGTTGGGTCGCCGGCCGACCAGACCGCCATCCCTGAGGAGTAGTAGACATGATCGAGCAATCGCTTCGTAAAAGACTCCAGCCGATCGTAGACCGTCGAAGACACCTGCACCTGGCCCGGAATCTGGCCCTCTGCTGGCTTGTCTGGGCCGTCGTGGGTGTGGGCCTGATCGGCGCGCGCGCACTCTGGGGATGGGGATCTCCGCTGGCAGTCTGGATCCTGCTGCTGGCCACGGTGGTGACGACGTTCCTGGCCGTGTACAGATCCCGCCGTCTACAGCCCGACTACCGTGAGGTGGCACGTCATATCGAACAATATCATCCCGAGATCAAGGCCCTGCTCCTGGCGGCGATTGAGCAGGACCCTGCGGGGCCCTACGGTCAATTCGGGTATCTCCAGTCGGAGGTCATAAGGGAGGCGCTCAAACACGCCACATCTCATGACTGGCTGCAGGCCGTTCCTCCAAGGAGGCTCCTCTGGGCCGATGTCACGGCTATGGCTGCCCTGTGCCTTGTGGCGGCCGTGCTGTTGCAGATGATACCCTCCACGTCTTGGCTGACCTGGCAGGGGAGGGGCGTGCTTATCGCAAAGGGCTATCACGTCAACGTCACCCCCGGAGACACCTCAGTGGAGTCCGGATCGCCTGTGGTCATCATCGCAAGATTCGAGGGACATGTGCCGCCCAAGGCAATCCTTAGGTTTGGCGTCTCGGGCCAGGAGCTGCAGCAGGTGGCCCTGTTCCGGACCCTCAATGATCCCGTGTATGGGGGGATCCTTCGGGACGTCCGATCCGATCTTCTTTATCGGATAGAGTACGCGGGCCAGCAGACCAGAGACTACCAGATCCAGGTGTACGAGTCGCCGGCACTGACCAAGGCGGACGCCAGGATCGTCTATCCCTCGTACACAAACCGGCCAGAGAAGGTCCTCCGTGATACACGGCAGGTTGGCGTGGTTGAGGGATCCCAGGTGACCTGGATGCTCACCCTCAACAAACCGGTGGCTACGGCCCGCCTGGTGCCCAAGGCAGGTCCTGCCGTGGACTTGACAGTTGACGTCAACGTGCCCACCGTGTACTGCGCTTCGATCACCGCATCGCAGAGCCAACGGTACGAGCTTCGCCTGACTGACGCTCAAGGCCGAGCGAACAAGATCCCGGAACGGATTGTAATGGACGTCCACAAGAACCTCCCTCCAGAGTTGAGGCCCGTGTTCCCCGGCCGTGACGTGCAGGTGTCCCCGTTGGAGGAGCTGAGCCTCGAAGCGGAGGTCTCCGACGATTTCGGCGTCTCTGGGTATGGACTGACCTATACCCTGGCCGGCACCCCCGGCCTGGACGTGGCGCTGGGTGGGGCAGTGGCATCCAAGGCAAAGCAGCGGATCCAGTACCTGCTGGCCCTGGAGGACTTCAAGGTCGAACCGGGCCAGTTGTTGACCTACTCCTTCTGGGCGGACGACATGGGTCCGGACGGCCAGGTCCGCAGAACCGCCAGCGACATCTACTTCGCCGAGGTGCGTCCCCTCGAGGAGGTGTACCGCGAAAGCCAGTCCTTCCAGGACGAGCGCAATCAGCGGCAGGAAGACGAGAACCAAGGCGGCCAGCAGGGCCAAAGGGGCGAGCAGCTCGCCCGCCTGCAGAAGCAGATCATCAGCGCTACCTGGAACATCAAGCAGCAGGCCGATCGGGCGGGCGGGATCGGCGACTCCAAGCAAGACCTTGAGGTCGTGCGCCAGTCGCAGGCCGATGCGCTCCGCCTGGCGGAGTCGGCCCAGGCCGAGACGGAGGAGCCGTCTGCGGCCAAGGCATTGCAGGGCGCCTCCCAGCATATGCAGACGTCACTGGATCACCTGACCAAGGCGACCGAGTCCTCGTCAACGACCGAGTTGACGCCGGCCTTGGGGGCGGAGCAGTCCGCCTACCAGGAGTTGCTCAAGCTCAGAGACCGCCAGTTCCAGGTGGCCCAGGGGGGCCGCAACTCAAACAGGGCCAGCAGCAACTCCGCCCAGTTTGAGAGACGACTGCAGCAATTGGAGCTCCAGCAGCGGGAAAACCGGTATGAGACGGAGCGTCTGGCCCGATCCCAGGAACGGGCCACGGCCCGGGAGGACCTTCAGGTCCTCAACCGGCTTGGCGATCTGGCGAGAAGGCAGCTTGACATGAGCGACAGGCTCAGGGAGGCAGAGGCCTCGCTTCGGCAGGCCCGCAGCGAGCAGCAGAGGGAGGACATCCTCCGCGAACTCAAACGCCTCAGGGACGAGCAGATCCAGAGCCTCCAAGACGTGGATGAGATACAGAACCGAATGGACAGGCCGGAGAACCGCCAGCGCATGGGCGAGGCCCGAGACCAGCTCATAGACTCCAGGTCCGGAATACGCCAGTCGGCTGAAGACCTGGAGCAAGGGAGGGTCGCGGACGCCATCACCTCCACCACGCGGGCCCAGCGACAGCTCGACCAGATGCGCAATGACCTCCGTCGCCAAACTTCCAGCCAATTCGTGCAGGAGATGCGAGACATGCGAGAGCAGGCGCAGCAGCTTGACCAGCGAGAGAGGCAGATCGCCGATGAGGTCAAACAACAGGTGGAATCCGGCCAGAAGACCTTGACTGACTCCGAAGCAACCCGCGACCTGGTGGATCGGCTCGACCAGCAGAAGGAGCAGGTCCAGAACCTGGTGGACCAGATGAAGGGCGTCAGCGAGCAGTCGGAGGCGTCGGAGCCCCTGCTCTCACAGAAGCTCTACGACACGCTCCGCCAGGTGAGTGCTGGCAACGTGGACAAATCCCTGGAGGCGGCCAGCGAACTGCTCCGGCGTCGCTTCCTGCCACAGGCCCAGGATATGGAGCGACAGGCCGGGGCCGGGATCGAGAACCTCAGGAAGGGCGTAGAGGAGGCCGCCGGGAGCGTGCTTGGTGATGAGGCCGAATCCCTGCGTTTGGCGCAGCAGCAGCTCGATGATCTGATCCGGCAGGTCAATGACGAGGCGACCCGTGGCAGGGCTCGGCAGGCCCAGTCTGGCCGCGGCGAGGGTGGGGATCGACAGCAGGGTTCGCGTCCTGACGGCACGCCGCAACAGGAGGGGGATACCCGAACAGCCGTGGGCGGCGACGCCCGTATGGGGCCTGAAGGAGGCCGGCCCGTGTCATCCGATCAGGGGGGCGGCACACAGACCAGCGGTCCGCTGACGGGAGAGGCATACAGGCCATGGTCCGACCAGTTGCGCGAGGTGGAAGAGATGCTCTTCGAACAGGACCTCCGCAATGAGGTGGCCACGGTGCGAGACCGTGCTCGTGCCGTGCGGGCCGAGTTCACCCGCCACGGAAAAGATCCCCAGTGGGATCTGGTCCAGGAGCAGATCACCCAGCCTTTGGCCGAGCTTCGCAGGCGCGTCAATGAGAAACTGGCCCGGCTTCGGTCCAACGAGGCCCTGGTTCCGATCGACCGTGATCCTGTGCCGGGCCGTTTTGCCGAGCCCGTTCGCCGCTATTTTGAAAACCTGGGGGGCCAGGAGTGATGGTGGGACTCGGGCTGATCACAATCCCGCACACCGGTTGGATTGGGCTGGTAGGAGCGATGTTGGCCGCCATCCTGGCCCTGCTGATATGGTCGTATTGGCGCGCGCCTCAGTTCGGCGTCGCACACATCGTGGCCTTTGCCCTCAAGCTCCTCGGTGTCTTGATCTTGGGCGTGTGTCTGATCGAGCCGCTTTGGAGCAGCATGCAGGCCAAGAGCGGTGCCAATCTGCTTGTGGTGGTGGCGGACAACAGCCAGGGCATGGCGGTTCGCGACCGCGGCCAGATCCTGACCCGCGGCCAGACCCTGCAAAGGACGATGGACCTGGGCAAGGCCGGTTGGCTGGCTACGCTGGCCGAGGACTTCCAGGTTCGCGGATATGTCTTTGACTCGCGTCTGCGACGAACCACGGATTTCTCGGAACTGGTCTTTGACGGAAAGGCCTCTGCCCTAGGTATGACCCTGCGGACCCTGGCCCAGCGATATCGCGGCAGACCTCTGGCCGGTGTGCTCCTGATGACCGATGGGATCGCCACGGATGCGGCCGGCCTCATGTCGGACCTGTCCGGTCTGCCGCCGGTCTACCCGGTTGTGGTCGGCGGGAGCCAGCCTCCCAAGGACATCGCCGTCGGCAATGTAACGGTCAGCCAGACCTCATTTGAGGACGCCCCGGTCACGATCCAGGCGGACGTGGAGGCCAGCGGATACTCCGGCAGGACCGCGGCCGTGGATCTGATTGACGATTCAGGCGCCCTGGTGGAACACCAGACATGGCAGGTCCGCAATAGCGACGCCAAGCAGGTATTTCGATTCCGCCTGCGTCCGGACAGGACCGGGATTCTGTTTTACCGCCTCCGTGTCGCTGAGGCGTCTGGGGATCGTTCCGTGGATCCGTGCGAGGCCTCGTCCGAGGCAACGCAGGCCAACAACGAGTGTACAGTGGTGGTGGACCGCGGCAGCGGGCCCTACCGGGTCCTCTACGTGGCAGGCCGCCCGAACTGGGAGTACAAATTCCTGCAGCGGGCCATCAGTGAGGATGAACAGGTGCAACTGGTGGGGCTGATTCGCGCAGCCCGGCGGGAGCCGAAGTACGACTGGAGGGGACGCGCGAGCGAGCAAAGCAATCCCCTGTACCGCGGATTCGAGGGCCATGATCAGGAGCAGACCGAACAGTATGATCAGCCCGTCTTGGTCCGCCTGAATACCCGCGACGAAGCGGAGCTTCGTGACGGATTCCCCAGGACTCCGCGGGAGTTGTTCGGCTACCAGGCCGTCATCCTCGACGACGTGGAGGCCCAGTTTTTCTCTCACGACCAGATGGAGCTGGTCCGCCGGTTTGTCGGCGACCGCGGCGGTGGATTCCTGATGCTGGGCGGCAAGGACTCCTTCCAGAACGGCGGCTACGAGCGGTCCCCCATCGGCAGCCTGCTACCCGTATATCTGGATCGTTTGCCTGCCGGCTCGTCAGCCCATGCGGGCCGCCTGACCCTGACGCGCGAAGGCTGGCTGGAGCCGTGGGTCCGGGTCCGGGACAACGAGCAGGACGAGCGACAGCAGCTCTCGTCCATGCCCGACTTTAGAGCGTTCAACCGCGTCCGCGCAGCCAAGCCCGGCGCCAGCGTGCTGGCCACCATTGGCGATGACCCGGCAGGGCCGTTTCCTGCAATGATCGTACATCGCTACGGCAACGGCCGCAGCGCAGCCCTGACCATAGGCGACGTGTGGCGATGGGGTTTAGCGAAGCCCCAGATCCACCCGGACATGGACAAGTTCTGGAGACAGACCGTGCGATGGCTGGTGGCGGACGTCCCGCATCGTATATCGCTCCAGGCGGTCGCCAAGCCAGACCCGGTCAGCCAACCTGTCATGCTTCAGGTCCGCGCCCGCGACGAGGATTTTGAGCCCATGGACACCGCTTCTGTTGTCGTGGAGGTCAATGATCCGAGGGGCCAAACGGTGCGCCTGGCAACCGAGGCTCGCCCCACGGAGAGCGGATTGTTTGAGGCCGTGTATGTGCCGCGTTTCAGCGGGGGGTATGCAGCCCGCGCAGTGGTCACTGACCCAAATGGGACCGAGATCGGCACCGCACAGACGGGCTGGGCCGCGGACCTTGAGGCCAGCGAGTTTCAGTCCATCAGGACCAACAGGCCGCTGCTCGATCAGATCGCCAGACAGACCGGAGGACGGATCATTGAACTGGGCGAATTGGGCGAATTTGCGCGAAGCCTGCCCCATGGCCATGCGCCGGTCACCACCGTGTGGGTCAGGCCTCTCTGGGACCTGCCCGGGCTCCTGTGCGGGATCTTGGTGTTGATTCTGGGCTGCCTTATCACCGAATGGGCCATTCGCCGCTGGAAGGGGCTGCAGTGACACTAAATCAAAAATCAAAAATCAAAAATCAAAAATTGGGGATCGTGTTGGTTGGATTGTGGACGGTCCTCGTCGTCGGCTCAACACCATTGGGTGCATCGGAAACCCAGGACCAGGCCAGTCAGGTGGTG
>Ga0315287_10002166_pt1 | contig 18434 bp, 11 predicted proteins | sample YL17G11_0_MG_FD_205037 | JGI IMG/M metagenome (GOLD analysis project Ga0315287, IMG submission 205037) | Sediment microbial communities from Yellowstone Lake, YNP, Wyoming, USA - YL17G11_0 | ecosystem: Environmental > Aquatic > Freshwater > Lake > Sediment | place: USA: Wyoming | collected...
TCCGGGGGCGTCAAGCTCGAGCCCACCGCCTGGGAGATCTGGTACTGGCTCAACAACAACCTCGGCTACTCCCTGAATCAACTCGGCCGCTTCCACGAAGGCGCGCGATTGTGCCGCGCGGCCATCCGCGCCGACCCGGTCCGCCACAACGCGTACAAGAACCTGGGCATCGCGCTCCAGGGGGAAGGCCTGTTCGCCGAGGCGGCCGACGCCTTCATCACCGCCATCCGCCTGGCCCCGGGGGACCGGCGTGCCTTCGATCATCTCGAAGCCCTGGTCGCGGAGCACCGCGAGGCCGTGGCGGCCGTGATCGCCGACATCGACGCGGTACTCGAGCGTTTCAGGGTGTGCGTCGAGTCGCGGGCGCGGGCGGAGGAGGAGCAGGCAGCCTCCGAGCCCGGGGAGGCGCCCAGCGGCGGCAAGGCCAGACGGCGTGCGGGCCCCCGGGCCAAGAAGCAGGCCCGCGGCCAGGAAGGAGGGGGCGTATGAGCGCATACGTCTTCACCTCCGAATCCGTGACCGAGGGACACCCGGACAAGGTCTGCGACTTCATCGCCGACTCCATCCTGGACGCGCATCTCGTCCAGGATCCGGGGGCGCACGTTGCCTGCGAGGTCCTCTGCAAGGGCGGGAAGGTCGTGGTCGCGGGCGAGATCGCGTCGGCCGCGAAGGTGGACGTCCCGCGCGTCGTCCGGGAGGCCATCGCGGAGATCGGTTACACGGATACCACCGAGGCATTCTGTGCTGAGCGGGTCGAGATCGAGGACCTCCTCACCGGGCAGGAGGAGGAGATCCGGAAAGCCGTGGACCGGCCGGGCGGCAGCCCATCGGGCCAGGGGGCTGGCGACCAGGGAATCATGTTCGGCTACGCCACCGACGAGACCCCTGAGCTGATGCCCCTGCCGATCCTGCTCGCCCACCGGCTCTCGCGGGGCCTGGCCGAAGACAGGAAGTCGGGTCGGGCCCCGATGCTTCGCCCGGACGGCAAGACGCAGGTGTCGGTGCGCTACGAGGCCGGCCGGCCGATAGGCATCGAGACGGTGCTGGTCTCGACGCAGCACCGGGCCGGGCTGGCCGACGGCGAGGTCGAGAGCTACGTCCGCGACGCGCTGCTGCCGCGAGCGCTCGGGCCCTGGCATCGCGACGGCATCCGCCTGATCGTCAATCCCTCGGGCAGCTTCGTGCGCGGCGGGCCGTCGGGCGACTGCGGCGTCACCGGACGCAAGATCATCGTGGACACCTACGGCGGCGCGGCGCGCCACGGGGGCGGCGCCTTCAGCGGCAAGGACCCCTCCAAGGTCAATCGCAGCGCGGCGTACTTCTGCCGGTACGTGGCGAGGCAAGTCGTGCTGCAGCGGCTCGCCCGGCGGGCGGAGGTGCAGGTCTCCTACGCCATCGGCCAAGCGAAGCCCATGTCCACGTACGTGGAGACCTTCGGCACGGGTCCTACGGAACCCGCAGAGCGATTCGTCGAGACCTTCAACTTCACCCCGGCCGCCATCATCGAGCGGCTCGGGCTCTTGAAACCCATCTATCGGCAAACGACCAACTACGGGCACTTCGGCAAGCCGGGCTTGCCGTGGGAATGCTGAGGCGTAGCACCGAATCGACGGTATCCAGATCAGGAGGCTCCAGAGATGCCGGATCCGACGAAGTACGAGCTCGACTTCAGGCCCAAGAGCTACTGGGGGCAGGGGGTCGCCGAGATCACGCAACTGGCGAACATCAAGGGCGCGCACCGCAAGTTGGCCGCCCTGAAGGCCTACCGCGAGGGCGGCATGGCCGCCGTGGACGCCATGCTCAGGGTCTCGAAGCTGAGCGACGTCCAGCGCGACCACGTGGGCAAGATCCACCCGCAGCTCATGGGTGGCGAGTACCTCCCCGACTTCGAGAAGGGGGAGGTCGAGATCGCCCGCATCTCGATGAACTCCACCACCGCCGACGTGATCGCGGTGTGGGCGAAGCGCGGCAGAGGCTGCATCCGCTACAGGATCGTGGACGAGTACAAGACCGAGTTCGGGTTCGAGCCCGAGTCCAGCAAGACCCCCCTCTCGATGCGGGAACTCATCGAGCTCATGGACGGGGTCACGGGTGACAACCTGCACAGGCGCGGCCTGGTCGCCGGGTGTCTCTTTGAGTATGACACCGACTTCCTCACGGTGACCTCGGAGTTCTACCCCGAGCTGGGGCGGTGGTACAAGGACGCGGTGAAGGAGTGGCGCTGGGAGTGGGGAGGCGGCGAGCCCGAGGACTACGAAGACTGCGATGACGACCTCGAGGAGGATTCGGGCCCGCCCGACAAGCTGACTCGCGTCCTGATGGAGCGCAGCAGGGGGTCGCTCGGTCCTCTGGACATCTGCGAGCTTGGGACAGACGAAGCCAAGGAGGAGGCCTCGGATGAAGATCCCGATGACGATTCCGGCGCAGACGATGCGGAAACCTGGAAAGAGCTCGGCCGGAAGATTGCCGATCTTACCGGCGAGCAGTGGGCAGGAGTCTTCTCGAAATTCGTCCTCGAAACCGGCCCGATCTTCTGGAGCGCGAAGTCCATGCCGACGGAGATGAAGCTCCTCTACGAGGAACGGGTCCTTCCCAATCTCAACGAGGGGCGACGGCTGGCGCTGGCCCAGTACTTCCTGGAGGAGGTCGAACGGGGCAAGGGAAACGCCATGGCGTTCCTTCCCCTCATCTGCGGAGACCCGAGCTCCCAGGTCGTCTCGACCGCCAGCCTGAACCTGGGGATGCTGCTCCCCCTGGAAGACGACGACCCGCTGACCGGTCCGAAGTTCCTCAAGAAGCTGGTCGAGTCCGGGGACAAGCGACGCGCCTTCGATGGTGCCGATCTGCGAAAGGCCGACGTGCTCTGCGGGATGCTCTTGCTCGGCGACCGGCGCATGCGGAATCTGGTCCGGGGTTCATGGCGGTTGCTCGAGGAGAAGGGGCGCCGGCGACTCGGGGGGGCTACCTCGGGGTTCGTCAGCACGCTGCAGGTGGACTTCTACCTCGACTGGCTCGATGAGGCGGAGGACTCAGACTTCCTGACCGTGTGCGGGGCGCTGGAAGCTCTTCCGGTGAAGGCCGTGGTCCCGGTCGTGGTGGAGATCGAGCGCCGGTTCCCATTGCGGTCCGACGGGAACAAGCCGCCCATCACCGAGTTCAACCGTTGGGATTTCCCGGCGTACGGGCGGGCGATTCGGCCGCGGCTCGAGGCGCTCATCGCGGCTGGGCGGCAGCCGGAGGCGGTGCGGCGAGTCATCGAGGCGTGGGAGCCGCTGTGACTTGAGGAAGCAAGGCACAGCGGCGCGCTATCCGCCTGCATGAAGCAGGACCCGGGTGGGCAATCCGGCCTCAGGGGCCGAGCCGATCCGCGGAGTCGTCATCTCTCTGGTGAAACGCTCCGGGGTGGCTTTCGAGTCGGCAATCAGGAACTTGGGTTGTGGCCGCCTGGATTCCAAGTACAGCAGCTGGTGAGATTTAGGCATATCGGGAGCCAAGCCCCACCCAAGCCTACAGGCACCCGCCCGCGATTCCTGAACTGCGGGGTACTCGCGAACCGCACAGGATTCAGCATTTGCGTGTGGCCTGCTCCCCCTTTGGCGTCGAATCTGGACGCATCCCGACGGGTGCCTGTGGCTGGATGTGGTCACCTCGTCCTTCTGGGTGTAGGCCTCACTGGCAGACCCAGACTGGCCATCCAAGTCAGAGAGCTCCGTCAATCTCGCGGTGAGTCAACTGAATCAGAGCGACCATCGCGCGAGCCATCTCCCCAGGATCTGTTGCCAACGGACACCTAATGTATAGGCTACGACCCCAGCTGAACTCGGGATCCCACTTGAGATGCCAATTCGTTCCAGGCAGCGGCCGGCCCTCGAACTCTAGCATTTTCGCGGAGACTGCCGACTTCACCGGCCGCTCATTGTGTAGCGCGATTTCAAGTTCATTCTTGCCCCGGACCTGCCAGAATTCGTAGTGAAGCTCCTCCGACCACCTAGGTGGATGTATTTGGCGCCAGGCTCTGTTTTCGCCGTGAGCGGCAAATTCCGGCTGTCTGACTTTCGCGTACTCTTCCAGTACCAGATCAAGCGGATGCCACGCGCGAACTGCGCTGCCTGCTGGCGCGGTGCTTCCCGGCGCGGGGGCGGAACGCGATCGGCCTGGCTCAGGGGTGAGTTGGACTGCATCGCAAGAAACGGCGGATTCCGCGGATTGTGTGCCCCACACCTCGCGCACAGCGTCGATTACCCAGAAGTGCAGGTCCCGGTGCCTCTCCCGCGCCTTGGGATGCTGCGATTCAATCACGAGTGCGCCGTCGAGCCACCAGTACGCGATTGCATTAGCGGCAAAATCTGGAGCACCCTTGTACTTGACGACATCTTCGCGAAAGCAATCAGCCGTCAACTTTCCGCAGCACACCACCAGGCAGGGCTTGTAGAGCCTGTACTGTCTGAGAATCAAGTCAGCGTCAGCTCTGACAACTTGGCGGAACTTCTGTTCATCCGTACTACCTGCACCGGGCGACTTCTTTAGGTTCATGACCACTGTCTTCGCCAATGCAGATCGTTTGGTTTCGGCAGACATGTTGGCCAGGGCTTCCCATTTCACAGGCCGAGTGTCTTCGTGCAGATCAAGCGCCCAGCGCCCCACAACATCCCAAGTCGGCTTCCGATCTATCTCCAGCAGCGTGCGGCGGAGGTCCTTGGCCCAGTCATTTGTTTCCTTCAAGACAAATACGATTTTCGGATGGCTCTTGAGGTAACGGTTCTCGTCCAGCGCGCCGTCGGGACAGAAGCGCTGGTGCCTCTTGCGCCATTCTGCGAAGAGGGCGTCCTCCTCTTCTCTCATTCCCACGAGTGCCTCCGCTATTCTGGTTGTGCGAGGCGCGCCGCGTGCGCCCCGGGTCACGATTAGACTGAGGACATGGAACTCGATGGCGAGTAACGACGTAGCGCCACGGCCCAGCCAGACGAGCCCCGCCCCTGCGCCACATCAGATGATACCGAAGACTCGGCAACGCATGCCACAGAGCATTGCGGAGTGCGCGCGGGAAGATGGAAAGATCCTGCCGCGCCCTCGGCGCGATCGTGGAGTCGTGGTCTCGCTGAACAGGTCGGCTGAGGCGCACCGGAAGGCGATTGCGATAAGTGTCTCTCGGGGGCGCTAGGCTTATGGCCACGCTGGATCCGGGCCCGCTAACTGGTGGGGCTGTCTGGAATTGTGGCCGCGGCACTCGCCGGGAGGAGCACAATGAGACTCGAGTTCGCAGAAGGCACGCTGTACTTCATCGTGGGCGGCGATGCGCGAGTCGTATTCGAGGAAGAGTGGCTGGCAGATCTCGCATCCATACCGGACCTCACGCTCGCGAAATGCGTTCATTACCTCGCCATTCGGGTCTTGCCTCAACTCGAGGAAGAACAGCACCGGGTTTGGGTAAGTGGGTACGCGCCTGAACTCCCAGCGGCGATTCGGAGCTTCACTGAGCTCCTGCGGGCCGGGCGCAGGGACATCCTGGTCGAATCTCGGCTGTCTGCGCTCCGCGTAGCTCGCGGGCGAAACAACGCGAGTGAAGCTCCGCATGCTTTTGCGCTCGAGGGAGTCTGTGCCAACTGTGGTTGCTCGCGAGAAGCTACAGCCCATTTCAGGTGGCCGGAATGCCGGGCGCTAGCCACGAGTTGCGTCAGTGTCCACGGCATGGCTTGTGCGGCATGCGGTTTCGATTTCGGATCTACCTATGGACCTGCGGGCAACGGGATCGTCCAGTTCCACAGCCTCAGGACCTGGAGGAATAGGGGGGGCCAACTGCCGTTGGACCCAGTCCTCGACCTGCGCCCGATCTGCGCCAACTGCCACGCGGTCATCCACAGTGCTGCTCGACCATACTCTCTCCGCCACATGCGTGCGCTCGTTGCGGAAAGCGGTCGTCATGCGGCGTAGCCATGAGCAGTCTGGGGACTCCTTCTAGATGTCCTCCAGCGCGTAGTTCAGCTTGGTTTGAGGGAATGGCTGGCAAATTAGCGGCTTTCTCGTAGACTGGGTCAAACGGCGGAAGGGGGTAGGGGGCGACGGGAGCGAATGAGGTAGAAGTCGGCAATGACGGGCGGGCGGCTTCAGATCGCCGAGCTAGCCATGCACATCGTCTTTGACCCCGAATTCGATCAAGGTTTCTGGCCTGGCCCCCTCAGGGATGGTCTTGCCTCCGCCGGCGAAGAATGGGCCGGCCCGGGCCGTCTCTTGGCCATCCTCGAAACCGCACTGGGCCTGGGCGGCCCGTGGCTCTCGCTCCCCGAGCGGGCGGGGAAGCTCGTGCCGGCGGTACGAAGCACGGACGGCTTCTGGTCGGTCTCGGCCGAGGTCGACCCCTTCGGGACGGCGCGCCAGTTGCTCGAGTGGCGCGACGCGCTCGCGGTCGCCGGCTGGCGAGGAGGCGGCAAGGAGCAGCGCCTCGCGGCGCTCTCGGCCCTCACCGCCGAGGCTCTCCCCGGGCTCCCCGACCGGCTGCACGTCGTCAACGACGCGCTCGCCCGCCGCGACCCGGACGTTGAGTCGGTCGAGCTGCTCTCCCCGCGCTCCGACCTCGAACCCCTGTGGCAGCGGACCCTGGCTCTGCTGGAGACGCACGGCACATCCGTCAAGGAGCGCGAACCCCGGCCCGCGCCCAAACAGGGGGACACAGACCTCGCCGCGGTGAAGGCGGCTCGCTTTCTGCCCAGGGGAGACGGCACGCTTCGTCTGCTGCGGCCGGTTGGGCCGCTCGCGGCCGCCGAGGAGACGGCGGCCTGGCTGGCGACACGCGAGGACCGGGCGGGCGTCGTGGTCGTCGGCAGCGACGCCGTGCTGGACGGAGCGCTCCACCGGCACGGGCTGCCCACCAGCGGCGCGGCGAGCGACGCGCGAGACAGCGTGCTGCTTCAGGTTCTCCCGCTTGTCCTCGATCTCGGCTGGTCCACGCAGGATCCGCAGAGGGCCTACGAGCTGCTCTCCCTCGCCACCGGCCCGGTCCCGGGCGAGGTGCGCGCCGGCCTGCGACGGGCCCTGGAGGAATGGCCGGCCGTGGATAGTGATGTCTGGCGCCAGGCGCTCGCGGACGGCCTGGCAGCCGTCGAGAGCGCCGCGCGGCGAGAGCGGGTGCGGGAGCGGCTGGAAGCGATCTGGGGCGCGCGAGTCGAGCGCAATGGAGGTCGCTATCCGGCGCCCGAGGCGATGCGTCGCGCCGGCATCCTCCGGCAGTGGCTGATCGGCCGGATCAGCACGACTTCCGAGAACCACTCCGAGTGGAGAGCCGCGGCTGCCCAGTGTGAGCGGCTTCTCAACCTTCTCAGAGACTCGGGACTGAGCGAGCTGACGCCCGCGCAGCTCCGCCGGTTCGTGGTCGAGGCGACGCGCGGAACGGAAATCGAGAGACCGTTCCCGCCACAGGCCGGCGTGGGGCGGGTCGGGTCACCCGGCGGAGTGGCCGGCGCGGCCCGGATCGTCGTGTGGTGGAGATTCGACGAAGCCTCCGCTCCCAAGCCGGTTCGCCTGCCGCTCACGCGAGCGGAGCGGGCCGACCTCGAGAGCCTGGGAGTGGCGCTGCCCGACCCCGGCCGGGTGTCCGCCGCGCACGCGCGCCGGTGGCGGCGCCCGCTGGAGCACGCCACGGAAGCTCTGCTTCTGATCTGTCCCGAACGGGACGCGAGAGGCGACGACCTCTACCCCCATCCGCTCTGGGACGAGATCGTGGCCCGCGTGGACGCCAAGAACACGCGCCGCGTGGCCGAGCAGGCTCTCATGCGCCGGACCCTGGCGGATGTCGTTCCGCAGACGCAGCGCGTCCTGCTCGCGCTCCCCGCGCCTCGTCGCGAATGGACCGTGTCCCCGGGGCGGATCGCGAGGCGGGAAAAGGAATCGCCGAGCAGCGTGGAGACGTTACTCGGCTGCCCTCTCCAGTGGACGTTGCGCTATGCGGGGCGGCTCCTGCCGTCGGGCCCCGCAGAGGTGGAGGATCGGGACAGCGTGCGCCTGCTGGGTGCCGTGCTCCACGCCGTTCTCAATCGCCTGTTCTCAAGCGGCGCGCTCGATGCCAAAGCCGCGGGACGCGAGGCCGGCACCCTCTTCGATCGCGAGGGGCCCCGGCTGGCCGCTTCGCTGTTCCTCCCGGGCGCGGATAGCCTGCGCGAACATGTGCGCCGCGCGGCCGTCGGCACGGCGACGGTCCTCTACGAGCTGATGGCGGCCCGCAACCTGCGGGTCCTGGCGACCGAGCAGACGCTGAGCGGTCCGGCGTTCGAAACGACCTTCGAAGGGCGGCCGGACCTGATCATCGGCGACCCCGCGCGTATCCTCGACCTCAAGTGGAGCGGGCTGCGCAGGCGGTACGCCGCGCTCGCGGCAGGAACCGCGCTCCAGCTCGCGAGCTACGCCTACCTGAAGAGTCTCGAGGACGGTGCGTTTCCTCCCGTCGCCTACTTCATCATGGAGTCGCGGAAACTCCTCACCACTCAGCCGGATGCGTTCCACGACGCCATCCATGTGGACGGCCCCGGCCCCGAGGAGACCTGGCGGGCCCTCGCGGCCACCCATGCTGATGAGTGGAAGACCGTGAGCGCGGGCCGCCTCGAGGCGCGCGGCATCCTCGAGGATCCGGGCGCGAAGCCTCTTGAGGATGCGCAGATCGTGGGCGGGCGGGTCGTCGTGCCCCCGGCCTGTCACTGGTGCGACTATCCGGCGCTCTGCGGCCGCGCCTTCGCGAAGGAATGGTGAACTCGGTCCGCCTAGTCTCCGCCAGCGCCGGGACGGGGAAGACCCACCGACTCGTGAACGCGCTCGAAGATGCCATCCTGCGCGAGATCGACCCCGTGCGGCCCGAAGGCATCGTCGCCACGACCTTCACGATCAAGGCCGCCGCGGAGCTGCGCGAGCGCGTCCGTGCGCGGCTCCTCGAGCGCGGCCACGCCGACAAGGCCCAGCGGCTGGGCGCGGCGCGCATCGGCACGGTGAACTCGGTCTGCAGCCGCCTGGTGGCGGACTTCGCCTTCGACCTCGGCATCTCTCCGGAGCCGAGGATCCTGGACGAGGTCGCCGCCGAGGAAGCCTTCCACCAGGCGCTCTCCACCGTCGCCACCGTCACCCAGGACGAGGGCGGGGCGACGGTCGCCGTGAGCGGCAAGGAAGCCGCCGCAATGGTGGAGCTGTCGGAGCGGTGGCCGGGTCTGGAGTGGCTGAAGGACGTGCAGGCGATCGCGAATCACGCGCGGGTCAACGGCCTCTCACCGGATCGCGTGCGCGCCTTCGCCGAGCTCAGCCTGAAGGGATTGGCGGGGTACTTCACGCAGGTTCCGGGCGACGCCGAACGGCTCGAGCGTGCTCTCGCCGGCGCGCTGGCCGCTTTCCTCGCCGCCCCCCACGACGAGACCAAGGGCACCGCGGAGGTGGTCGCGCAGGCCCGCCAGGCGCACGCCCAGTTGCGAGCCGGGCGCGCGCTGTCGTGGTGGGAGTGGTCGCGGCTGGCGGCGGCGGGGCCGGGAGCGGCGTCGCGGGCCGTCTTCGAGCCCGTGCGGGCGGCCGCGCGGGAGCACATCCGCCACCCTCGGCTGCGCGAGGATTTGCGGCTCTGCGTCACCGCGGTCTTCGAGCTGGCGGCCCAGGCGCTCGAGGCCTACAGGCGTCACAAGCTCGAATGGGGCGTGATGGACTTCATCGATCAGGAAGTCCTGGCCCTCGAGCTGCTCGGTCGCCCGGCCGTGCGGGAGATGCTCCGCGAACAGATCGACCTCGTGCTGGTGGACGAGTTCCAGGACACGAGCCCCCTCCAGCTGGCCATCTTCATCGCGCTCTCGGACATCGCGCCCGAGAGCGTGTGGGTCGGCGATCAGAAGCAGGCCATCTACGGCTTCCGTGGCACGGACCCGGAATTGATGGACGTCGCGATCAGGGCCATCGAGGACCGCATCGGCAAGGAGGCCTGCGAGACGCTGAAGTGCTCGTGGAGAAGCCGGGCCGAGCTCGTGCGCCTGACCTCGGACGTCTTCGCCCCGGCCTTCGAGACGCACGGCATCCCCGGGGAGCGGGTGCGGCTGGAGCCGGCCCCGGAGATGGCGGCGGAGCCCCAGCCGCTCGGGCCGGTGGTGGAGGGGTGGCGGCTGGGCGGAAAGGTGAAGGGCGAGCAAGCGGCCGCGCTGGCCGCGGCCGTCCGGGAGATGCTGGACGACCCCGCCGCCCGAGTCAGGGATGTGGTCACCAACGAGGCGCGCCGCGTGGAGCCGCGCGACATCGCGGTGCTCTGTCGGACCGACGTCAACTGCGCGCGGGCGACGAGCGCGCTGGAGGCCGCGGGGATCCGCGCGGTGCGGCCCAGGACGGGCCTGGTGAACACGCCCGAAGCCAGGATGGCCCTCGCCGCCCTGCGGCTCTGGGTCAATCCCCGCGAGTCCCTGGCGGCGGCGGAGCTGGGGCGGCTGCTCATGCACTCCGACGACCCGGATGCGTGGCTCGAGTCGGTGCTACGTGCCCCGGGGGAAGCGTACGCGGACCTGCCGGAGGTCGGACGGATCGCGGAAGCGGCTCGGAGACTGCCGCTGGCCGGGCCGACGGCGGTGTTCGACACGGTCATAGAAGCCGCCGGGGTTCGCGAGACCTGCCTGCGCTGGGGCGGCTCCGCGCAACGCCTGGCCAATCTCGACGCCATGCGCGCGCTCGCGCAGCGCTATGTCGAGACCTGCGAGATCGAGGGCATGGCGGCCACGGTTGCGGGACTCGTCACGCAGATGACCACCGCGGCGCAGGAGGAAGAGGACGACCAGGCGGTCCTCAGCGGCGAGAACGCCGTCACGGTGAGCACTCTACACGGCGCCAAGGGCCTCGAGTGGCCGGTCACCGTGCTGTATGAGATCGATTCCGGGTGGCAGGTGACCGCCTTCGGCGTGCATCTCGTCAGCGACCGGGCGGAGCTCGACTTCGACGATCCGCTCGGCGGCCGCTGGATTCGCTACTGGCCGGACCCGTATGCGCCGCCGGGGCGGTTCCCGAACTACCGCGGGAATACCGAGCTGCACCTGGCGGTGGCCGGCGGCCCGGAACGGGCGTGGGTCGAGCGGAAGGATGCCCGGGAGACGCTTCGACTCCTTTACGTGGGTTGGACCCGAGCTCGAGACCGCCTTGTGCTCGCCGGCAAGCCGGGCAAGCTCATCGGCAAGACGCTGGGATTGCTCCGTGACAAGGATGGATGCGCGCTCATCTGCGAGCCGGAACCGGGTTGTGTCTGGGCGGGACGGAAGGTGGATGCGCTCATCCGGGTCACTGGGCCGACGCCACCCGCACGGCCGGGGCCGGAAGCGGGGTTCGGGTATCCCGTGCGAGAGCCGAGGGACTATCCGCCGGCGACTGTGAACATCTCGGCGCTGTCGGGCACGGCTGCCCTCGGCGAACTCGAAGAGCTGGGGCCCGCGCCCGCGCTCCAAGACCCGGTCGAATGGGCGGCGCTGGGGAGCGCGGTGCACGCATTCCTTGCCGCCGACCGGGAGGGACTGAGCGCCGAGGAGCGGGTGGCGATGGCGCGGGCGATCCTGGAGCGCTGGAGCGTTCAGGGCACGCTGCGGGCCGAGGACCTGGTTCGGACGGGCGATGCGCTCCGAAAGTGGATCGGCTCGCGGTGGCCGGGGGCAAAGCAGCGTCGCGAATGGCCGGTTCGCCTGCGGCAGGAGGACGGCTCGGAACTGGTGGGCTACGCGGACCTCGTCCTCGAGGTCGGCGACGGCTTCGTGCTCATCGATCACAAGTGCCTGGGCGGGAAGCGGGATGAGGTGATCCGGGGAAGCGCGGCGTATGCGGGGCAGGTTGGGGCGTATGCCGGCGCTATTGCCAGGGCGACAGGAACGGACTGCCGAGGGGCCTATTTGAACTTGGTCTTGCAGGGTGTCATGGGCGCGTTGGTGCTGTGAAGCCGAGCCCCTGTCCGGCGCGCATTGGCGGTCCGAGGGTCGGGAAGCCCGTTCTGATCATGCGACGGCGGACACTGCAGGCGAAGATCTCAGGCCGATGAACGATTCACGTCTTGCTGGATTCGAGCGCGAGATGTGGCGGCTTTTCGAAGAGCCTGCGAGGCGGTTCGGCTACAAGGCGACGTACTTTCACGAAATGCTCGAGGAGCACGGCGCGCTCGAGACGGCTCGGCGTCTCGCCGGTTCTCCCAAGCATCATGAGGGGCTGACCAAGCTCTATGACCTGAAAGCCCTTCACCTCAGCGTGGAAGCGCTGGTCTTGCGGCCGCCTTACGATACGTTGTTCGAGCCTTCCTTGTTGAAGGCCGCACGCAAGAAACTGAGGGACTTGGGATACGAGGAGTCCCGAGCAGAGCCCGCGCCGCGGCCTGAGCCACCGGAGGCGCGTGCCACGCAGCAGCATGCTTCGGGCGTCGAGGCGGTCGGGGCGCCTCGGTTCCTGATCGTTCCCGCGAAGGACGATGGACAGGTCGAGGTCTGGAGCACGTATCGGCTTCAATTCGACCACAAGGAGAGGACGACCGAGCTCAAGCGTGCCATCGGGGCCGCGGCGGGGAACTTGAAGGCTTCGCGGGACCAGTTGTTGTCCGCCGTCTACGTCTCGGAATGCAGAGAGTACGTCGACGCCGAGAATGTCCTTCTCTACAACGTCGGCACTGCAAACTTCGCGCGGGCGGCGCGGGAGGGCGTCCGATTCGAGAGAGTCTTCGGCTGCCCGCCCGCGGCGCCGTCGACGCTTGCGGGGCCGGCGGAGCACTATCACCACTACTCGCTCGTCCGGCGCGGATCGACCTGGCGATACTGGGAGGCTGGTCCGGCCGCCTTCACCTGGAAGGCCCTTGCTGTGCCCACGCTCGATGCGGTCTCGAAACCAGACGCTATCTGGCTCGCGATGCGAGACGCTGCCCGCGCGGCGAGTCCCGGCAGGCTTTCCGGCAAGTTCGGGCTCCTGCTCGAGCTCGGGGCTCCGGCGACTCCGGCCCCCAGGCCGGCTGACATCGTGAAGCCCTTGGTCGACGGTGTCGTCTCGGGATTGCATTCCCACAATGGTGAGGACCTGAGCGTCCTCGTCGAGCGGCTCGCCGGGCGGATGGGGGAGAGCCCCGAGCGGATCAGCGAGTCGTTGATGTCGCAGACGGGGGCGGTGCTGGGCGAGCGGCGGTTGCTCTGGCCGCGTGCGGACGGCTACCAGTGGAACCCAGCCGACGACGAGCTGATGGCCTGCGATCTGGTCTGGACGGAGGATTCGGACGCGACCGGGTGGACGCTCTCGGGCTCGATCGTGCCCGTGGGTCTTCGATAACAGAGTAAGTGCCCGTACTAGAATTGTTTTCGCATGGAATCGAGCATTTCTGCAAAGTAGAGCGGATGCTTCTGCAGGACCTCTTCTGGCGTGTGCCCCGTGTACAAGCGATATGCCCTGTCGTGCTCCGACAGCATGCTCAGCATCTCTTCGTGTGATGGCAGCCCGCTGGTGAGCGGCCCCCCGTAGCGCGTGTTCAAGACGGTTGCGCTGGGAAAAGCCACCTTTAGAATCCTGTGTTCTCTTCGAATCTGAGAATCGCCCAACACGGCATCTGCGCCCAGCTTTCCAGTGCAAATCAATGCATCCGGCGCGAGCAACTCGAGCTCCACCCGGAGAATGTGCTTCACGCACCACGCGAGGCACTCTTCGTCATCTCGGGTGGTGGTCCCGGACTCAGAGCGGAACGACCACTTGGATATGTTCGTCGCGGCGACCTCGCAATGAATTCGGTCCTCCGCACTCGCGGGCCGCTTCCGAAGAAGTCCTCGAGCAAACGCGGCGATGATTGCCAGATGTCCCGTGTCGAAAGGGTTCATAGAAATCTGGCCGCTCTTGCGGAATTCGTCATTCTGACGGTCAAGCGCAATGTTGCCGTCCCCCTTGGTCCAGTCTCTCGCCCATTCGGTGGCCCAGGGGTGGGCAGGACGCAGGTTCTGACTCAGCCCGAGGATGAGGACTCGCGCGCCTTCGAGACGAGGCGCGAAGTAGGCCTCGCCGATGAATGGAGTATATGCAGGTAAGGGGAGACGTCCCTCCGGGGCCTGCGCAAAGACCATCGTGGCTTCGAATAGACGCTGCGCCTCCCGCTCCCGCGAGATTCTCCGCGCGTGCTCAATCAGCGATTTCAAAGCGGCAGCCCGCAAGTCCGTCGATTTCGAATCCTCTTCGGGACACTTCATGGCGACCTCCGTAAGCGCGCTTGGCTCGCAAAACCCCAGATCATTCTCGGCAACGGCATCAGTCCCCACCTTAGCGGATTGTCTGCCCAACATCTGACACAAGACTCACGAGAACCTCCCGGCATAGCCCCGAGAAGATTAGCCACCTTTCGGTTGCCCTGCCGTGGTGTCCTGGGCCCGCCGACGACTATTGACGACCGCGGAAGCAATGCAACGGGCTTGGCTCAGCCCATACGCGGAAACAGCGGTCAGAATTGCTCGGGGACCGTTGCATGCTTTGCGAGTACCTCAATAGGCGCCGCTCTGCGCTATGATAATGCTACCGTTTGGCAGCGAACCTCTCCAGCACACTATCGGTGTCGATGATCACGAGATACGTCCTCGCCCGACTGGCCCCCACGTACAGCTCGCTGTCGAGATCCAGGTAGCTCAGCTCCTGGATCCCGACCAGAATCACGACGTCGCGCTCGAGTCCCTTGAATCGCGGGATGCTCTCGAAGAGCACGGCGCCAGGGATGTCCCAGTGCTCCTCGGTGATCGGGATCCCAGCGATAGTCCCGTCTGCCGCGTAGAGAGGTATCTGCCTGCGGCTGGAGGTGAGCACGGCGATCTGCTCGGGGTGGAATTCATCCTGCTCGAGGAGGCGTCGCAAGGTTGCTCCCAGCTCGCGCCGCTGCGCCTCGATCGTCGGGGCGGCAATCAGCTTCGGCCGCACGCCGTCGGGGCCGCCGGGCGAAGTCTCGGTATCCCCCGAGAGGCGCGTCAGCACGGCGTGGATGTCCCTCGTGTTCCGCAGGTTGATATCGAGCCGCAGCGTCATCATCCCGGTCTCACCCCAGAGCGCTTTGTCCTCGTAGATGCGCTGCGCCGCGTCCTGGAAGACCCAGAGCACGTCACGATCCGGGCGCAGCAGGGTGCCGCGCAACAGATCGCGATCCCGATGGGAGAAATCCTGGCCCTCGTCCACGATGATGGCGTCGAAGCGGGGGCCCGTGATGCGAAGAGCCTCGGCCACGAGCTTGGGAAGCCGACCGCTGTAGTAGGCCTCGTGGACGGCATCCTCCGCCTCGAACGGGGGTTCTTCGAGTGCGAGTCCGGCCTCCCGAACCAATCGGCGACAGAGATCGTGATAGTGGACGACCGTCAGATCCGAGACTCCGGCGGTGTTCCTTCGCAGGAATTCCGCGAGCGGCTGATTGAAGCAGCAAAGGAGCGTCCGAAACCCCTGGTCCGCAAGCCGGCGGGCCCGCTCGATCGCGAGGAAGGTCTTGCCGGTGCCGGCGCCGCCGGTGACGAGCAGCCGCGGGTTGCCGGCCAGGCCGTTGATGATCCAGTACTGCTGCTCGGTCAGCTCGACCTGCCGTTCCGCGGCCGGCTGGAGCCGTCCGGCCAGGCTGACCCTGAGGCTGAACGAACCCGCAAGGATCCCTTCCAGCGCTTCTATCGCCGCGCGGCCGCCGCGGAAACTCGGCTTCCCGGCCCGCCAGTAGTCCATCGCGGCTCGAACGAAGGGGAGCGGATCCAGCACGTCTTCGCGGTAGCCGGTGATTGCGGGCGGCGCGTCGGGCCGCAGCGGCTCCTCGCGGCGGGTGATGTCGGCGAACCAGACCGCGTGGCCGATGAACGGGTGGCGCTGGAGCGAGCTCGGCAGTTCATCGAACTTGCGGACCAGCGCGCGGCGATTGGCCGCCGCCTGGGCGTACGGATCCTTCATCTCGTGCAGCCGGCCGGCCTTGTCGCGGTTCAGCCAGACCCGCGTGGTCGCGTCGTAGCTGACCCCGCCGCCCTTCACCTCGATGACGAGGATCCCGTTCTCAGGGTGAGCGACCACGAAGTCCAGCTCGCCCTCGCGGACGCTCGAGTCGTCCGTCCTGCCGAGCCAGGTGGACCAGCCGAAGACGGTGTAGTCGGGGGGTAGGTCGCGGGCCAGCGCCTGATAGACGCGGCGTTCCGCTCCGTGTCGGGGGTCGCGCTCGATTTCGAGAGGGATCTTCTCTGGGAGCATGCGGGCCATGGGCTCCTCCGGGGAGGGAGGATGCCAGAGGGAGAAGACCCTCGGCCAATTCTTTCAAGGTTTCGCGTCGCATGGGGCGCCGTGCGCCCGATTTCGGACTCCGATCCGCCGGCCGCTCCCCGGATGTCGTTGCCCGAAGACCCGTTGGCCTTTTGGCCCCACGGAAAAGAAATCTCTCAGTTCTTTCAAGGAATGGGCAGTTCTTCGCTCCGGCGTCCCGTCACCCCTTCCCGGCGCCGAATTCTGTCTCCCCCCTGCGGGAGAATCGACACACCGCTCCCCGCCAGGGCCCCGGAGGGTCCAGTGACCGTCCACCCCGAGCCGACTCCCATCTCCCCGCCCGCCATCGAAGCCTCGGCGTTCATCCTTAAGGACTCCTCCGGCGCCGTCCGCGCCCGCCTCGGAATCGACGACGAGGACAAGACGAACCTCATCTTCTACGCGCCCGACGGCAAAGTCCGAGTCGTGCTGGGGACCTTCGACGACGGTGAGCCCTACCTCGAGTTCTGCGACGAGCGGGAGAACACCCGTTTCTACGCCGGCATTCTCGAGGACAACCCCGGGATCTTCATGTTCTCCCGCGAGGGAGCGCTTCGCGTCACTTTCTCGGCCGACGCCGACGGCACCGGCAGAGCGATGGTCACCGCCGGGCCCGAAGGCCCGCTCGTCAGCCTGTACGCGAAGGAGAACGCCGAGGCCCTGCTCCTCATCAAGGACGCCAAAGGCAAGGAGGCCTTTCTCATGCGGGCCGATGCGGACGGGACCCGTGTCCTCAGCCTCTCCGACCGCGAGGGCGAGGAGCGCCTCGGCCTGTGGATCTCCAAGGAGTGCGTTCCCGGCTTCACGATGCTCGACGAGGGTGGAGAGGGAATCATCGGGTACTGAGGGGCCGCGGACGATAGCTCGTCCGGAGAGGCAGCGATTTGTTCGGGCTGACCAATCGCCATCGGCGTATTGTGTGTTCCTCGACGAGGGCGGGACCCGCCACGAGCCAGGGGCGTTGCGGCGACACGCCCATGCCTCCAGGGATTCAGCGCGCTCCCGTTCGCTTGGCATCTCTGTCAGGAAGGACCTCACCGATGCATCTCAGGCGCTTCGCGATCCTCAGTCTTGCCGCCACGCTCCTCGCCGCCCTCACGGCGACCGCCGCGCCGCCCGCGCCGGCGACCAAAGCGCAACAATCCCCACCCACCCGCCACTCCCTCTGGTCGGTGAAGGGCAAGCAGAACACCGTCTACCTCATGGGCTCGGTCCACGTCCTCAAGGCCGACTCCTATCCGCTCGCGCCGGCCATGGAGAAGGCGTACGCGGCCTGCTCCGTCCTCGTTCTCGAGATAGACGCCGACAGTCTCAACTTGCCGGAGGTCGGCGAGCAGATGTTCTCTCGGGGTCTCTACACGGACGGCCAGACCCTGCGCACCGCGCTCCCCGAGAGCCTCTATGTCCTCTTCCGTCAGGCCGCGACGGAAGCGGGACTGAGGATGGAGATGTTGGACCCGATGAAGCCCGGCATCTGCGCGGCCATCCTCAGCGCGGCCAAGCTGGGCTCCGCCGGCTACAAGCCGGAGTACGGGCTCGACACGCACTTCCTGGCGCGCGCCAGGGCGGACGGCAAGAAGCTCAAGTTCCTCGAGACGCTGGAGTTCCAGATGGGCCTCTTCACCGGCCTGAGCCCGGCGCTCCAGGAGGAGCTGCTCGCGCAGACGCTCATCGACCTCGACCAGGTGGAGACCGAGGCGGACGAGATGATCGCCGCGTGGTCACGCGGCGACGCCGAGAAGCTCGACAGAATGCTGAAGGAGTCGCTCGCCGACTATCCCGATCTGGCGCAGGTCCTCCTCGCGGACCGCAACGCCCGCTGGGTCCCGCAGATCGAAGCGCTGCTGAACGGCGAGCAGAACTGCCTGGTCATCGTCGGCGCGGCGCACCTGGTGGGGGCCGGGAGCGTGGTCGAGCGGCTCACCGCCCGCGGCTACAAGGTCACGCAGGTCGCCGACAAGCGCTGAGGCGGGGAGCGCGCGGCTGCCCCCGCGTCGACGTCCCTCGGATTCACCGCAACGCCTTCCCCCGCAGCGGATTGCCCGCCGCCCTCGAATTGCCGCATCCAACCGATGTCACTTGGCGCACACTCCTCGCCATAGGGAGGTGAAGGCCATCGGCCGGGCGCACCCGGTGGGCGGGGCGCGGGCCGACGATCCGAAGGAGAGAGGGCCATGAGAGAGCCGGCATTGGAACCTGCGCGC
>Ga0315287_10002167_pt1 | contig 18432 bp, 10 predicted proteins | sample YL17G11_0_MG_FD_205037 | JGI IMG/M metagenome (GOLD analysis project Ga0315287, IMG submission 205037) | Sediment microbial communities from Yellowstone Lake, YNP, Wyoming, USA - YL17G11_0 | ecosystem: Environmental > Aquatic > Freshwater > Lake > Sediment | place: USA: Wyoming | collected...
CGTCGCGCCCGGCGCGGACATGTCGAAACTGAGGGGCACGAAGCTGAAGATGGGCAGCGCCACCTTTGGCGGCCCGATCAAGAAGAACAAGCTGTTCAGCTTCACGTCGTACGAGCAGTGGAACGACAACCGCCCGCTGAGCATCGTCCGCACGGTGCCCACGGCCGCGGAGCGCGCCGGTGACTTCAGCCAGTCGCTGCTGAGCGGCAAGGTCCGTACGCTCTACAACCCCTACACCTCGACGATTGACCCGGCGACGGGCCGCGTGGTGCGCGGCGCGTTCGCGGGCAATGTCATCCCGACGTCGATGCTCGATCCGACGTCCATGAAGATCCTGGCGGAGATTCCGCTCCCGAACCTGCCGGGCTACCAGGACAACCTGCAGTACAGCATCTACGAGAACGCGAAGTACTGGAACTTCTCGGAGCGCCTGGACTGGAACATCTCCGACAGCTGGAAGATCTTCGTCCGGTACGGCCAGTTCAAGGCCAACCTCTACCAGCAGAACCCGACCGACGCCCAGTACTTCCCGGTCGCGGGCAGCAACCGTTACGGCATGAGCACGGCGGGCGACGCGGTGTGGGTGATGTCGAACAAGCAGACGCTGAACATCCGCGGCAGCTACTACAACATGACCGACGAGTTCTACAACCCGTCGCTGCTGATTGGCACGGAAGGCCTTCAGAACCTCTGGCCGAACAACCCCTGGTACAAGTCGCTCTACAACAGCGGGTACGTCTACACGCCGGCGCTCGACGTTACGAGCGGTAGCGGCACGGGCACGACGAACCGCCTTGGCCGTCAGGGCCGCGAGTGGTGGCAGCGCCCGACCGCCTGGACGATGTCGGCGAAGATGAACTGGTACGAGGGCAGGCACAGCATGAAGTACGGCGCCGAGCTTCGCTCGTACTACGGCCAGGCGTCGCGCTTCGAACCGATCAACCTCGTCTTCAACTCGACGACGACCTCCAACAGTTCGGACAGCCCGGACCTGGTCAACTCCGGCAACCAGTGGGCGGCCTTCCTGATGGGCGCCCTCGACTCGCAGACCTCGGCACGCCTGGTGCCGCTGCAGACCGTCGACTCGCGCGGCTGGGGTGCGTACTTCCAGGATGACTACCGGATCAACGATCGCCTGACGCTGAACATGGGCCTGCGCTGGGAATACGAACCCGGCTCCACCGACGCCCAGAACCGCATGTCGCAACGCTACGACCTCACGGTGCCCAACCCGGCGATGCAGGCCACGCCGCCGACGATGAACGCGACGGCGCTCTCGCTGATGGCGAGCAAGGGCTACGGCTACCTCTACAACGGCGCGTGGGTCTTCACGACCACGGACAAGCCGAACGTCGTGCACATCACGCCGTGGAACTTCCTGCCGCGCTTCGGCGCCGTCTACAACCTTGGCGGCAACCAGGTCGTGCGCTTCGCGTACGGGCGGTACCTGCGGTCGTACAGCGCCGTCCGCGAGACGCTCGGCGACTACGTCAACCAGTACACCGGCTACGCGCAGACCACCACCACCCTCGGCCTCGCCAACGGCGTGCCGCGGCAGGTGCTCGCCGATCCGTACCCCGCGTCGGTCAACCCGGTCATCGAGCCCTACGGTCAGAACTACGGCGCCTACACGGGCCTGGGCGGCGCCGTCAGCCTCGACCAGTACCTGCAGCAGCCGCAGATCAACGACCGGTTCAACCTGTCGTACCAGCGTCGCATCTGGGGCGGCATCGTCACCGACGTCAGCTACTTCTTCAACTACGGCAGCCGGGTGCCGTACGACATTAACCTCAACATGATGGACCCGACGTTCCGTTACGAGCAGAAGGCCGCCATCAACGCCCAGGTCGCCAATCCGTTCCGCAACTATCTGACGGTGGCCCAGTTCCCCGGGGCCCTGCGCAACACGGCTACGGTGTCCATCGCCAGCCTGCTCGTGCCGTACCCGCAGTACCCCACCATCACGCAGACCAACACCAACGGGCGCATCGCGAAGACCCACACCTTCGAGATCCGCGCCCAGCGGCCGTTCGTGAAGGGCCTCAGCTTCGTGGCTTCCTACGCCTACAACAACGAGAAGCGCCAGGAGTGGTACGACGACCTCGCGAACTACAAGGTGCTGACCAGCGGCGGCAAGGACGGCTGGACGTGGCGCCCCGTGGTCGACGTGCCGTTCCACCGCTTCACCGGGGCGGTCACGTGGCAGATCCCGGTCGGCAAGGATCGGCAGTTCGGGTCCACCATGCCGGCGGCGCTCGACTACGTCGTGGGCGGCTGGCAGTACTCGCTCGCGACGCGCATGTATTCGGGTCGGCCGCTGATGTTCACGACCAGCTACCTCGTCTCGGGTAATCCCACGCTCGATACGCCGACCCGCGACAAGTGGTTCGACACGTCGATGTTTGCGCAGGCCGACACCTTCACACCGCGCAGCAACCCGTATTACTATGCCGGCCTGAACGGCCCGGGCTGGAAGGTGACCGACATGACGCTCACCAAAGTGTTCAACTTCGGGCCGCGGTACCGGCTCGAGGCGCGGGTCGAGGCCTACAATGCGCTGAACCAGATCGTCTGGGACAACCCCGATCTCACGATCACCAGCTCGAACTTCGGCAAGGTCACGCGTAAGCGCGTGGACGGCAGCGGCCGCGAGATCCAGATCGGCCTGCGCTTCATCTTCTCGTGTGCCCCGCGCGGGGGCGCGGCCACTGGCCTCGCCCCGGCGCTTCGTGTCTTCTCCCTCCGACGCGACCGCCATGCACCCATCGATCAGAGCGCTCTTCCTCGCAGCGATCGCGGTCGCGATGCTGACCGCAAGTCCGGCGGCGCGCCAGGCCTCCTCCGAATCGCGGCCCGCCGGCTCCCGCGCGACGGTCGTCACGATTGCCGGCGATGCCTTCCACATCAATGGTCAGCCGACGCTGAAGGACAGAACGTGGCGCGGCCACAGGGTCGAGGGTTTGCTCCCCAACTCACGCATGGTCCAGGGCGTGTTCGACGATCTCAATCCAGAGACGCGGGGCCGGTGGGCCTACCCGGACACGAAGGCCTGGGACCCGGCGCGCAACACCCGCGAGTTCGTCGCCGCCATGCGCGCGTGGCGGGAACGGGGCCTGCTGGCGTTCACCCTCAACCTCCAGGGCGGCAGCCCCGAGGGCTATTCGAAGGGCCAGCCCTGGCACAATTCCGCCTTCGACGCCGACGGGGCCCTGCGCGCCGACTACGCCACCCGCCTCGCGCAGATCCTCGATGAGGCCGACCGGCTGGGGATGGCCGTCATCCTCGGCGTCTTCTACTTCGGCCAGGATGAGCGGCTGCGTGACGAAGCAGCCGTCGTGAGGGCGCTCGACGAAACGGTCGGTTGGGTGCTGACGGCGGGCTACCGCCACGTTCTGGTGGAGATCACCAACGAGACCAACGACCGCGACTACGATCACGCCATCCTGAAGCCGGCGCGCGTCACCGAACTCATCGAGCGCGTGAAGCGAACCGCGATCGAGGGACGACGACTCCTTGTCAGCACCAGCTTCTGGGGCAACCGGATGCCGACTCCGGAAGTCATCCGCGCATCCGACTTCGTCCTGCTGCACGGCAACGGCGTCACCGATCCCAACCGCATCGTCGAGATGGTCAACGACACGCGAAAGGCGCCCGGGTACACGCCGAAGCCGATCCTGTTCAACGAGGACGACCACTACGACTTCGACAAGCCGCTGAACAACTTCGTCGCGGCGACCAGCGCGCACGCGTCGTGGGGCTTCTTCGATTTCCGGCGTGCCGATGAGGGATTCGACGAGGGCTACCAGAGCGTGCCGGTGAACTGGGGCCTGTCGTCGGCGCGCAAGCGGGCGTTCTTCGACCTCGTGTCGAACATGGCGAACGGACCGGCGCTGGATCCCCGGAGTCTGACCGCCGACCTGCCGTTCCCGATGGCGAAGATCGCCCTGCCGCGCATCCCTGACCGCACGTGCCGGATCACCGACCACGGCGCGAGCGGCGACGGCGCCACCCTGAACACGGCCGCCATCGCCGCCGCCATCGCCGCCTGCTCCAGCGCCGGCGGCGGCCGTGTCGTCGTGCCGCGCGGCGTGTTCATCACCGGCCCGATCGAGCTCAAGAGCCGAATCGAGCTGCAACTCGAGCGCGGCGCCCTCCTGCTGTTCAGCCCGAAGTTCGAAGAGTATCCGCTGGTGCGCACGTCCTACGAGGGCGGCGCCAGCGTGAAGGCACGGTCGCCGATCTGGGCGAAGGGCGCGGAAGACATCGCCATCACCGGCGAGGGCATCATCGACGGGTCGGGCCAGGCCTGGCGGCCGGTCAAGAAGTTCAAGATGACTGACCCGCAATGGAAGGCGCTTGTGGCATCCGGCGGGGTCGTGGACGCCGCAGGCAACAACTGGTACCCGTCACGCGAGGCGATGAGCGGCGCCGACACGGTGAAGGCCCTCGACGCGCGCGGCGGCGACGTGCCGCTGGCCGAGTACGCCGCCGCGCGCGAGTTCCTGCGGCCGGTCATGATCTCGCTCGTCGAGTGCCGGCGCGTACTGCTCGACGGCCCGACCTTCCAGAACTCGCCCGCGTGGAACATCCACCCGCTCCTGTCCGAGGACGTGGTCATCCGGAACATCACGGTCCTCAACCCGTGGTACTCCCAGAACGGCGACGGTCTGGACCTCGACTCGTGCCGTCGCGTCGCGGTGTACAGGTGCCGGTTTGACGTGGGCGACGATGCGATCTGCATCAAGTCTGGCAAGGACGAGTACGGCCGCACACGGGGCCGGCCCACCGAGGACGTGGTGATCGTCGACAACATCGTCTACCACGGCCACGGCGGGTTCACGGTGGGCAGCGAGATGTCCGGCGGCGTGCGCAACATCCTCGTCGAACGGTGCACCTTCCTCGGCACCGACGTCGGGTTGCGCTTCAAGACGACGCGCGGGCGGGGTGGAGTGGTTGAGAAGATCTGGATTCGCGACATCCAGATGACCGACATCCCCACCGACGCGATCGGCTTCAACATGTACTACGGCGGCGAGGCGCCCACCGAGGCGCCGGACGGATCGGCCGCACCCCGCCCCGCGATGCCGGTGAACGACGGCACGCCGCAGTTCCGCGACATCGTGATCTCGCGGATCCTCTGCCGCGGCGCGGGCCGGGCCGTGATGCTCGAGGGCTTGCCCGAGATGGCGATCCGCGGGATCGTGCTCGAGGACGTGCGCATGACGGCGACGCGCGGGTTGGCGGCCGTCGACGCGGAGAACATTACGCTGCGCCGCGTCGCGATCACGGCGAAGACGGGCCCGGCGATCTTTGTGCGCAGCAGCAGGAACGTCACCGTCGACGGCGTGCCGTTCGTGGGCGACACGCCGAGATGATGTAGAGCGGGTCTTCAGACCCGCCTCGCCAGGACTGAAGTCCCGGCCTACACACGGCAGGAACCCGGACCGCAGATGTCCATCTAGCGACCGCGGGCCGTCGAGGAACCGGCCGGATTCGCGATCTCGCTGAGCGCCGTGCTCAGGAACATGAACGCGCCCACCGCTTTCTGGTCGTTGGTGCGGACCGGTACGCTCACGTAGTAGTCGTAGAAGCCGCCGTCGCCCCCGAGGCTCCCCACCTGCACCGTGCCGCGGATGTCCATCCGGTTGCCGGGCAGGAGGTCGACCTGGTGGTTCAGCACGCCGCGCGTGGCGCGCCGGGCGTGCGCGAGGAACTCGGGCGGCAGCCATCCCCGCTGGGCGCCGCGCGCCATGCCGTAGGCGAACATCAGCGTGCTGGACGTCTCGACGTAGTTCTTCGGCGCCGACGGCTTGTCGACGATCTGCCACCACATGCCCGTGTCGTGGTCCTGGTACTTCGCCAGGCTGCGGCAGAGCGCCTGGAAGATCGGCAGCACGGCCTTGTGCCCGGGGTGATCCGGCGGCAGCCAGTCCATCACGTCGGCCATCGCCATCACGTACCAGCCGATGGCTCGGCCCCAGAACTCGGGCGACGTCCCCGTCTGCTTGTTGGCCCACGGCCGCGTGCGGGTTTCGTCCCAGCCGTGGTAGTAGAGTCCCGTCGCGGGATCGTGCGTGTGCTGGTGGATCAGCGTGATTTGCTTGACGGCCTCGTCGAAGTACTTCGGCGGGCCGGTCTTCGCCGCGAACTGCACGGCGTAGACGTCGGCCATGTAGATCCCGTCGAGCCACATCTGGTTGGGATACGTCGAGCGGTGCCAGTAGCCGCCGTCGCTCGTGCGCGGCTGCTTGTCGAGTTGTGTCGCGACGTACTTCGCGGCCGTCAGGTACTTCTCCTCTTTCGTGCGCTCGTACATCCAGAGCAGGGCGGACGCCGGCCTGATGCGATCGAGGCTGTAGAGCTCGAAGGGATACGCCTTCGGATCCAGCGCGCCGTCGGCGGCGACGAAGCGGTCCAGGTACCCGCGGACGTACGCGATGTCGTCGTCTCGCCCGGTCTTCGTCGCGATCATGAAGAGCGCGTCGGCGATCATGCCCTCGGTGTAGTTCCAGTTGCCGAGGTCGACAGGCGTCGGGTGGTTCGCGCGCACGGAGGTCGCGATCCGGATTGGCCAGGCGTAGATGGCCGCGCGGTCGGTGACGGCGCCCGTCGTGAAGCGGCGCACGCTGCCCGTCACGATGCCGCCAGGCCTCACGGCATTCACGCGCCAGTAGTAGGTCGTGTTCGCGCTGAGCGTTTCCAGCACGAAGGACGGCCGGCTGACGCGGCTCTGGAACGGCGGGTGCGCAGACGTGCCGAAAGACACGTCGAACTGCGCGCCGCCGTCAACTGGCCATGCCAACTCGACGTTGATCGGGACGCCGGTGGCCGTGTCGGCCGGGCTGACGGCGCCGGTGGGGGCCTGCGGTGCGCCGGCAGCCGGGCCCGGCACCCCCGAGAGCGTGAGCGTCAGCGTGACCAGGAACAGGCTGGAATAGGACGTCATGAGTGTGCCCCGTCGCCAAACCGGAGTAGAATCGGCTGGCAAGTGGTCTGTCCACTTCTCGGGGTCATGATATCCGATGCGCACAGCCAGACACGACTCGTTTGCTGATTCCTTCCCGCGGCGTCGTGTCCCGGGCATCTTCGGGGTCGGGTTGCTGGCGATGCTCGTGCTCGCCGCGCCCGCCATCGGCGCCCGTCGCGGCGGCCAGATCGTGTGGCCGCTCGACAACCTGAAGAGCCTCGGGAGCCACCCGGTCAGCGTGATCGGGGCGCCGCGCGTGGTCACGACGCCCGCCGGGCCTGCGATCGCGTTCAACGGCGCGACCGACGGCCTGCTCCTCGACGTCAATCCCATCGAGGGCCTTGCGGCGTTCACCGTTGAAGTGGTGTTCGAACCCGCGCCCGACGGTCCCGAGGAGCAGCGTTTCATCCACATTTCCGAGAACGGGTCGGAGCGCCGTCTCATGATGGAGACGCGGATCCTGCCGGATCACACCTGGGCGTTCGACACCTACCTGCGCATGGAGGCGCCTGGCCTCGCGCTGCTCGACAAGACCAGGACTCATCCGGGCGGCACATGGCACGCCGGCGCGCTCACGTATGACGGCAAGACGATGACGAGTTATGTGGACGGGGTGCGCGAATTGTCTGGCGAGGTGAGCTTCGCGCCACTGAAGGCGGGGAAGATCGGGATCGGCGTGCGCCAGAACCTCGTGTCGTGGTTCAAGGGCAGGATCCGGCTCATCCGGTTCTCGCCCGAGGCACTGCCGGCGGAAAGGCTGCTGGTGCCGGCTGAAGCCGGCACCCACGACTGACGGGCGCGCGCCACTTCTGGAGCCATGACCATGCGATCGACGGCACGACTCGCGTCCGCCACCCTTCTGGCGTCTCTCCTGGCCGCAGGGACCGGTGCGACATCGCGCGCGGCGTGGCGCGCGCCGTCGACGCGCGGGCAAGCCGGCCCGGCCAGCAGCGCCGGCGGCGAATTGCGCCTGTGGTACCGCGCGCCGGCCGCCACGTGGAACGACGCGCTGCCGATCGGCAACGGCCGGCTTGGCGCGATGGTCTTCGGCGGCATCGTTGACGAGCGCCTCCAGTTGAACGAAGACACCGTGTGGGCGGGCGAGAAACGCGACCGGGTGAACCCGGCGGCGGCCGCGGCGCTTCCCGAAGTCCGCCGCCTCATCGCCGCCGGCCGTCCCGGCGAAGCCGAGGCGCTCGCGGATAAGACGATGATCGCCACGACCCGCAGGTTGCCGCCGTACCAGACACTCGGCGACCTGAGGCTCCGAATGACGGACCCGGGCGGCGGCGGTCCGGTGACCGACTACCGCCGCGAACTCGATCTTGCCTCCGCGATCAGCCGGGTCGAATACCAGGCGGGCGACGTGCGGTACGCCCGTGAAGCGTTCGCGTCGGCGCCCGACCAGGTGATCGCGCTGCGTCTCTCGGCGGACCGGCCCGGGCGCATCTCGTTTTCCGTGACGCTCACCCGCGAGTCGGATGCCACGACACGCTCCGGCGGGCCGGCTGAGATCGTGATGGAAGGGCGCGCCATCACGCGCAATCCGAGATACCCGGACGAGGCGAAGACCGGCGTGTCCTTCACCAGCGTCGCGACGGTCGTGCCCGAGGGCGGCAGCGTGCGCGTCGACGGATCGACGATCGTCGTCTCTGGCGCGGATGCCGCCACGGTGCTCGTCGCGGCGGCGACCGAGATTCGGGAACGCGATCAGTTGGCCGCGTGCCGGCGCGCGATTCGCGGCGCCTCCGCCGCGCCCTTCCCCCGGGCCCGCGAGCGTCACGTGTCGGACTATCGCCGCCTGTTCGACCGCGTGGCGCTCAGCCTGGGCGCCGCGCCGCCAGGGCTCGCCACCGACGAACGGCTCGTGCGCGTGCGGGCGGGATATCCCGACCCGTCCCTCGAGGCGCTCTACTTCCAGTTCGGGCGCTACCTGCTCATCTCGAGCAGCCGCCCCGGCACGATGCCGGCCAACCTCCAGGGGCTGTGGAATGAGTCGCTCGCGCCGTCGTGGGAGAGCAAATACACGATCAACATCAACACGGAGATGAACTACTGGCCGGTTGAGGTGACGAACCTCCCGGATCTGCACCTGCCGCTGTTCGATCTGATCGACAAGGCGCGCGAGGACGGGCGGCGCGTGGCGCGCGTCATGTACGGCGCCGGCGGGTTCGTGCTCCACCACAACACCGACATCTGGGGTCACGCCGTGCCGGTCGACGGCGCGCGCTGGGGCATCTGGCCGATGGGCGGCGCGTGGCTCAGCCTGCATCTCTGGGATCACTACGACTTCACGCGCGATCGGGCGTTTCTCGCGTCCCGGGCGTACCCCGTGATGAAGGAGGCCGCGCAGTTTCTGCTCGACTACATGATCGAGGACGCCGGCGGACGCCTGGTGACCGGCCCCTCGATCTCGCCCGAGAACCAGTACGTGCTGCCGGACGGCACGAAGGGCACGCTGTGCATGGGTCCGTACATGGACACCGAGATCGCGCACGCCCTGTTCACGCGCGTCATGGCGGCGGCGGACCTGCTGGGCCTCGACACCGCCTTTCGCCAGCGCGTGGCGGCGGCGCGGGCCAAGCTCCCGCCGCTGAAGATCGGGCGGTTCGGTCAGCTGCAGGAGTGGGTCGAGGACTACGCGGAAGCGGAACCGGGCCACCGGCACGTGTCGCACCTGTTCGCCCTGCACCCGGGCAATCAGATCACACTGCGCGGCACGCCGGAACTGGCGCGCGCGGCGCGGGTGACGCTCGAGCGCCGCCTGGCGGCCGGCTCGGGTCACACCGGCTGGAGTCGCGCGTGGATCATCAACTTCTGGGCGAGGCTGGAGGAGGGCGGCCTCGCGCACGAGAACATCGTGGCGCTGCTGGCGAAGTCGACGCTGCCGAGCCTCCTCGACACGCATCCGCCGTTTCAGATCGACGGCAACTTCGGCGCGACGGCCGCCATCGCCGAGATGCTGCTCCAGAGCCATGCCGGCGAGATCGCGCTCCTGCCCGCCCTGCCCCCGGCCTGGCCGGAGGGTTCCGTCACGGGGTTGGTCGCGCGAGGCGCCGTGGAGGTGGACCTGGCATGGTCGCACGGGCGCGGCACCCGTGCGACGCTGCGGCCGAGGCTGTCCGGCGACCAGACGATCCGCGCCCCGCGCGGGCAGCAAGTCGTGTCGCTGACCGACGGAACGCGTTCCGTGCCGCTGACGCGAGGTGATGACGGCGTGGTCCGCGTGACGCTGGTCGGGGGCCGCGCCTACGAGGTGTTGCTGCGCTAGGAGAATTGGGGTCAGACTCGATCTCCGGGAAGCGGACATCGAGTCTGACCCCAATATCGGATGTCGAGGACGCACATGAAGACCGGTTCGATGCGCTGGTTCCCGGCTGCGCTGTGCGGCCTGGCCCTGATGACGACCTCCGCGGGGGGCCAGGCCCCGAAGGACGCCGGCCTCCTGTTCTATCTGTCGGGAAGCCGGGGCCTCACGGCCGACGTCGCGTCCGGCGGCGATCCGCAGCCCAACTTCTCGAGCGGCGTGCAGGTCATCCCGGACGGCGCGAAGGGGCCCGGCCTTCAGTGCGCCCACACGCAACTGCTCTCCTACTGGGCGCCGGGCAACATCTACGCCGAGCGCGGCACGCTGTCGTTCTTCTGGCGATCGCGCGAGTCCGTCGGCCCCACGCCGTTCCCGCTCTTCCGCGTCGGCTACGCCGACCACTCGAGCTGGGACATGGTGTGGCTGCGCATCGACTACAACGGCCACGCCGGGTTCGATGCCTTCGTCACCGACGCCAGCCTGGCCCGCGAGCGCGTCTCCTACGCGATGCCCGCGTTCCCCGCGCCGACCCAGTGGGTACATCTCGCGCTGTCGTGGGACGAGACGCGCGGCATCCGCTTCTACGTGAACGGAAAGATGGCGGCGAAGCAGGACGGCACCGCGATCTTCAGCGCCGCCCTCGATCAGTTCGGCCCGCACCAGCGCATCGTCAGCCCCTACCAGGTGCAGAGCGCGTACAACTTCGTGCGCGGCGGCGACATCGATGAACTGCGCATCTACGACCGCATGCTGTCGGACGAGAACGTCGCGACCCTGGCGACAGGCGACGCGCCGGGGGCGATCCCGCCGCTCCAGCGCTCCCTGGACGCGCCGCAGTGGCGCGACGCGTGGTGGTACCGCTACGGGTGGAACCGGCCCGGCGACGTCCCGCCGCCGATCGACGGCAGGAACGTCAGCATCCGCAAGGTCGAGATCCACGACGTCTACGATCTCAAGCGCTGGTGGTGGAAGGGCAACGACGGCATCCGCGAGACCACCTGGCCGGGCGTCTACAACCGGTCGCGGCTGCCCGGCCGCAACGACTATTTCCAGTTGCCCGACTGGGACTGCTACTCGCTCTCCGGGAAGTCCGTGCGCTTCGAGATGCCCGACGAGCCGTGGAACCAGATCGAGGTGTCCGGCGCGGCTTTCGGGTCGTTCGCGCTGGATGCGCCGATCTTCGAACGCCCGAAGGGCCAGGAGCGCACGTTCCACAGGCTGGCGCAGAGCGTGCGCGGCCAGACGCTTCAGTTCACGAACGTCGATCAGGAAACGCCCATCGGCGAGCTTGGCGCCTACTACGTGTCGCCCGGAAGGGAGCCTGCAGGAGTGGGCCGCCTGACGTATCGCCTCACGTCCGGTGTCGATCCCAACCAGGCCAGCGTGAAGGCCGCCGTGCAATTCATCGGCGGCCGGTACAGCGCTGACGAGCGGGCCACGATGGTCGCCGTGCCCGTCGGATCGCCCCGGACGCCGCGTGCCACTGCCGGTGCGGCAACGCCCACTGTGGCTCCGACGATGCCGATCGTGCATATCGTCATCCCGTCCGACTTCCGCGACGCGGATCTCGGACCGCGGCGCGCGCAGTCGACCTACTCATGGGTGAACATCGGCGCGGGTCTGGACGGGATTGCGATCGATCTCCCGGCGCTGGCGGTGACGCCGACGCATGGCGCGTATTTTCCGCTGAACATCCAGGTGAAGGACCCGATCTGGCCGCTGCGCACCATGCTGGACGTCAGCGTGTCGGTGAAACCGGGCGAGCCCCACACGATCTGGCTCGACACGCGCGACCGGATCCTCCCGAACGACAGGGGCCTGTATCTCACCATCGCCGGCGCAGGCGGCGACTTCGGCCCGGCCGCGCTCGAGGACGCCGAGATCCGGCTGATCTTCAAGGACCGGAAGGACGCGCTTCCCGAGCACACGCTCGACCGCTTCACGCAGGTCCGCGCGGTCTACGCGCAGATGGTCGAAGAGTCGCCGCGCACGCGCCGCCTCAACCTGTTCAACCAGTTCGAAACCGATCTCACCGATCTGCTGCGCGTGGACCCCGATCACGTGCTCGGCCGGCAGTATGGGTACGACTACAACCGGGAGCAGCCGCGTCCCCCCGTCGATCTGCCTGCGCCACCCGACGGCGTGCCGGTGTGGGCGTTCAGGCAGGTCGATCACCTCGACCAGGTGCGCCGGTTGGTGAACTGGTACATCGACAACAGGCAGATCGCGAACGGCGAGTTCGGCGGCGGGCTCTCCGATGACGGCGACCTCACCAACTGGTGGCCCGGCGCGGCATTGATGGGCGCCACGCCGGACAAGATCCTGCAGTCCCTCCGGCGGCACCTGGACGCGTTCTACGCCCAGGGCATGTTCACCAACGGGCTGTCCACCATCCAGACCGACGAACTGCACAGCTACGAGGAGGGCATCCAGGTACTGGGGCAGGCGCTGCTCCTCGACTATGCGAGCCCGACGCAGCTGGAACGCGCGATGGAAACGGCCGGCGCCACCGAGAAGATCACCGGCGTCAACGCCGCCGGTCACCGGCACTTCCGTTCCTCGTACTTCAGCGGGACGACGATCGCCACCGAGGGCGTGTGGGGCTGGTCGAAGCCCTCGTCCTACCTGATCCTCCACCCCGCGATGGCGCTGGTCGAGTTCAACGGATCGCCGCGCGTGAAGAAGTGGCTGCTCGAACTCGCCGACGGCCTGCTCGCCCACCGGCATGCCGACGCCTCGGGCGCCGCGTCGGTCAGCACGACGATCGAGTTCGCGACCGACAAGGACCTTCCCGGGGGGGGCGTGGGCGCCGGCGCGGATCGCGCGCTCACGGTGCTCTGGGCCGCGTACCGCTGGACCGGCGACCGGACGTACCTGCAGCCGTTCCTCGATGGCGGAGCGCGCGGCCTCGGGCAACTCTCCGCGGACGCGCTCGATCAGATGGGCGTGCGTGACACGTGGGGCCCGCAGATGCCCGTGCTCGCCGCCAGCTCTGGCGACAGCGCCAGCCGCCACTTCGCATGGCAGGTGACCGGCGACACGAAGTACCTCGAAGACCTCTACGCGGATCAGGCGAAGGCCGCTCGGCTCCGCGAGTACATCAACACGCAGGGCAGCCTGTGGATCGACCGCGTCAACGTGCCCGACGCCGAGATCCAGCGCGCACGGCTCGGTGGCGTCGCCATCGTCAGGAACTACGTCTACCCGGGGCACGCCGTCAGCTGGCGCTTTGCGGATCCAGGGGCCGAGGAGCGCGTGGCGATCCTCGTGCCGCAGGCGACGCCTGAGCTTGTGCGGATCACGGCGTACAACCTGGATACGAAGCCGGTCGCCGCGGCGATGACCGGCTGGAACGTCGATCCCGGCGAGTGGTCGATGCGCGTGAACGGCGCTCCGGCGCAGGCGGTGGCCTTCGAGCGGACGAAGAGCGTGGACGTCGCCTTCGCGCCGCGGGCGACCACCACGATCGAATTGCGCCTCGTATCGAAGGGGGTGCCTTACTGGTCGCGGCCCGACCTGGGCATCTCCGAACGCGACGTGCGCGTCAGCGGGCGCAAGGTACGCGTGACGGTTCACAGCCTGGGCGCGGTGGATGCGCCGCCAGCCATGGTGACCATCCGCGATGCCGCCGGAAAGGCCATCGCGAACACGCCGGTGCCTGCGCTCAGGGCGCCGGTCGACCTGCTGCCGAAGACCGCCGACGTGGTGCTCACGGTTCCGGCGAGGGCGAATCTTCAGGGCGCGTCGGTCACCGTCGAGATGCGCGGCACCATCCCGGAGATCACGCTGCGCAATAATGTGGTCAAAGGAGTGTTCTGATGTCGGACAGCAAAGCCCCCTACCAGCATCTCGCCTGGACCACCATCGCTGCTGATTCGCCGCTGGCCGGCATCGAGCGCCGCGTGGTCGTCGGCGACAGGCTGATGATCTGCCGCCTGCGCTTCGACCCGTTCACGGTCACGGCGGTGCACCGTCACCCGCACGAGCAAATGACGATGGTCGAGCGCGGCCGTGTGCGGTTTTTCATCGAGGGTGAGGAGCGCATCGCCCAGGCCGGCGACGTGCTGCACTTCCCGTCCAACCTCGAGCACGGCGCGACGATGATGGACGAGGAAGTGGTGCTGATCGACATCTTCACGCCGATCCGCGAGGAGTTCCTGAAGCAGGGGGCTTGACATATTACTGACACGTTGTAAGATATCGCCGTCGACACGGTGGCGATATGTTCAAAGCTGAAGGCCTGCCCCGACTTTCCTCCAAGGAACTGCTGATCCTGGACCTGCTGGCTGCCGAGCAGCCCCGGTACGGCCTCGAGTTGGTCGCCCAGTCGCGGGGCCGTCTCAAGCGCGGCACGGTCTACGTCACGCTCGGCCGGATGGAAGACAAGGGCTACCTGGAGTCCGAGGTCGAGGAACATCGTCCCGGCGCCGCCGGGCTCCCCCGCCGGCTCTATCGCCCGACCGCCTTTGGCCTTCGCGTGCACGGCGCGTGGTTTCTTCTCCGGTCGCAACTCGCCTGGGGGGCACGCTGATGGCTGGTGACCCCACGCCCGATGACGTCCTTCCCGGTACGAGCCTTCACGGGTGGCTCCAGCGCCTGGTCTCTCCCGAGACGATGCGCCGCATCGTTTCTCCGGTTCTGGCCGACTACCAGCGGGAAATGGTCGCTGTCGTGTCGATCCGAAGGGTACGGCGGACCATGCTCGGCGTCCGGTGGGCGGGCTCCCTCGTCTTGGCGCTCGTGCTGGATTGGGTGTCCCGGCCCCCGTCCGGGGTCGAGCGACGCCAGTGTGGGCAACTCTGGCTGCGGGTGTTCCTGGCATGCGGCACGGTGACCCTGCTCAACGTCGCGGCGGTGATGGGAGGCGGCGTCGCCCTCCGAATCGGCAGCCTGAGTGCCGTGGCGGAGATGGTGCTCTACATCCTGCCGAGCGGGCTGGCCATCGGCATTCCCTGTGGCGTGCTGTTCGGATCCCTGGCGATGGCGCCTGCGCCTTCCGGGCGGAGGCGGGCGCTGGGTCTGGCGGCCGTCGGTGGTGCGATAGTCGTGCTGCTGCTGCTCGCATTCGTTGTGCCGCCGTCGAATCAGGCGTATCGCGTGGTCGCGTGGGGGGCACTGTCTGCGCCCGGCGAGAAGCCAGCACCCGGCAAGGGTTCCCGGGAAATGAGTTTTGGTGAACTCCGGGAGGCGGCGGCAAACAACAGGCTGTTCGCCGCTCCCGGCGACGGCCGGCGCTTCGACGCCGAGCGGCATCGACGTGTGGCCCTGGCCGCATCGTGCATTGCGCTCGTGTGGTTCGCTGCTGGTCTCTCGGGCACTCTGGTCGCGAAATCGCTGCCTCGGAGGCTGGCGGCGACCGTCGCGGTCGGCACGGTCTACTACGTGCTCTTTGAGGTAGGTACCGGCCTCTTTCTGCTCCGCTCGCAGGGCTCACCCGCGCCGATCTGGCTGGCCAACGTCGTCTTTCTGGTTCTCGGCGCGATCATCCATGCAGCTCATCTCCGTCGGCCCTCGCGTGCTCCCTTGATGCTTTAGGCGCGTGGCCGTTTCTGCCGCACCGCGCGGTTTCCAGGTTGCGTCTTGTGCGGGCACCGACTTGCGGTCGCGCAATTTCCGGGCCAAGTACAGGCACTTTTCCTCTGCTCACAATCGGCACGTCGTCTGCAGTGACGATGTAGAATGCGACTTGTGCCGAGAGTGCCGCCCTTCGATCGCGAGGCCACGTACGAGGATCTGAAGAAGATCCCCGACAGCATGGTGGCCGAGATGGCGGGAGGCGAGCTCTACGCGTTTCCGCGGCCCGCGTTTCCGCACGCGAACGTGGCCTCTGCCATTGGAGCCTCCCTCCTCGCGCCGTACCAGTTCGGCCGGGGCGGCCCTGGCGGGTGGCTGATTCTCTTCGAGCCCGAACTCCACTTCGGCCGCGATGTGCTGATCCCGGACTTCGCAGGATGGAGAAGGACCCGCCTGCCCGCGGTCCCCAATGTGCCGTGGTTGACGCTCGCTCCCGACTGGGCGTGCGAACTCCTGTCACCGTCCACGGCGGTGTTCGATCGGACGAGGAAGCTCGAGATCTATGCCCGGGAGGGTGTGTCGTGGGTCTGGCTGATCGATCCGGCAGCGAGGACGCTGGAGATTCTCCGCCTCAAAGAGGGCCGCTGGTCGGCCGTTGGCGTTCACGCGGGAAGCGAAGTCCTCCGCGCCGAACCGTTCACTGAGATCGAACTCGACCTGTCGATCTTCTGGGCCGACCTCGCGGAGCCAGCCCCGGACGTGAAGTACTGACTAATCTGCCAACACCACGCGTCGACCGGTGCGGACCGACTTGGCCCACTTCTTCTCGATGAACCTGGCGCCGAGGACGAGGATTCGCAGTCGTGGCGAGCGGTGCCAAAGTGGCTTGACCACTTTATGGTAGCATGGCGGGCGCGTGGCAGGAGGCCCCACGATGCGCTCGAGTTCCATCACACCCGTCCAGAGTCTACGTCGTCTGACTCGGCGTGCGTGGTTGCGGCAGCTCGGGCTCGGGGCCGGAGCCGTCGCCGCCACCCGCGCGTTCGGCGGTCTTGTCCTGGCTCGTGGCGCGCAAGGCGCGCCGTCCACAGCCGTGCGGTCCCCCATCGCGACGACGACCCACGGTCGGATCCGCGGCTACGTCGACCAGGGCATCAACGTCTTCAAAGGCATTCCGTACGGCGCCGACACCTCCGCGCGCCGTTTTCAGCCGCCGGCCCCGCCGGCGCCGTGGACGGGCGTCCTCGACACCCTCGAGTTCGGCCCGACCGCGCCGCAGCCGCGCGGCAGCGGCGGTGGCTTCTTCCCGCCAGACGAGGCGAAGGTCATCGGCGAGGACTGCCTCCACCTGAACCTCTGGACGCCCGCGGCCGGCCAGGGCGGCAGGCGCCCGGTGCTCGTGTGGTTCCACCCGGGCGCCTACTCGAGCATGACGAGCAACTCGAGCGGCTACGACGGCGTGCGCCTCTCCCGCCGCGGCGACGCCGTTGTCGTCACGGTCAACCATCGCCTCAACGTGTTTGGGTATCTTTACCTGGCGGAACTGGGCGGCGCCGCGTTCGCCGACTCCGGCAACGCGGGCATGCTGGACCTGGTGCTCGCGCTCCAGTGGGTGCGCGACAACATCGCGCAGTTCGGCGGCGATCCGAACAGCGTCACCATCTTCGGGCAGTCGGGCGGCGGCGCGAAGTGCGCCACGCTGATGGCGATGCCCGCGGCGCGCGGCCTCTTCCACCGCGTGTGGACCATGAGCGGTCAGCAGATCACGGCGACGCGCCCGGTGACGGGCAACAAGCACGCGGGTGACGTGCTCGCCGCGCTGAAGCTGCCGCCCGATCGCCTCCGCGATCCGAACACGGTGACGATGGATCAACTGCTTGCGGCGCGGGCCCGCGGCAGCTACTTCGGCCCGGTGAAGGACGGCCGATCGCTGCCGCGCGATCCGTTCGATCCGGACGCGCCGCCGCTCTCGGCCGGCGTCCCCATGGTGCTTGGCAACACGCACGACGAGACGCGCGGCCTCATGGGCGGCGAGGCGTCCCTCTTCGATCTGACCTGGGACACGCTGCGGGCTACGCTCGAGGCCAATTCGCCGTTCATGGGCGATCTCGACCGCGGCAGGGTGATTGCCGAGTACCGGCGCATCTACCCGCACTACTCGGCCACCGACATCTTCTTCGCGTCCACGACCGCCTCGCGGTCGTGGCGCGGGCAGGTGATCGAGGCGGACCGCCGCGCGGCGCAGGCCGCCGCCGCGCCGCACACGTGGGTCTACCAGTTCGACTGGTGCACGCCGGTGCAGGGCGGCCGCCTGAAGGCGCCGCACGGCCTCGACATCCCGATGGTGTTCGACAACGTCGCGCTGTGCACGCAGATGACCGGCAACGGCCCGGACGCGCAGCGCGTGGCCGACCAGATGAGCGAGACGCTGCTGGCCTTCGCGCGCACGGGCAACCCGAACACGAAGGCCATCCCCCGCTGGCCGACGTTCAACGCGGCCGATCGGCCCACGATGGTGTTCGACACGGCCGCCAAAGTCGTGAACGACCCGCGCGGCGACGAGCGGCGGATGTTCGAGAAGATCCCGTACGTGCAGCCGGGGACGTGAGGATTGGGGATTCGGGATTCGGGACTCGGGACTCGG
>Ga0315287_10002168_pt1 | contig 18431 bp, 17 predicted proteins | sample YL17G11_0_MG_FD_205037 | JGI IMG/M metagenome (GOLD analysis project Ga0315287, IMG submission 205037) | Sediment microbial communities from Yellowstone Lake, YNP, Wyoming, USA - YL17G11_0 | ecosystem: Environmental > Aquatic > Freshwater > Lake > Sediment | place: USA: Wyoming | collected...
CGTGTCTGGCCTCACGATCCCTCACTACGACCCTGGCCGAACAGGGCCTTCAACGGTTCGATGACCTGTTCCAGGCGAACCGATCGTGATCCCTTGATCAATACGATGTCGTTCTCTTTTACTATGTCGGGAAGGCCTTGACAAGCACAGAATGCATCGGCAAAACAGGCCGCCTGCAAGCGGTCATTGGCCTGGCGGGCTGCAGCGGCCACCACCGACGCCCATTGGCCTACGGCCACAAGGACATCCACTCCCATCTGGCCGATCTGGGTGCCCAATTGGCGGTGGAAGACCTCCGCCTGGACGCCAAGTTCTGCCATGTCTCCACAGATAAACACCCGCCTGCGGGGGGTATCTCCACTCAACGACCTGAGGATCTCCAGGCAGTTGGCCATGGAGGCCGGGCTGGCGTTGTAACAGTCGTGGATCACCGTGATGGTCCCGATCCTGGTCGGCTCTGCCCGCATCTCCACGGCAGGGACGGTCTTAATGGCCTGCGCAAGGACCTCGGTCGAAATGCCCAGCGTTCGACACACGGCAGCAGCAGCCAGGACATTGTACACGTTCCCCGGTCCCAGCAAGGGTGATTCGATCCGGGTCCCGGCCAGGGTAAAGTCGCTGCCTCGATCGTGATGCCGGACCTCCGTGGCGCGTACGTCGGCCCGGTCACTAAGCCCAAAACCGACGACCCGGCGGCTTTTGGCGCGGGCCCGGTCCAAGATCCCGGCCTGGTCGGCATTGACGATGAAGGTCCCTCCCGGCGACAGCCCGTCGGCTATAGACAGCTTCTCAGCGGTCAGGGCCTCCATGTCGCCGAAGCCCTCCAGGTGCGCAGGCTGCACACAGGTCAAGACCGCCACGTTTGGCAGCGCCAGGCGGGTCAAGTAACCGATCTCCCCCATGTGATTGGTGCCCAGCTCGGCCACCACCACCTGGCACTGCGGATCTGCACCCAACAAGGTCAGCGGCAGGCCCAGGAAGTTATTGAAGTTCTTGGGCGATTGCCAGACGCGGAGGTGTTGGCCAAGCACGTGGGCAATGATCTGACGTGTCGTGGTCTTACCCACCGAGCCGGTGACGGCCACCACGCGAAAGCGATGCTGCCTGCGATATTCCCTGGCCAGATCGCCCAGGGCCTTGGTGGTATCCGGCACGCACACGATGACCTTGTCGGAGGCCGGCGCCCCTGCAACCGGCCGTTCCACCACCGCACAGACCGCCCCTCGCTCGCACGCGGCCGCGATATAGTCGTGGCCGTCGAACCGCTCGCCCTTGATGGCGAAGAAACAGTCGCCGGATCGGGTGTTTCGGGAATCTGTGCTGACACCGGTAAATGAGCGGTCCTGCACCGGCCTGGACAGGAAGGTTCCGCCTACGGTCTGGACCAACTGGCTTATGGAGATCGGTTTCATCCGGCCTTCCCCATCTGCAGGATCTCTTGCGCAACGGTCTTGTCACTGAACGCGAGCTTCTGCTTGCCTACGATCTGGTAGGTCTCATGGCCCTTGCCGGCAATCAAGACGATGTCCCCCGGTCGCGCCTGGCCAATGGCCAGCTCGATCGCCGCTCGCCTGTCCGGTTCGACCTGGATGGTGTCGGCCTTCGGATGGGCAAAACCTGCCGCCACGTCACGGATGATCTGCAGGGGGTTTTCTGTTCTGGGATTGTCGCTGGTTACCACGATCCGGTCTGCCAGGGACTCGGCGACACCGGCCATGCGAGGTCGCTTGGTCTTATCGCGATCGCCACCGCAGCCAAAGACCACGATGAGGTTGCCCAGGCAGAGAGGCCGAAGCGTGGTCAGCACGTTTTGGAGGGCATCGTCAGTATGGGCAAAATCCACCAGCACCGAGAAGGGTCCTTCCCAAGGAATCCGATCCAGTCGGCCAGGCACACACCTCAGGGCAGCCAGCCCATCGGCGATGGTCCCCAGGTTCAATCCTGCGGCCAGACACAGCCCAGCGGAGGCCAGGTGGTTGCTGACGTTGTGCCGACCCAGTAGCGGTGATCGCACCTGCGCTGTCTGGCCCCAGTAGCAGAGGCGATAGACGGTCCCGCCTGCGTCCATAGACTCCACGCGGCCAACGATATCTGCCTCTGCGTCAATCCCATACCACAGAACGCGGGCCTTTGTCTTTTGCGCCATGGATTTTGATTGAGGCGAGTTGGCATTGAGGACCGCCACTGCGTCTTTAGACAGGCCCTCGAACAGACTGCCCTTGGCGAGAAGGTAGTTATCGAGGGTCTTGTGGTAATCCAGGTGGTCGCCGGTCAGGTTGGTAAAGGCCGCAGCGGCGAAGTTGATACCAGAACAGCGGCCCTGAGACAGGGCGTGACTGCTGGCCTCCATCACCATGTAGGTGCAGCCGGCCTCGACCATCTCCTTTTGCATGCGGGCGATGGACTGGCTATCGGGCGTGGTCAATTCCGCTGACACGGCCCTGCGACCCGTGTCGTAGGTAACCGTGCCAAGCAGACCGCATCGCAGGCCTGCCTGTTCGATGCAGGACCTGACCAGATACGCAACCGTGGTCTTGCCGTTGGTGCCGGTCACTGCCAGGTTCACGAGCTTCGACCCCGGATGGCCGCAACTGGCCTGGGCCAAGGCAGCCGCAGCTTGGGCCGAGTCGGACACCACGACCACTTCCACTGTAGATCCGATCGAGGAATCCGGTCCTTCCTGACAAACCAAGTAGCGGGCACCATGGGCAACGGCCTGGCCGATGTAGCGGTGGCCGTCTTCGTGAGTGCCTTTGACGGCCACAAACACGTCGCCTGGCCGGACCTGGCGAGAATCAACGCAAACCGAGGGCGGATTCTTCGACGAGGCGACCTTCAACAACTGCTCAAACGTCATGTCCTTGTTCCTTGCCAGGCCTGAACACGTGACCTCCCTGGAAGCAGGTATTCTAGTGTCAGGGACCTGCGTATGCAACCGTCCCATGTCAAAGTCGCGGGCCTATTCGATTACTCTGGTGCAGATGTAGCATTGGGTGTATAATCTCTGCCGCCACTAAGGTAAGGAGTTGGACTATGAGGACAATCAATAAGTGGCTCATTGCGTGGATATGGGCAGGCAGCTTTGCGTGTCTGGCCGCTGAGCCGGATCAGGTCGATTACTTCGCCGTATTTCTGGATGGCAAGAAGGTCGGCCACGCGATCCAGAACCGCATAGTGGCCGACGGGAAGGTCACGAGCACCGAACAGGTCCGACTATCCATCAATCGAGTGGGCGTGCCAGTGACCCTGGACATGACCGAGACCGCCATTGAGACGGCAGACGGCAAGCCCTTGGGTTTTGAGTCCATTCAGAGCTTCAGCATGATGACAGTGGTCGTCAAAGGCCAGGTCCGGCCGGACGGCACCATGGAGGTCATAACCCAGTCCATGGGCGCAGAACAGAAGACCGAACCCAACTGGCCTGCCGGAGCCGTCATGGCCGAGGGCTTACGATTACTATCTATTCAGAAGGGCTTGACCGAAGGAACCCAATACCAGGTGAGGATCTTCTCCGCAGCCATGATGTCGGCTTTGGACGCCCATATCGTGGTCGGGCCTCACCGGGATATCGATCTCCTTGGAATCACCGTTCCTTTGGCTGAGGTCAAGACCACGTTGAGCGTCCCTGGCGCTGGACAGATGGTCACCATCAGCTACGTTGACGACCGGCAGCGGGCACGAAAGACCATCATGCCTCTGGCGGGCATGCAGTTTGAGCTGATCCACTGCACCCAGGCCTTTGCTCTCAGCAGTATCGATCCTGTGGAGTTTGTCTCCAAGATGCTCCTCCAGAGCCCTGTGGCCCTGAAGGACCTGGCCAAGGTCGGCTCCATCACCTATCTCCTGCGCCCCAAAGGAACTGTGACCAGTCTGGCCATTCCCCAGGCCGATACCCAGGCCGTGCGCAAACTCGAAGACGGCACAATCGAGGTCACGGTCAGACCCATCAAGCCAAGTGCAGGAACGACCTTCCCCTACAAGGGCAACGACCCCGACGTGCTGGCGGCCGTTAGACCCACCGCCCGCCTCCAGAGCGAGGACAAGACGATCGTCCAGTTGGCACGCCAGGCCGTCGGTGATGCCAATGACGCAGCCGAGGCGGTCCGCCGCATCGAGGCCTTTGTGGCCGGCTACGTCCTATACAAGGACCTGTCCGTGGGATACGCCTCAGCTTCAGAGGTGGCCCAGAGCAAACAAGGGGATTGCACCGAGCACGCGGTGCTGGCCGCTGCCTTGTGCCGTGCCGTGGGCATACCGGCCAAGGTCGTTACGGGCCTGGCCTATGTACAGGAATTCGCCGGCGTCAAGAACTGCTTTGGCGGCCATGCCTGGACCGCGGCCTATGTAGGGGGGCAGTGGATCGGCCTGGATGCCGCCTTCAAGGGTACAGGCCGCGGCGGATACGACGCAGGCCACATCGCACTGGCCATCGGCGACGGTGAACCAGGGGACTTCTTCGGCCTGGCCACAACCCTGGGTCAATTCACCATCGAGAAGGCCACGGTCAACACCCAGTAGCCAGTAGAAAGGAGCGCAACATGAGTAAGGGATCCCAAACGGTTTTTGCATGGATGGGATTATGGATTGTTATTCTAACGGGTTGTCAAGGAGCGTCCATGAAACAGAAGGCAGGTACGACAGGCAGTTATGTACGGTTTGAGCACATTGGGCTGAACCTCCATGATCCACAGGCCGCGACCGAATGGTACTGCAAGAACCTGGGCATGAAGGTGGTCAGGAACCCGCCTGGACAGAACGTCTTCTTTGTGGCCGATGCAGGCGGTCATATGATGCTTGAACTTTATTACAACCCCAAGAGCCCGGTGCTGGACTATGTATCGGTCGAGCATCTCTCTGTGCATATCTCCTTTGTGGTGGACAACCTGGAGGTAGTCCGGGCGAGGGTGATCGCCGCCGGTGCTACGTCCGTAGGAGATATCGCTTCCACTGCAACGGGGGACAAGATCGCCAACCTCCGCGATCCATGGGGCGTGCCCATCCAGTTTGTCCAACGCGTAGAATCGATGCTCTAGGGTAGTATTATCGGAATCATCCCTTCTTGTGTCGGGCTGGCCATGGAATGTCTGGGCAGGTTCCGGGAATCTGTAGACAGGCAGCCGGATTGCCGTGTTGACACTGCCCCAGGTATTCTGTTATACTAGTATTAAACGCACGGCTCTGTGTAATCCGTGGTGGAGGCGCTCACCTCGTAGTGGCTTGGGCGGTTAGAAGAAGGACAACGATGATGAAAAGCACATACAGTCCTGCAAGTGAATGCTCAAAGGCAGACCCATCGCATGCCGGTAGGTGGAGAGTTGGGTTACGGTCCTATGTGACCGTGCTGGTGGTTCTTGGGCTGACCATCATCGGCAGCGGTTGTGGGCCTTGGGCAAGCCCGGGAGAGAACGCGGCCGAGGCCAGTCGACGCCGCGGACGGGTGTTGCGGGTCAATCACAGCGAGATGATGGCCGATGTCGACAAGGTCCTGATGCTGGACGAACCCAGCCGGTTGACAGATCGTAATCTACCATAAGGGTATCCCTTGTCGTAGCGATAGGGCCTTTGTCGCCCAGGGATGGTCTGACTCAAAGGGACGTGAATGGTTCAGTCGCTCCTTGATTACCTCCACCGCGTAGCGAACAACAACAGCCCTGCGGTCATCCTCATTGAATTGCTCCTATTCGGACTTGTGGTCTACTGGGTGGTGGATTTCCTGGAAGGGACTCGCGGTGAAAGACTCTTCCGGGGGGTCTTCGTTATCCTCGTGCTTGGCGCCCTGGTGGTGACCCCTGTAGTCTACCGCTACCCGTTCTATCGTCTCCAGTACCTCTACAAGGATTTCCTTATCGCGGGCTTGATTGTCGCCGTAGCCGCGTTCCAGCCTGAGATTCGCCGGGGCCTGATCCGGATCGGCCAGCCACACCTGTGGTCGCATTCCTCCCAGCAATGGTCTCGTACGATCGACGAGATCGTGCTGGCGGCCCGCGACCTGTCGGCCACCAAGACCGGGGCCATCCTGGTCCTGGAAAGGCAGGTCGCCTTGGGCGAGTTCATTGAAACGGGAGTCCGGCTGGATGCCAAGGTTACCTCCGAGTTGCTGCGCACGATTTTCTACCGCGGCACCTGCCTTCACGACATGGCCGTGATCATCCGTGGCGATCGCCTCGTCGCAGCCCGCGTTCAACTGCCCCTGGCCGAACCTGAGGCGGTCAAGGCCGTAATCCGAACGAATCCCCAGATGCGCGACGGCCGCGAATTGGGGTCGCGTCACATGGCGGCCATCGGTATCACCGCCGGTTCCGACGCGGTCTGTGTGGTGGTCAGTGAAGAGACAGGGACGATCTCGGTGGCCTGTGACGGCAAGCTGGATCGTCCTCTGAGCGACACCGAGTTGCGGTCGAGGCTCTTGGAACAAGTCACTGGACCAAGGCCCAACCGGCGAGCCGGAAGGGCAAGACGTGACAAGAATCAGGCCTGACCTCATGGTCCAATTGAGGGATTGATCGACGTCTTTTTGAACAGGTCGCAGGATGCCGAAGGTCAAGATTGGAAAGCTGGTCACCGTCGCTTTTCTGACGGTGCTGATCTGGATTTGGGCGGATCTGGCCCTTGAAGAGACCTATTCCCTCTCCAAGGTCCCGATCGTCATAGGCAAGTCCAACGATCAGACCCTGTGGGTGAACTTCGTGAACCCGGACGGGAGTCTGGGCACCACATCGAAGGTCGAGACTGTGGTCCTTAAGGGACCGGCGTCCAAGCTGCGACAGGTCAAACAGCAGTACGAGGAGGGAAGCCTGGATCTGAAGCTGCTCTTGGTGCCGCCACAATGGGAGACTGTCAAAAGGGGGGACCAGGCGATTGCGGTGGTGGATATCATCGAGCAGAATCCGAAGATTCGCCAGTGGGGTCTGACCGTGGAGTCATGCAGCCCGGAGACCTTCACGGTACGAATTGACAGGCTCATAAAGATCCCTCTGAAGATCCGTTGCATCGACCCCAACAACATGACGATCAACGGGGCGGTCGTTGAGCCCGACAAGGTGGACATGTATGTCCCTGCGGACTGGGGCATTGAGAAACAGGTCGCCGATGTCCAGTTGACGGCCGAACAGGTCGCACGGGCCAAGACCGGTCCGATCAAGAAGAGGCCCTACATCCTGCTTGCCCCAGGGCAACGGCAGGAGGCGCAAGAGGATGTCACGATCCGCACACTGCCGGGCCCGAATCTGCTCAAGACCTTTCCGATCACCAATGTGAGGCCGGGGATACTGCTCAGCGAGACACTGCAGGCGAGGTACCAGGTCAAGGTGGACAATCCCCAAGACCTGTACAGCAGTTTCGAGATCCGCGCCACGGAACAGGCCAAGCAGGCCTACGAGGATGAGAAGAACACCCGCTACCAGGTCATCCTGGAGATCGATACGGAATCGACCGAGCTTCAAGAAAAGGACCTTATCTACAACTTCCCCCAGAAGTATCTCCGCAGCAATGAGATCGAATCCATACGGTTGCCTGCCAAGATCCATTTCAGGCTGGTACCGCGGCCTGCCCCGGAGAGCGGGACAGTGGTGGCCCCTTAATCCTATCCAGTGCCCAGTGCAGAATCGTCGCAACCGAGGCCCGATCTCCGTTCTTTCGGCCGAGGTCTATCAGAAGGCCTTTTTTTATCGGAAGTGCCCTCAGTCCTGTGGGAACGGGCCACCAATCGGAGCGGGACCTCGCCGATCGGCAGCATGGACCGGAGGCGCCCTATCAGGAATCTTTTGTAGTTCTCATCAAACCACTGCGGCCTGTTGACGAACATCAGGATCATGATCGGATTGGTGCCAATCTGCGTGGCGTAATAGAACTTGGGTAGACCAACACGGCGTTTGGTTGGAGCCTGGCGTTCTGCCCTGATGGTCTCGAACACCTCATTAAGTTGGGAGGTCGAGATCTGGGTGTTTGCCTGGTCGAAGATCTCGATTGCCAGGTCCAGGACCTCTTGAACGCCCTTGCCCTCGCTGGCGGTGGTGAAGGCGATCGGTGCGTAGCTGATCCCGGGCAGTTCACGGGTCAGGTACTGCGCGTACGCCTCGGTGGCGGACTTGCCCTTGGCCAAGTCCCACTTGTTGACCACCAGGATGCAGGCGCGATAGTGCTCAGCGATGAACCCCACCAGTTTCTTGTCTACCTCGGACACAGGCGAAGTGGCGTCCATCAGCAACAACACCACGTCCGCCCGCCGGATCGAGCGGGTGGCCCGCACGTAGCCGTAGAACTCGATGCTGTCGGACGACCTCTTGGCGGCCTTGCGCACGCCGGCGGTGTCGATGACGATCAGGGTCTTGCCGTCGCGTTCCAGTCGTACGTCAACCGCGTCCCGGGTGGTACCGGGGATCTCGCTGACGATGACCCTCTGGCAGCCGGCCATTGCGTTGACCAGTGTGCTCTTGCCGGCGTTCCGCTTGCCAACGATGGCGATCTTTAGGGCCGGCTCCTGCGGGGCCTCGGTGACCTGCAGACCGGCCAGGCGATCGAGGATCCTATCAAGGAGCACGGACTTGTTGAGATTGTTCTTAACCGATACGCACAAAAAGTCGCCGAAGCCCAATCTGCCGAACTCTCCGGCCGCTGGGAACAGGACTGCCGTATCGGCCTTGTTGGCCACGCCGATCACGTTCAGACCGCCCCTGCGCAGCAGCCGGGCGATCTCCTGGTCCAAAGGCGTCAGCCCATCGCGGAGGTCCACCATGAACAGCACAAGGTCCGCGGACTCCAGGGCCTGGTGGATCTGGCTGGTTACGTGGCTGCCGAGTTGGTCGGCGTCCACGATCCCGTAGCCGCCGGTGTCAAGCAGCTCGAAGTAGCGTCCTCGGGCCTCGATGATCGTGCTGATCCGGTCCCGCGTGACGCCGGCGGTCGGGTCCACGATGCTGATCATCCGACCGGCCAGGGCGTTGAACAGGCTGCTCTTGCCCACGTTCGGCCTGCCTATAATGGCTACCACAGGTAATCGCATGCATCCTCACGGTAAGGTACCCGGTAGGGAACACCGCCCCAGGCCAGGACCGGTATTATACCAGGCCTTGCGGTCCTGCCAACGAGTTCAGATCCCAAAATCTGTATTTAGGGCTGTTGACAATGAGCCGGATGGCCGGTTATATTGATAGGCCTTGAAGATCAACATGGGGCCGTAGCTCAATTGGCTAGAGCATCGGATTGTCGATCCGAAGGTTGAGGGTTCGATCCCCTTCGGCCTCGTTGAAGAACCGCGCTCGACGTGTCGCATGCAGGAATCTAGAAAGTCAAATGGGAATTCTCAGATGCAGGAACAACATCTCAACCAGTCGATTATGGATCGCCGGCAATTTGTAAAAACCGCTACATTGGCTGCCGCTGTCTGGGGCATGGGCACAAAGGCAGCGATCACCGCTGAGTCCTCCAAGAATCGGAGCTTTCTCAACGGTAAGCCCAGAATAAAGTTGGGAACGGTCACATACAACCTGGCACAGGACTGGGACATCGACACCATCATCAAGAACTGCACGGCGGCGAAATTCGATGGCGTGGAATTGCGCACCAGTCACAAGCACGGCGTGGAAGTCACGTTGACTAAAGAGCAGCGGGACGTGGTGCGGAAGAAGTTCCAGAATTCACAAGTCGAGTTAATGGGCCTGGGCAGCACATTCGACTATCACACCCCGGACCAGCAAAAATTGCGCAAAGACATCGAGGCCACCAAGGAATACATCATCCTGGCCCACGATGTCGGCGCCTCAGGAGTCAAGGTGCGACCAAACGGGTTTCCCAAGGAAGTTTCCCAGGAAAAAACCCTCGAACAAATTGGCAAGTCGTTGCGTGAGTTGGGTGATTTTGCAAAAGATCATGGGCAGGTCATTCGACTGGAGGCGCACGGCAGTGGCACCCAGTTTCTGCCACATATCAAGACCATCATGGACGTGGCCAACCATCCAAGCGTGGGGGTATGCTGGAACTCGAACCCAACCGACCTGGACGGTGCCGGATTCGACGCCAATTTCAACCTCGTCAAGGACAAGATCATAGCCGTGCACATGCGGGACCTGTGTCTGGAGGATTATCCGTTCCGGAAACTGCTCACTCGCCTGAACGAGATCGGTTTTACCGGATATACCCTCGCTGAGATCGGTCCCAGCACCGACCCGGTGCAATTGATGAAGTATTACCGGGCGCTGTGGCTGGCGTACCAGGGGCTCCTGTAGATCCAATTTTAATGGCTCAGAGGGACGACCTCCGCCCTGCCGTTTGCCTGGGGTAGGGTGAGTAGATCTCCATGGTTACATCCTGTGGACCTCTTACGCGGTAGACGACGCCCCTCCAGACGACCTTGGCGCCCCAGACATAGAAACCAGGCACGCCCCGGTGGCGGACCTCCCACAGGTGTCCGGCCGACTTCCTGTCCACCTCACGGGTATGAAAGTGGGGGTGGTCGTTGTAGAAGATGTTCGCGTGCAGCCGCCGAAGGACCGGCATGTAGCGGTCCAAGATGGTCTGAGTGCTCCACCGCAGCGCCTGGCAGCCGCGATTGCCGTCAAGGTTGTTTCCGTGGAGGATCAGGGTGTCTACGGGCAAGGCGGGCATAGGGACCTCTGCAAGGGGCTCATCCGGTTGTTCTTGAGCCAGAGAACCAGGTTCAGCGTGACCCAGAGCGCATGAGCATGATTGTGTGTACCGCGTTCGTGTTCCGCGAGCATCGCCAGAACCGTATATTCCACATATTCCGCACATATCTAATCGGCTCGCATGGTACCGCCTCTGGCAGTCCTGGCGAGCTGTTCTTCCTTACAAATCTACCTTATGCAAAAAAGGGCTTCGGCCCATTGTAGCCCACTAATCCGCCAGCCGCCGATCCACGTACTGGAAGACTTGGCCAATGCGTTTTCAGGAAAATCCACGGCCAGCCTTCAAAAACCAACGGCCGGCTGTATAATCGACCCCAATGATACGGTCAAACCCAGTAAAAACAGAAGGAGTTGGACGGATGCCTACGGTCAAGGACGTGGTGGTACGCAAGCCCACGGAACAAGAGTCTAAGCACTGCAAGAACTGGCCTATCTGGAGGTGCGAGCCCAGCACATTCGATTGGGTCTACACCGAGAACGAGACGTGCCTGATCCTCCAGGGCAAGGTGACTGTGACCGACGGAAAGAACTCAGTCAGCTTCGGCCCGGGGGACATGGTGATCTTCCCCAAGGACCTGGAGTGCACCTGGAACGTGCACGAGGGCGTGGTCAAGCACTACAACTTCTCCTGACGCCGTTCCCTGCAGCCGTCGCCATCTATGCCCACAGACCGCAAATGGTCCGTCCTGTTCGCCGTAGGCGTCGGAACGTTCATGACCGCCCTGGACAGCAGCGTGGCCAACACCGTGCTGCCGGTCATCGGTCGTTCCTTCCATGCCGAGGTGGAGACACTCGAATGGGTAGTCACGATCTATCTGCTTGGGATCAGTGGGCTGCTGCTGACCTTTGGCAGGCTGGGCGACCTCCGTGGCCATCGGTCCGTGTACCTGTGGGGATTTGCGGTCTTTGTCACCGGTTCGGGGCTGTGCGGCCTGGCGCCCTCTATGACAGGCCTGATAGTATCTCGGGCCGCCCAGGCGATCGGCGGGGCCATGCTCATGGCCAATTCGCCGGCCATCCTGACCAAGCACTTCCCCGCCAACCAGCGGGGCCAGGCCCTCGGCATCCAAGCCACCATGACCTATCTGGGTCTGTGTACAGGCCCGGCCCTGGGCGGCTGGATGGCGGGACAGTTCGGCTGGCGAGCGGTGTTCTACATAAATATCCCCGTGGGACTGCTGGCCCTGCTGCTGAGCCTCCGCTACATAGGCGACGACCATCCCGAAGAGGACGAAAGGCCTCAGCGGTTTGACCTGCTTGGTGCTGCGACGTTCATGGCAGGACTGGTAGCATTGCTGCTGGCCCTCAACCAAGGCCACGCCTGGGGATGGACGAGCCCCATGGTCGTTGGGTTGTTGGCAGCGGCCTCTGTATGGTTGGTCTTGTTCCTGGCTATCGAGCATCGGGTCCAAAGCCCGATGCTGGACTTGGGCCTGTTTCGGGTTTGGGCCTTTTCTACGGCGGCCGCCAGCGCAATTCTCAACTACCTGTGCACGTATACAGTGACGTTCCTGCTGCCGTTCTACCTGATCCAGGCCAGGGGCCTGGAGCCCGGCCAGGCAGGTCTGATCTTGACCACCCAGCCGGTCATCATGGCCTTGGTTGCTCCGCTCAGCGGGACCTTGTCGGATCGGCTGGGGACAAGGTTCCTGGCCACGCCCGGCATGGCGATCCTGGCAGTGGGATTACTAGTCTTGTCGCGACTTGGGGCAGACTCGCCTCTTTGGGCTATAATGATCGGCCTGGCCGTAGTGGGCCTAGGGACTGGAATGTTCATCTCCCCCAACAACAGCGCCCTGTTGGGCGCAGCCCCCATCCACCATCGCGGCATTGCCTCCGGCATCCTGGCCACGGCCCGCAACGTAGGCATGGTCTGCGGCGTGGGGGTGGCAGGCGCGATCCTGACCACCGCCCATGCCATGTCAAACGACACCGCCGGTATAATCGCCGGCGTCCGCTACGGATTTCTTGTCGCTGCCGCCGTTGCTGTCCTCGGCACCTTTACGTCCGCCGTGCGTGGTGGGCGTAAGACTTGACGTTTCAAAGAAGATTTGACGGCAATTCGTTGAGACCTCAGTCCTAAAATAATCTTGCCCGAAAAGGGCTTGACATAAGTCGATGAATTCATTAATTACTTATCGTTTAAAGGTTTGTGCGTATAGGTAAGGGTACTTGCTTTATTTGGAGGTTTTTGTGGCCAAAGAGCTAGCTCGGGAACTCATCAACGCCGGAGTCCATTTTGGGCATGGGGCCAGCCGCTGGAATCCCAAGATGGCTCCCTTTATTTTTGGCAAGCGAGGCAACATTCACATCATAGACGTCAAACAGACGCTCAAGGGCATCCTGATCGCCAAAAAACTGTTGGCCGACATAGTTGCCTCGGGGCAGGACGTGGTGTTTGTGGGAACCAAGCGTCAGGCCAAGAAGGCAGTCCAAGAGGCGGCCGGCAAGTGCCAGATGCACTATGTGTCGGAGCGTTGGCTGGGCGGCATGCTGACCAACTTTAGGACCGTCAGATCGAGGCTTCAACGGCTGGAGGAGTTGGAGACTATGGATCAGGACGGCACCCTTGAGCGGGAGAGCAAGAAGCACGCCTCCAGGCTTAAACGCGAGATGCGCAAGATCCGTACCAACCTTGACGGCGTGCGCAAGATGACCCGTCTGCCGGGGTTGGTGGTCGCCGTGGACGCCAAGAAGGAATACCTATCGCTGTGTGAGGCCAAGAAGCTGGGAATTCACACGGTTGGCATCCTGGACACGGATTCGGACCCGGACAGCGTGGATGTGGTGATCCCGGCCAATGACGATTCGATTCGGGCCATTGAACTGATCCTCAACGAGCTTTCGGAGGCAGTGGCCGTAGGCAAGACCATCGGGGCCACTCGTCAGCAGCCTGCAACGGCATCGCCCCACCGGGGCAGATCGTCCCGCAGATCCGTGATGGCCCGCGCGGGCCAGGAGGGCCCCGCAGAGACACCGGTGGCTGAGGCGGCTGTGGAGGCAGAGCCCGAGGAGCCCACGCCAACGCCTGCCGAGGGTGCCTAGGAGCATGGGTTGGGCAGGATTGGGCACTATAGGGCGGCTTGGGCTAGAACCTTGGACCTGATATTAGGGAGTTCCTCAATATGGCAGAGATCTCGTCTGCAATCGTAATGAAGCTACGGAAGATCAGCGGACAGGGCATGATGGACTGTAAGAAGGCCCTGGAGGAGGCCAACGGCGACATGGACAAGGCCGTGGATGTCCTCCGGAAAAAGGGCCTGGCTACCATGGCCAAGCGTTCCGACCGTGAGACGAGCCAGGGTCTGGTAGTCAGCAAGGCCAGCCCGGACGGCAAGACAGTGGTGCTGGCCACCTTGTGCTGCGAGACCGATTTCGTGGCCAGGACTGATGGATTTGTGGCCGGTGCAAAGAGGCTGTGCGACTATGCCATGGCCTGCCCCGCGGATGGGGGGGCCGACAAGCTCGCTGCGACCGTACTGGACGGCAAGTCGCTCCAAGAACTGGTCACCGAACTGGTCAGCAAGACCGGCGAAAAGATCCAGGTAGGCGATTATGCCAGGTTCAAGCTGACAGGTCCGGGCCTGGTTAGCGTGTATGTCCACTTCAACAGCAAGGTCGGCACCATGGTCCAGTTCCAGACCAGCGACGACAAGGTGTCCGCTTCGCCACAGATCAAGACCATGGCGGCAGACGTGGCTATGCATATCACGGCCACCAAGCCCCTGGCACTCGATAAGGACGGGATCGATCCAAAGGTCGTGGCCCAGGAGCGGGCCATCTACGCAGACCAAGTCAAGAATAAGCCCGCGGCGATCCTGGACAAGATCGTGGACGGCAAGCTGGCCAAGTTCTACGCTGACAACTGCCTGCTGTTGCAGCCGTTCGTCAAGGACGACAGCAAGACGGTCGAGCAGGTCGTCAACGAGGCAGCCAAACAGGCGGGCGGTACAGCCAAGCTGGTGCGGTTCGTCCGGTTTGAGGTGGGCGGCCAGTAGCCGGCTGCGGACATGGGGCAGACAGGATGGGCGCCAGGGAGATGGCCAGGAGTCCGTACAAGCGAGTCTTGCTGAAGCTCTCAGGTGAGAGCTTCTGTGACAAAGGCCGGTCAGGGATCGATGGCGAGGCCCTCGAGTCCATTGCCCAGCGGGTGCTGGAGATATGCAAGCTGGGACCCCAGGTGGCGGTGGTAGTGGGTGCTGGCAATATCCTGCGCGGGGAAACCTTCTCCAAGACCAGTAATATCCCGCGACATACCGCCGACTACATGGGCATGCTGGCCACGATCATAAACGCCTGTGCCCTCCAGGAGACCCTCGAGAAGCTGGGACAGCCCACGCGGGTCCTCAGCGCCATCGAGGTGGCGGCGATATGTGAGCCGTTTATCCGCCGCCGGGCCATCCACCACCTGGAGCTGGGCCGCGTCGCCATTCTGGCCGGCGGGACCGGCAATCCCTTCTTTACCACCGATACATGTGCGGCCCTGCGGGCCTCGGAGTTGGACGCGGACCTGTTGATAAAGGCCACCAAGGTCGAGGGAGTCTATGACGCAGACCCGCAGAAGAATCCCAAGGCCCACTTGTTCGAGGCGATTTCTTACGATGACGTGCTGCAAAAGAACCTTCGGGTGATGGACGCCTCGGCCATCAGTCTGTGCCGGGACAATCACATCCCAATCATTGTATTGAACATCTTTGAGCCGGATAATCTGACCCGGGCAATCTGCGGACAGCAGGTGGGAACCTTGATTGGTTCATCGTGACACCGGTTGTCGGCGGCCCGCAAGAGGACGTCATTCAGGGAGCCAATGCCTATGCCGATCAATGTGATCATCAATGAGTGCAAGACCAAGATGGAGAAGGCGGTTTCCGTATTGCAGGAGGAGTTTAAGGGCCTTCGCACGGGCCGGGCGTCGCCTGCGCTGGTAGAGAATATCAAGGTTGAGTACTACGGCGTGCCCACGCCTATGAAGGCCGTGGCAAGCATCTCTGCGCCGCAGGCGGACCTGATTGTCATCAAGCCGTTTGACGCCGGGGCCTTGGCCGGCATCGAGAAGGCCATCAAGACCAGCGATCTGAGCATCGCGCCAATGATCGACGGCAAGCTCATCCGACTGAACGTCCCGTCCCTGTCCGAGGAACGTCGCAAACAACTGGTACACCAGGCCAAGCAGTCCGGCGAGCAGACGAAGGTCAGCATCCGGAATATCAGGCGCGACGTAATCAAGCAACTAGAAAAGGCAGAGAACGACAAGGTCATCACCGAAGACGACCTGGAGCACGGCAAGAAGCAGGTCGAGGACCTCACCAAGAAGCACGTGGAGAAGGTCGAAGAGGTGGTCAAGCACAAGTCCAACGAGATCATGCAAGGGTAGCGCCGTTAGAGCATTTACGGGTCCTTAGCGTTGGACCGCAACCTTCCAAAGAGTGATGCTCAACGGCTTGACGGACACGACGCCGGCCAGGTCCGTTGCCGCTGCCTCCCGGATGTCCACGTTGCGAGGTTCGCCAGGCTGGTTGTAGGCCATGGGGTCGTTACCCGCAATGATCCAGGTCTGGGCCTTGCCCGCGAGCTTGAGCGAGCTCACGTTCAGTTTCAGTTGGGCCGCGTCTTTGGTGGGATTGACCACTGCCACGGTCAGGGCCTTCTTGTCCTTGGTAAGGGCGGCCGAGACGTCCAGGGGCGCAGCCTGATGCTCGACCGACACCGGGATCGTGCCGAAGTGCCGGCGATACAGCATGAGCGGCAGTGCAGTTGAGTCGAATTCGGCATGGGTCTTGGTGGTCTTGATGCATCCGATCACGTTGACCGTCTGGGCGTAGTTGGCCATGAAGATGATGTCGCTGTTGCGGAAATACTCGTGCAGACCGGCGGCGATACCCAAGGCGTCCTTTAGGAAGTAGCGGGTCCCAAGCTCGCCGAACACGTGGGGACCGTACCAGTAGTTCCACTCGTCCAGGGCAACGCGGATGTCCTTGCCCTTCAGGGACGGCAGTTCCTGGCGGAGCTTCCTGTGGGCGTCCGCGATCCGCTTGACGTTGTCGGGGATCTGCTGGACGTGCTGTGCGATGTCATCCTTGCTGCGGCAATAGAAGTGCTCGCTGATCAGGTCCATGCGATCCGCGCAACTGGTAAGCATCCCCCTGGTCCAGCTCCGCGGCCCGCCATCGCCCACCTCGCCGCTGCCGACCGTCTTGATGGTCGGGTCCACCTGGCGCATCTTCTCCTCGACCAGGTTGTGCTTGAGTACGTAGTGGCGCAGTTGCATGTACCCGAGCTGCCAGTTCCCGAACATCTCATTGCCCACGCACCACCACTTCACGCCATAAGGCCTGGGATCGCCGTTCTTGGCCCGCCTCTTGCCCATCAGCGTATCAATCGAGCCGTTGGCGTACTCGACCTCAGCGGCTGCCGAGTAGGCGTCACCAAATCCGGTGTTGACGGCAATCATTGGCTCAGTCTTGATCAGCGCACAGAGGCGAACAAACTCGGCCATCCCCATGTCGTTGGTCTCGATGCCGGTCCACGCGGGATTAGTGCGGGTCGGTCTCTTGTCCCGGTCGCCCAGCCCGTCCCTCCAGTCATACCCGCTCACGAAGTTGCCGCCCGGCCACCGATACACCGGGGCATTGAGCTGCCTGAGCAGCTCGATGGTGTCCTTGCGGAATCCCTCCACGTTGTCGGCAGGCATCAGGGACACACAACCGATCTTCAGCGTGCCCTTCCCGCCTGCGGTGATCGTCAGCCGGCCATTGTCTGTCCCTGCCCCGGCGGTGAACCCGAACGGCACCTTGGTGTACTTTGCACCGACCGCCTTGATGGTGTGGACGTCCTTATCCTTGTCGCCCTCGCCCCATGAGAGGCTGACGGTCACAGGCGCCACCTTGGCGTCTCCTGCCACAAAAATGTGTCCGGTATACACCTTCCCTTTGACCAGCCCGAGCTCTTCCTGATAGATACCTACGGTCCCATCCCCGGTCGCCTTGATATGCGGGGAGTGGTCGCCGACAAAGGCATCCTGTTTGACCATCTCCACGGTCCCTTGCGGACCGATCACCTTCCAGGGGGAGGCGGCCAGGACCTTGGCCTGTTCCCGTGTGAGCCTCCAGATGTCGCCTTGGGCAGGCACAGGGAAGTAGAACTTGCGGTCCTCAAGCATCTCAGCCCAGATGCCGCCATAGATGCACCGACCCAGGTGCTCGATGAACTGACCGTAGATGTAAGGACTGATCGGCTCACCGGTGTTGGAGGCATCCACCGACACCTCGGCCACGGCCGGCCTGGAAGGAGGGGCGTTGGAATCCTGAGCCTGTACACCCAAGCTCAGGGCGATTGTTAGACATGCAACCGCCAACACAGTGGAACGCAACGAGAGGTACCGATCCATGGTCGTCTCCTTAGGAACCGTAAAGAAATACCGACTTCAGGCCGTGATGATACCCGGTCCCAATCCCCATGTCCAGGGATACACAAAATCAGGTTGATTTGTGTACGAGCTAGGGCCATAATAGGGCCAGTTTTTTTAAGAAGACTGGCCCGGTTCAAGGTTCGTCGTTCTGAGTTCAGAGTTGTTGAGATTCCAGGCTGAGAGGCCGCCAACCATGAACTTTGAACCCTGAACTTTGAACTGTGTTTAAAGACGATCGACAGCCAAGGGACTTTCGACATGGCTACTGGCCTGTGTCCAGATCACCTGCGCATTTCCCGTCTCATCTTCGGGCCATCTTGGGCCGCTTCTCAATCGCGAAATCCTCAACGTAGGAGGGAACTACGCCTCCGGTTTCGCTC
>Ga0315287_10002170_pt1 | contig 18426 bp, 16 predicted proteins | sample YL17G11_0_MG_FD_205037 | JGI IMG/M metagenome (GOLD analysis project Ga0315287, IMG submission 205037) | Sediment microbial communities from Yellowstone Lake, YNP, Wyoming, USA - YL17G11_0 | ecosystem: Environmental > Aquatic > Freshwater > Lake > Sediment | place: USA: Wyoming | collected...
CAGCCCTCGATGCCCCCTTATTGGCGGCTTCCATGACCCCACCTCCTCCGCCGGTGATCATGGCAAATCCTGCCTGGCCGAGCTTGAAGGCCGTCTCCTCGGCCATGGCATAATATGGGTCCGTAGGCATGGTCCTGGCGGAGCCGAAGATGGTGACAGCAGGTCCTATGGTTCCTAGCTCCTGGAAGCCTTCTGTGAATTCCGCCATGATCCGAAAGAGCCTCCAGAGGTCTTGCACGGGTTTGTCGGTGATGGGGTAATCCATGATCGGTCTCCTACATCAGAGAAGGATTCTTTATCGCCGGGCAGTATCGGGCGATCGGGCACTGGGGGCAGTTGGGTTTCCTGGCCTGACAGACCTGCCGGCCATGTGTGATCATCAGGTGGCTGAAGCGGGTCCAATCCTTATGCGGCACGATCTCCCGGAGTCCGAACTCCAGCTTGACCGGATCGCTGTGTTCCGATAGACCCAGCCGTCGCGAGAGGCGGATCACGTGCGTGTCACAGGTGATGCCTGGAACGCCAAAGGCATCGCCCAGCACGCAATTGGCCGTCTTGCGGCCCACGCCCGGCAAGGTCAGCAGGTCCTCCATGGTCCCTGGGACCAGGCCGTCGAAGTCCTCCACGATCTTCCGGCAGGCCCCTTTGATGTTGGCGGCCTTGTTGCGATAGAAGCCGGTGCTCTTGATATCCTGTTCGATCTGTTGGAGGTCCGCGTCGGCCCAGTCCTTGGCGGACCGGTACGTATTGAACAGGATCGGTGTCACCATGTTGACGCGGGCGTCCGTGCACTGGGCGGAGAGGATCGTTGCGATCAGCAACTCCAGTGGATTGACGAATTCCAGGGCGATCCTGGCGTCGGGGTAGACCGTGCAAAGGATCGGAAGAATCTTTTTAACCCGCTGAGCGGCATCCTTCAGGTCTACCTTGAATGGGGACTTCCGACTCATCTCTTCTCTACCTCCGGCAGGTTCTCGATCAGGTCCAGGAGCTGGGAATTGTCAAAGATTCCCCGGATGACCGCGTTCGGCCTGGCCGGCATCAGGATGATGGTTACAGGGACGTTGCCCGCTTCCCCGTAGACCTGCTTGAAGTCGCCGGTGGCCGGGGAATCAAACGACGTGGTGTCGGCCTTGATGGCCAGCACGCCTTTCCGTCGAATTGCCTCCACGACCTGTGGGTCTTCGTAGACCCGTTTCTCCAAGACCTTACAGTTGGTGCACCAGTCCGCCGTAAACTTGAGCAAGACTGTTTGGCCTTTGGCCTTGGCTTGTTCCACCCGCTGGGCGTCATAGCCCTGCCAAACAATCCTGGGACCCGTAGAGTCCTTGCCGGGCAACAGCCACAGCCCGGCACCTGTGGCGACGGCCACCGCCACCAAACGGATGGCCCATTTCCTGGTCGTGGGCGTGGAGTAGTCCACCCACTGGCCCCACATCCAGATGCAGAAGCTGAAGGACACGCCATAGAGCAGGACGTTGATGAGCCTCTCCTTGGGCAGGGCGGCCAAAGTCAGTTTCACGGCGATGAGCAACAGAAGGAATCCACAGGCCTTCTTGAAGACCTCCATCCATTTTCCCGGCTTGGGTACACGGATCAAGAGGCCCGGCATGAGGATGATCGCGGCATAGGGCAGGGCCATGCCCGCGCCCATCAGGACAATGGCCAGGCTGCTGACGACCAGGGGCTGGGTCTGGGCCCAGACCAGGACGAATCCCAACAAGGCCCCACTGCACGGTATGCTCAGGATTGCAGCAAAGAAACCCATACCGAACGAGCCGGCCAGACTCGTGCCCGATGTCTCTCTGGCTGTGACTGAAGACGGCAGGGTCAGGGGTGCCACGTCGAGCATCACCAGGGCCAACAGCACGATCACCAAAAACAGGGTTATCACCGCCGCGGGATAGCGGAACAGGCTGTTGAGGTCCAGGACCGCGCCCGTGGCCAGGTTCACAACCGAGGATACCGCCGCAAAGCCCGCAAAGAACGTGATGATCCCCAGGCAGAAGGCCGCGCCCAAGACTAGCCTGGCCTTGCCCGTCTGTTGGGACTGCTGCAACAGACGGAGGATGATCAAAGGGATCACAGGCAGGACGCACGGCATGACGTTTATGGAGAGGCCGGCAAAAATGGCCAGCAGCAGGTAAACGACTGTACCATAGGAGAGGGGCGAGTCGACGGGTTGCGGGCCGACCGCCGAGGGAGCAGCGGGGGCTGGCTCAAACGACAGGATCGTCCACTCCGTGGTCTTGGGATCGAAGAGGGTCCTGACGGTATGGGCAAACGGCTCCAGGCATACCTGGCTTGTGCAGGCCAGGCCCGAGATCGTGACGTTGACATCCGTCGGCCCATCGCTCAACGGACTACCAGTGATAGGCAAGAAGACCTGGAAGTCCCCGACGTAGACCTCCAAGTCCTTGCCTTGGGCCTGGTCTTTGAACGACTTCCATGAAGGAAAGATCGGCGGTCCGAACGTCAGACCGGGGCTGGAGGCCTTGACCTGCAACTGGAAATCGGGTGTCTCGCTACGGGCGTAAAAGTGTAGGTCCTGTGTACCGCTAAAGAACACCCCTAGTCCTGTCTTATCACCGAGCCTCGCCGGTTCAATGCGGGCCCTGGAGAACTGGTCTTGATAACGCACCAGCTCGATACCGTTGGCGCCGGACGCCGCGGAAGCGATATCCCCACTGATCCAGGTAAAGGCTGAGCACACTACTAATAAGGTGATCTTCCGCATGGGCAAAGCACCAAAGCGTTGATCGTACAACGTTAAGGGATAGAATTTACTGAACGATCTACGCTGACCGCTGTACGCTAGTTCTGTACCTTGGCCTGCTCCGCGGCCAATAGGCCGGAGACCGTAGGCTTGTCGACGCTCCCACCGGCCAGGATGACCTTGACGTCTGCCGCGTCTAGGGTCTCGTACTTGAGCAGGGCCTTGGCGATTCGCTCGAGGTTATCTCGGTTGGCCTCGATCATGGCCTTGGCCTTTTGGTAGGCGTTGTCGGTCAGGGCCTTGATCTCGGCGTCGATCAACTCGGAGGTCTTCTCGGAGTAATCCTTTCCCACGGGGAGACCGTACACCATATCTTTGCCCCCGAGGTCGGAATCATAGCTGATCGGGCCCAGTTTCTCGCTCATGCCCCAGGTCAGGATCATCTGCTTGGCAATTCGCGTGGCCTGCTCGATATCGCCCTGTGCCCCACTGGACATGTCGCCGCAGGATAGTTCTTCGGCGATGCGACCGCCGAAGCAGACCTGAAGCAAGGCCGTACAATACCTCTTCGTGAAGACCGTGCGGTCCTTCTCCGGCAGGGCAAAGGTGGCGCCGCCCATCGGGCCCCTAGGGATGATGCTGACCTTATGCAACGGGTCCGCATCCGGAAGCAGAAACTGGATGATCGCGTGGCCAGCCTCGTGATAGGCGGTCATCTCCTTGTCCTTTTGATCGATGACCCGGCTCTTCTTGGCCCTACCCCACCGGACCTTGTCTCGGGCCTCTTCGAGATCGGCAGTCTCAATGGAATCCTTGTTGGCCATGGTGGCAGCCAGGGCGGCCTCATTGATGATGGCCGCCAGGTCCGCGCCGCTGAACATGGGCGTGGCGCGGGCCAGACGCTCCAGGTCGGCGTTGGGACCCATTTTGACCTTCTTGGCGTGGACCTTGAGGATCTCTAGCCGGCCCTTGATGTCAGGTAGAGGTACGACCACTTGACGGTCGAATCGGCCCGGCCGCGTCAGGGCGTGGTCGAGGATGTCTGCCCGGTTGGTGGCCGCGATCACGATGACCTGGTCGTTGGTGTCGAAGCCGTCCATCTCGACCAGGATGGCATTGAGGGTCTGCTCGCGTTCGTCGTGGCCTCCGCCTACGAAGCTGGGACCGCGTTTTCGGCCTATGGCGTCAACCTCGTCCAGGAAGATGATGCACGGGGAGTTATCCTTGGCCTGCTTGAACAGATCTCGCACGCGGGACGCGCCCACGCCCACGAACATCTCCACGAAGTCACTGCCGGAGATGCTGAAGAACGGCACGTCCGCTTCACCGGCAATGGCCTTGGCCAGCAGGGTCTTGCCGCACCCCGGAGGCCCTATCAGCAAGACTCCTCGTGGGATCCGACCGCCGAGACGCTGGAATTTCTGCGGGGCCTTCAGAAACTCGATGATCTCGGCCACCTCGTCCTTGGCCTCTTCGATGCCGGCCACGTCCTTGAAGGTGACCTTGACCTTGTCCTTACCGTGCAGGCGGTGGCGACTCCGTCCAAAGGACATGAGCATGCCGCCCGGACCGCCCTTCAGGTTACGGGCGAACAGGAAATAGAACAGTCCCACCAACACCACCAGGGGAAAGATGTAGTTCATGAAGAACAGCAGCCAGAACCGCTCCTGCTCGTACTCATATTGTGGCGAGGTGTTGGGGTCGTTCAGCGCCTGGTTGAGCATGTCTCTACCGGACTCGGGCTTGTAGTTGACCCTAAAGGAACTGCCCGGCTTGTGGTTCTCCACTTGGGCATCAGCCTTGAACTTGCCGGTAATCTCCGTATCCCCAATGACGATCTTCTCGATGCAACCTTCCTTCAGGAGCTGAATCAACTGCTTGAAGCTGATGTCCTTGGCGGTTCCGTACGTCTGAAACAGCGTCATGCCCGTCAGGACCAGGGCCAGGATGAGCAGGTATCCGAAGGGTCCGCGGCGTTGGTCCCCCAACGCTGGTTTTTTGGGCAGCTTGGGCCCTCGCTTGGATGGTTTGCCGGAATTCCTGTAGTGGTTATTACCCATTCCTTATTCCCAATGGCGATAGTTACCAGCCCTTTTCCATCAACTGTATGATCTGCTCGGCCAGCCGGTTGGCGGCCAGCTTGGAGGCGTAGGAGGTGTCTTGGTGCATAAAGTCGCTGTAGGTGGCGGCGGCTGTGACGGTCTGGCTGTTGAGCAGCAGATCGCCCGAGCGAAGATCCTTCCAGTTGACCACGGCCGTGACCTGCACTTCCTTTTCCAGGGCGTATCCGGTCTGGCGCTCGGCAGTCACCACCGACTCGGCAATCGAGAGGATTTGGCCGTTCATGACCGAGTCCGCCCTGTCCTGGTCGGACACGATCTTGAATGGTGTGTCTGACTCAACCCGCTTGGCCAGGGCTGCGGACAGATCATATTCGATGTCCCGGCGAAATGTGCGGTTGTCAAACATCTGCAGGCACAGGCTATGGATCCCTGAGGGGAACAGGGAGTTACTGGAGTAGCCGGCCACGTTGGAGCACCCCGCAATGCCAAACACGGCGGCCAGGACAAGCCACGCCCGGCACGCGAGGTCCCTGCCGAATTGGGTCTTAGGATGGGGGATATGGCCGATCTCTTCCATGGACTAGTGTACCTTGGATGGGTTGGACTTCTCGGCGTTAAGGATCTCTCGGGCGGTCTGGGCGGCTGGGGTCTGTGGCCAGTTACGGATGACCATGTCGAAATAGAGGTTGGCCGCCTGGATCTTGCCGGTTCGGTAATAATACTGGCCTGTACTCAGGTTCTTGAACGCCACGTCCTGGTCGATTTGCCCGATGATTTCATCCACATCCATCTGGTTAGCGTCCTGCGGAAACAGGCCTTTGAATTTCAGATAATAGGACCTGGCCGCTGTCAGTCTGGAGGCGTCGTACAGATGACGCCGTTTCGGCGGATAGCTATTGTAGGCGTTGAGCTTGTTCCGGGCCATACCCAGCAGTGCGTCCTTGCCTAGGGGACCTATCTCCCATACAGAGGCAATCTCCGACCACTTCAGGTATGCCTCTTCGTACATCCCATGGCCGTACATCTTGCGGCATTCATAGCTGCGTGCCATGGCCAAGGCTGCCTTGACGCCCAGGCCGTTAGGATCCTGCAGCCCCACCTCTTCGCTGACGTCTTCGAGGATCTTGACGCCCCGATCATAACCTCTGATAGCGAACAGGCCCAGATTGAGGATGACGGGGCCTTCGAGGTAGAAACTACCTATCTTAAACAACCTGGCTAGTGCCGGGTTGCGAAGCTCGCTCTCCGGATAGTCGTCAACCATCTTCTTGTAGGTCTTGGCAGCATGGTCGTATTTCTTCTTGGCCAGGTAGATCTCGGCTTTGGCAAAGAGCTCCAGGTCGAAAGCCGCAATCTGCGGAAGGTCTGCCTTGACCTGCTCGAAGCCTGCCTTGACCGCCCCGTCCTGGCCCTCATCGGTCAACTTTTGGATGGCCTCTACGGCAGCCAGGAGCCTGTCTCTCTGCTGGGCGGTAAGGGATTGCCGTTTGGGTTTGCCCTGTTCAGCCGCCTTCTTGGGCATAGAGGAACAGCCCGCCAGCGCTACCAGAATCACACACCCGAGTATGCGCATAATCCGTTGCATATGACTCCCATGCCCAAACTGCCGGTTCCAGGGATCAGAGTTCGAGACCAGCCGGACATTATACCGGCGATCTTCAGGCTTGCAAATGGACATTGGCAAGAAGCGGAGGCATTTCTTGACCGCCGGGATTTGGGGGCTTATAGTCTGTATCTGGAGTCGGTTAGACGGTCGAAAGGTTGACGAGTTTAATGTAAAGATGACTGGCGACTAGATATGAAGATACCACCGGTCAAGGGCACCAGGGACTTCTATCCGCCTCTTATGGCGGTCCGCAACTATATCGTCGACGGCTGGAAGGACGTGTCTCGGCGAAACGGCTTTGAGGAGTACGATGGGCCGATCTTCGAGTATCTCCAGATGTACACGATCAAGAGCGGCAACGAGATTGCCGAACAGCTCTTCTCACTGCAGGATAGGGGCGGCAGGGAACTGGCCATCCGTCCGGAGATCACGCCGACCTTGGCCCGTATGGTCAACCAGCAGATCAACGCCTTACCCCGGCCGATCAAGTGGTTCTCGGTCCCCAGGCTGTGCCGGGCGGAGAGACCGCAAAGGGGCCGGCTGCGTGAGTTCTTCCAATGGAATATCGACATCATCGGGGCCGATGATCCCAAGGCGGCCGACGCTGAGATCATCTACACGGCCTTGGATTACCTCCGCACTGCGGGTCTGACCAGCAAGGACGTACGTGCTAAGATCTCCAGTCGCAAGCTTCTGGCCGCAGTCCTGCGAGGCATTGGGATTCCTGATGACAAGCTCGGGGGGATGTACGCATTGTTGGACAAGAAGACCAAATTGCCAGCGGAGACGTTTGATGCACTGCTGACCGAGCAGGTATCGACCGCGGACCAGGCCAAGAGGATAAAGGACTTCATGGCCCTGGATTCAGTGGATCAGGTCCGTGATGTGGTCAACGTCACCGATGACATTGATGACGCGATCAGAGATCTCAAGGTTGTGTTTGCCACTCTAGGCTGGATGGAGGTCTCCGACTACTGTGCCTTCGACCCGAGCATCGTGAGGGGACTGGCCTATTACACCGGCATAGTCTTCGAGATCCACGATATCGTCGGGGAACTGCGGGCGATCTGCGGCGGCGGACGATACGACAACCTGCTGCGTGACTTCGGCGGACCGTTGATACCGGCCACGGGCATGGGGATGGGCGATTGCGTTCTGGAGATCCTGCTAGACCAGAAGGGTCTCCTGGATACTAGGGTTCCACCCAGACGACTGAAGTACTTTGTTGCATGTGCCGACCAGGTTTTTGACAAGGCCATGTATGAGATCACCGCCAGACTTCGCTCAAACGGTCATTCCGCCAATTTCAGCTACAAGCTTGGCGGGTTGTCAAAGCAGCTCAAAGAAGCGGCGGCTCAGCATGCCGAGCGGTGTATAATCATCGGGCAGGAGTATGGCACCAGACAGCTTGTCGTCAAGGACATGACCACCGGCGCCCAAGAGATGGTCGAGGTGGATCGGTTCTTTGAGCTGATGCGCGGCTGACCCTGCGCAGGGTCTCGCCCAGTGTTTTTTCAGTCCTTGCTTTTTGCCGGGGGATCGCTACAATGCCCTTCAAAGGCCCATGTTCTCGGCTGACGGGGCCGTCAAGTATGGGGGTTAGACTGACAAGGAGCGCCCGAATGATCAAGGTCCTGATTACTGACAAGCTCGCAAAGGAAGGCATTGATCTCTTGAAGTCCATGCCGGACGTCGAGCCGGTGGTCAAGACAGGTATCAAGGAAGAAGAGCTGGCCCAGATCATCGGCGACTACGACGGTCTGATCATCCGCAGCGAGACCAAGGTCACGGCCAAGGTCCTGACCAGGCCCGGCCGGCTCCGGGCCGTTGCGCGGGCGGGCGTGGGCATCGACAACGTCGACGTCAAAGAGGCCACTCGCCGTGGGATACTCGTCATGAACACCCCCGGCGGTAATACCCTCAGCGCAGCCGAGCATACCATGGCCCTGATCCTGGCCCTCAGCCGCAATGTCGTCCCTGCCTGCGACAGTCTCAAGGCAGGTGTATGGGATAGGAAGAAGTACACTGGCAACCAGCTCAACAACAAGGTCCTAGGCGTGATCGGCCTGGGCCGGATCGGCATGGCCGTGGCCAAGATGGCCAGGGGATTCAATATGAGAATTTTGGGTTTTGACCCGCTAGCAGCCCCTGCTGAGGCCCCCAAGATCGGTATCGAGATCTGCGACAGTCTGGAGCGGATCTTCAAAGAGTCGGACTTCATCACCGTACACGTGCCCAAGAACGAGCAGACCCTGAACATGATCGGCAAAGACCAGATGGCCATGATGAGGCCCTCGGTCCGTCTGATCAATGTGGCCCGAGGGGGGATTATCAATGAAGACGCCCTGTACGATGCCCTGGCCAACAAGCGGATCGCAGGTGCCGCTCTGGATGTGTTCCCTGAAGAGCCGCCCAAGGACAGTCGCTTTGCCCAGTTCGAGAACTGCGTGGTCACGCCGCACCTGGGGGCCAGCACCGAAGAGGCCCAAATCGAGGTGGCGGTCGAGGCAGCCGAGATCCTGGTGGAGGCCCTCAAAGGCGGAGCGATCAAGAATGCGGTCAATGCACCTTCAACGGCAGGAGCAGTGCCGCCGATCGTGGCCCAGTATGGGGAGTTGGCCCGGCGGATCGGGACCATGCTCAGCACCATTGCCCCCGGTCAGATCAAAGAGGTGGAGGTCCAATATCGCGGGACCATTGCCGAGATGCACGTCAAGGGCGTGACGCTCAACTTCTCGATCGGCTTGCTGCAAAAGCACTTCGATATGCCCCTCAATATGGTCAATACCCCTGTGTTGGCCAAGGAACGCGGCATCAGCATCCAGGAGAGCAAGAACGCCGAGGCCAAGGACGTGGCGGCCAGCTTCAGCGCACGTGTGGTTACAGACAAGGTCACCAGGACCGTGACCGGATCGATTTTTGGAGGCAAGCTCCTGCGGATCATCGAGATCGACGGCTTTAACATCGAGATGACACCGCAGGGCCCGGTCGTGGTTATCTTCAATGACGACAAGCCCGGTGTGATCGGCGCGGTGGGCACTGTGTGCGGCAAGCACAAGATCAACATGGGCACCATGGGCGTGGGCCAGAAGCTGGAGGAGCAGAAGGCGGTGTTGGCCGTCAGCCTCAACAAGGAACCCAGCCCAGCCGCTGTGGAGGAACTGAGCGGCCTGGACTTTGTCAACGAGCTGTACGTGTGCAAGCTGGATTAGGGCTGGTTCCATGCCAGAAAGGCTCATTGTCAGCATCAGCGGCCTGCGTGGGATCGTAGGTGAGAACCTCACGCCTTTGATCGCTGCCGAGTATGGTTGCGCGTTTGGCACGTTTCTCCAGAATAACGCCTCTGACCAGGAGCCGCGACGTGCCGTGTGCATCGGTAGGGACTCTCGCCCCAGCGGTCTGATGATCCAGTCTGCGGTCACGGCTGGACTATGCAGCGCAGGAATCGACGTGATCGACCTGGGGGTCGTCACCACACCCAGCGTGGGGATCATGGTCAGACACCTTGGGTGCAGCGGCGGCGTGGTGATAACGGCCTCGCACAATTCCCTCCCCTACAATGGCATCAAGCTGCTCAACGCCCGAGGCATGGCTCCCCCAGCGGACACGGCTGAACAGATCCGGCGGATCTTCTTTGAGAAACGCCTTGACTTCGTGGGCGCCGCGGGATGCGGTCAGGTGACCTTGAACCATAGGACAGACGACATTCACATCGGCAAGGTCTTGGGTGTTGTCCATCCGGAGGCGATTGCAGCCAGGGGCTTCAAGGTTGTGCTCGACAGCGTCAACGGCGCAGGCGCAAGGCCTGCCAAGAAGCTGCTGGCGGCCTTGGGCTGCAAGGTCAAGGCGATTAACGACAGACCGACAGGACTGTTTGCCCACGAGCCGGAGCCTACGGAGAAGAATCTGCAGGGTCTCTGCCAGGTCGTCAGGAAGGCCCGCGCCGACGTCGGCTTTGCCCAAGACCCGGATGCGGATCGACTGGCGATAGTGGATGAACAGGGAACCTACCTGGGCGAGGAATATACGCTGGCATTGGCTGCATTATATGTACTGGGAAAGAATCCCGGTGCGGCAGCCGCCAATCTCTCAACCTCGCGGATGATCGACGACGTTGCTGCCCGTGCGGGCAGTCGCGTGATTCGCACTCCGGTAGGAGAGGCCCACGTTGCGTCTGCCATGATTGAGCAAGGCTGCGTCATCGGCGGGGAGGGAAACGGCGGCGTGATCGACCTCCGCATAGGTCCTGTGCGCGACAGCCTGGTGGCCATGGCCCTAGTGCTGCACCTGATGGCCGAGACCGGCAAGACGGTTCGCCAACTGGCAGATCAAATAGGTCACTACGTGATGCACAAGGACAAGTTTACCGCCAATCCGGACCAATCGATCCAGATCCTGGACCTGGCCCGACAGCGGTTTTCCCAGGCCCGGGTGGATACGCGGGATGGTTACCGGTTCGATTTCGAGGACGGCTGGTTACACCTGCGGACCAGCAACACCGAGCCGATCATGCGGGTCATCGTGGAGACCAGGGACGAGGCGGCAGCCAGGCGATACCTGGATCAAGTCGAGCAGATCCGCAAGCAGGTCATGGGGTAAGGACCCGCGAGGAAATAACTGACTCATTTTCCATCTCATCTTCAGGCCATCTTGGGCCGCTCCTCAATCACGAAATCCTCAACGTAGCAGGACTACGCCTCCGGTTTCGCTCAATCGATCGCGACCCAATCTGACCCGAATCTGAGCGGCAAATGCATCACTTATTTCCTCGCGAGTCCTAAAGCTCGCTACAGACCTCGATGCCGCGAATCGGTAGATCCGGTGCTGGACGTTGAGAATGCCAGGGCCAAGCCCTATCCAGGAAATAGAACGTCCATCAGATCCTGCGGCTCCAGGCGGAAGGCTGCGCCTTTGCCCTCAAAGAAGCCGTGCTCCGCGATCAGGTGGATGTTCAGGTCCGTCCAGGAAATCGTCTGGCCTGTGTCGGTCCGCCGGACCGTGGTGAGCCGCTTGTCGAAACGGCCGCCGTGCGGCCAGGGGCAGGACATCAGGCCCTTCCATTCCTCGCACCAGACGACCAGGCGGTCGTCGATAACCACCTCTGTTCCAAGTCCGGGCTTGGCCGTGTCTGTGAATTCCTGCATCCGACTGGCGACCTGCCCTGGGGTGAAGCCCAATGCCTCCAGGTCGGTGCGATCCGCGTCGATGATCTCCTGCATGGAACGGCTATCGGTTCCCAGGAATCCACCCGCTACAGTAGAAGAAGATCGAATCGCCTGTTCCAACTTCTTTATGTCAGATGACTGGCTCATGGTGGCTACGCGAACTTGTCATAATAGATCTTGTCATGCGCGATGCCCAGGTCCGTCAGGACTTGAATCGAGGCCTCGATCATCCCAGGGGAGCCGCACAGGTATCCCTCATAGCCGGTGAGGTTGGAGAAGGTCCGCTTGACGGCCTCGGTCACCAGCCCAGTTTGGCCAGTCCAGGACTCGCCGTTGCAGACTTGGGCCACTACAGGGACGAACCGAAACGCCGGCAGTCGCTGCTCGAACCGGCGCAAGGCATCGAGGAGGTACAGGTCCTTGATCCACTTACCGCCAAAGAAGTAGGTGGTAGGGCGATGATTGCCTGTGCTGACCATGTGATGCAGGATCGAGACAAAGGGGGCCATGCCCGATCCCCCGGCCACGAATATCATGGGGGCATCGGTCTTGGACAGGCGAAAGTCCCCAAAGGGACCGCTCAACCGGACCTCGTCGCCCGCCTTGAGGTGGTCGAAGCAATAGGTCGTGCAGGTCCCCTTGGGCATCCGGCGGATAATGAGATCCAGGATGTGCCTTTCGGTGGGATCTGAGGCGATGGAGTATTCGCGAGCGATCTCTTCCGGGCTGTCTGGGTAGGGCGGGCAACGGAGCCGCACGTATTGACCTGGGACAAAGTCCAATTCAGGCGGAGCCTGGAGTTCGAACCGGAACCTCTTGACGTCATAGGTCATGTCCTCTATGGTCGAACACACGGCCCGAATCTGTCCTTTGGCCGGGACTTCGGGCGGGACCTCGATGGCCAGGTCGTCCTGGACCTGGATCTGACAGGCCAGGCGGAATCCCTCATCCAATGCCTCCTTCAGCCGCTTGGTCTCCTGCTCCGTGACCGGACCTCCGCCTGACAAGACCTTGACCTTGCACAGGCCGCAAAATCCCCGTCCTCCACAGGCTGTCGGCAGGAAGACCTGGTGGTCCGCCAGCGTGGTCAACAGGGACTTGCCCTTCTGAACGGTCAGCCGGCGATCACCGTTGATCTCGATCCGGCAACGGGTGATTGTGGTCTGAGCCATAGCAGGCTATAGACTCAACATCTTCTTCTGAATCACGGCGATATGGCCCATCTCTTCGCCGATGATGTTGTCCACCTGTTTACGGCTTCGGTCGGTCTGGACCAGGGTCTTGAGTCCCACGTAGAAGACCACGCTATTCCGCTCAGCATTGATCGCCATACTCAGAATATCCGACAGGGTCTCCCTACCCGATAGCTTCAGGCCGGGGCTGATCTTGCCCTCGAAACCCTTGGCATCGGCCATGGCCTGCAGGTACGCGGCAGCCTGGTCGTCGGGGTCAAAGGTCACCGACTCCTTCTCAGCCTGTCCCAGCTCCTTGCGCATGTTTTGGAAGATGGCCAAATGTCCATCTTCCATCACCGCCAGGTCTGCGAGGAACTTTCTGGTTGGGGCGTCCTTGGCCTTGGCTGCCGCCTCACGGTAGAAGGCAGCCCCGTTCCGCTCGATCTGCTCAGCCATCTCGAAGATCTCGTTTGCGTTGAAGGTGATGCTCACAGTTGGCCTCCTTATTCAGCTTCCCCTTCGCGTTTACCCATCTGGTGGTCCAGCATCAAGAGGGACCCCTTGGAGTCACCTGCCATCCGGAGCTGCTGTACGATCTCCGAGGCATTGGCCTCCTCCTCGACCTGTTCGGATACGAACCACTGGAGAAAGATCGCTGCGGCGTGGTCCTTCTCTGCAATCGCCAGGTTCATCAGGTTGTGGATCAAGGACGTGACCTTCTGCTCATGGGCCAGGGTCTCTTCCATCATGGCCAGGACGCTCTTCCACTCCGTAGGTGGGGCGTCGATCGCGGTCAGCTTGACCGTGCCGCCCCGCTCGACGATGTGGTGATAGAACTTCTTGGCGTGGCCGAGCTCCTCGCCGGCCTGGACCCGCATCCGGTGGGCGAATCCCTTGAGCCCCATGCCCTCCAGGGCCGCGGACATGGACCAGTACAGATACCCCGAATACGCCTCTGCATTGAGTTGGCTGTTCAGGGCCTTCTCGATCTTTTTGTTCAACATGATTCTACCCCTTCCAAAGTCCGTGTAGGTTACAATATTCCCGGGCGGTGACGGATTTTGCCTCGATCATAAAGACCGCCTCGGCGACCTGACCCGGTTTGAGGAACTGACGATAGACCTTGCCGTCTGCGGTCAACTCGATCCATTCGATGTAGTGCTTCTCTTCCATGGGGTGCGGGATGCTCCCGACCTTGACCTTGTATCCGCCGGCGACCTTTTCGATGACCGGTACGTGCTTCTCCTTGGAGGCGTCTACCGTGTTCTCCTTCACGAGCTTCATGGGCTCACCGCAGCAGACCAGTTCCCCCTCCCCGGCGTGGATGACCTCCACGATGTTTCCGCAGAGAGAGCACTTGTAGACCTGTAGTAGGGCTGTCATGGGTACTCCTTTACGTCATTTTTGATTTTGGATTTTTGATTTTGGATTATTCACGATCATCATTTTACGATCCCGGCCGCCTGGTGCTTTTCCAGGATCTGGTCGGCCAGCCTGTCCAGGGAGAGATAGTCCTCATCTCGCGGCAGTCCCTTGACCATCACTGGCTCGATCAGCTCGACCTTCAGATTGGGGATCATGGCCGTCAGTTGCTCCACGGTCTTGCCGGCCCAGCCATACGACCCGATGATCGATGCGAACCGCGTCTTGGGCCGCAGGGCATTGGCCAGGATCGCGGCGTACGCGCCCAGCGGATGCGGACCTGTCAGGACCGTCGGACAGCCCAGGACGATTGTGGCCGCGTCCACCAGGGCCATGGCCAGCTCGCCGATGTCCGTGCGGCTGAGGTTGAAGGGTTTGACTGTGATGCCACGTTCCATCAGACCTGCGATCAGGTGTTCGACCATACGCCGGGTGCTGTCGTGCATCGAGACATAGGGCAGCACGACCTCGTTTTTTATCTCGTCACTGACCCAGCCTTTATATGCCTCGACGATCAGCTCTGGTCTGTCGTACACCGGGCCGTGGCTGGGGGCGATCATCTCGATCTGGAAGGGTGCCAGCCTTTCGATATTCTTGCGGATCGGCCCTCGGAAGGGCATCATGATCTCCGCGTAGTATCGCTTGGCCGCCTCGTGGACCTTGGCCCAGTCGTCCACGAACAGGCTGCTGGTAGCCAGGTGCGAGCCAAAGAAGTCGCATGGGAACAATATCCGGTCTTCCTGCAGAAAGGTCCCAAAGGTCTCAGGCCAGTGAACCCATGGCAGGTATATGAACTGTAGGGTCTTGTTGCCCAACCCGATCGTCTGGCCGTCTTGTACGGTGACGAATCGATCCTCTGCGATGTGCAGGTGCGACATCAATAGGTCCTTGCACTTGGCATTGACCACGACCATGGCATCCGGATAGAGCATCAGGATGTCAGGGATCGCGCCGGAATGGTCTTGCTCGCCATGGTGGGCCACGATGTAGTCGAGCTTGTCTACGCCTGCGCCTACTAGGTTGCTGATCAGGGTATCTGTCTTGGTGGGATCGACCGTGTCGATCAGGGCGGTCTTGTCGCTGCCCTTGACTACGTAGGCGTTATAGGTGGTGCCGTCCGGCAGGGGGATCAGCTCATCAAAGAGTTGCCGATCCCAGTCAATGGCACCAACCTCATATATATCCGGCTTCAGTTGCCTCATTGCAATATCCTCCGTGACTATCTATCCCTAGAGCAGGGTCTTGGCCGCCTTAATCGCAGCGGCATAGTCCGGCTCATGGGTCATCTCATTGACGAGCTGTATATAGCGGATCACGCCCTGTTTATCCACCACGAACACAGACCTGGCCAGGAGCCGCAGTTCCTTGATGAGGATGCCATAGGCCAGGCCAAGGGCTGCGTCTCGATGGTCGGACAAGGCCACTACCTGACTCAGCCCCGACGCCCCGCACCATCGCTTTTGGGCAAACGGCAGGTCCATGCTGACGGTGACCACCACTACGTCCGGTCCCAGGGCCTGGGCCTGTTCATTGAACGTGTGGGTCTGGATGTCACATACCGGCGTATCCAGCGACGGAACCGCGGAGAGGATCACGACCTTGCCTCGGTAAGACAAGATCGCCTTTTCGGACAGGTCATTGGCGAGTAATTTTGCCTCCGGCGCAGGCTGGTCCGCCTTGAGGGCGGGCCCCAACAGAGTCAAGGGCTTTCCCTTGAATGTCACTATCCCTTTTCGTTCAGCCATAACCGCACTCCTTTCACAAACACAGTGGCAGCCAACAATCAATAATTTCCTGCATCCAGCTCAAAATATGCCTGCGGATGCTGGCACAGTGGGCATACCTTGGGTGCACCCGGTCCTTCGTGTACGTACCCGCACTTGCGGCATATCCAGCGGGCGGACTTTTCCCGCTTGAATACATTGCCCGCCTCGACGTTCTTGGCCAGGGCCATATACCTGGCCTCGTGCCGCTTCTCTGCCACTGCGATCAGCTTGAAGAGGGCCACCGCCTGCTTGAAACCTTCCTTCTCCGCAATCTTGGCAAAGTCCGGGTACATCCGGGTGTTCTCGTGGTTTTCACCAGCGGCCGCGACCTTGAGGTTCTCCAGGGTGGTTCCGATCACGCCTGCCGGGAACGCAGCGGTAATCTCCACCTCCCCGCCTTCCAGCAACTGGAACAGCAGCTTGGCGTGCTGGCTCTCCTGGTCTGCAGTCTCGGCGAAGATGGCGGCGATCTGCTCAAAACCATCCTTTTGGGCCTGCTTGGCAAAATAGGTATACCGGTTGCGTGCCTGGGACTCGCCTGCAAAGGCGGTGAGGATGTTCTTCTCTGTCTGGCTCCCCTTGAGACTCATGTGCGATCTCCTTATCTTTATACTGGATGTCTGCTTTGACGTATGGGCCACTATATATCTGTTATCTCGATCTGTCAAAGAAGGTTCGCAGGTCTTGTGAAAAAGTCTGGGCATGGGCCTTGGACTGGCCGCTCATGTTGCAGGCCTTGTTCTCCGGTCTGCAAGATCCCGCCAAGTCTGTGTGGGGCTATTCTTGGACTGTGGTGTCGTATCGCACGCCGTCTGGCACTGGCACAGGAACCGCCACGCTGACACCGTGATCTCCGGCGGTCCTCTGCGAGGAGTCCACGGCCACAAAGGCGGTGTAGGCGCTCATCAGGTTGTAGGCCAGGGCAGTGTCCTTGATCTGGCCGGGTAGGTCTGCATCGGCACTAGAGAATAACTGGTTGCCCAGGACCTCGATCCGCTTGCGGGCCCAGACCGCGGCAATACCCGGATGGTTGGCGTAGGAGTTGCCTCCAGGAACGGGGATCACGATCTGTTGACGCTCGCCAAGTACTATGCCGCTGAGGGTGATCCGGGTGGGGGCTTGACCAGTAAACCGGCCTGTCACCACGATGGGCCGGCCCACGAAAAGGTCCGGAATCTGCCTTGGGTACATATCTGTGACCTTCAAGGTCCCAAAGTCGATATGCACGTCCGTCAGGGCCGGGTGGGCGATCCGCTCGTAGAATCGGTCTATCGCTATGGTCGGGTCGTCGTTGAGGCTGATATAGGCCACTGCACCCTTGCCTATTCCGGCCATGCCTTCCAGTAGGTATCGGTTGACCGAGGACCCAATGCCGAAGCTGAAGATCCGGCTTGCCCCAAGCTTGGAGTGAATGGCGGCCAGGATCTCGGCCTCGTTGCCGATGTAGCCGTCGGTCATAAACGAGACCAGCCGAAATCGCCGCTCGTCGTGCGGAAAGTCTAGGGCGGCCTTGATTCCCTCGATCATCATAGTGCCACCATCGCCCTGGAGGCAGTCCACATACGCCAAGGCCTTCTCGATGTTCTTGGGCGTGGCAGGCACAGGCACAGGTCCCCACTGACGGGCGGTGTTGGAAAAGTTTATGACCTGGAAGGTGTCGTCAGGTCCCAGCATCCGCAAAGCCCGTTTGACCGCCTGCTTGGACTTGGCAATAGGCTGGCCGCTCATGGAGCCCGAGCAATCCAGCACAAAGATCATCTCCATCGGACTCCGCTTGAGACTGGTCAGGTCGTCGGGCGGGTAGACCAGGAGGGAGAAGTAACCGCCCCGCTGGTCCTGGTGCGTGACCAGGGCAGACTTGATCCGGTCGCCTGCCACCTTGAAGCGGAGCACGAAGTCCTTGTTGGGGATGGTGTCGTTGGGGCTGAGCTGCACATGGAGCCTTTCCGGTGAGGACGCGGTCTTGTCGATCGCGTGGCTGCTGCATTGGACGGCCTCGATGGCCACACCTGCATCGACGTCCAGGGCCAGGGAGATGTCGTGTCCGCTCCGCGTGCCGGGCCGCAGGTACTGGACCTCTGTGTTCTGGCCAGAGATCCCGGCCTTCCCCTGGGCCACTGCTCCGATTCCGTCAGTTGACCCAGGAGGGTTAAACCGCGGTCCTACCACCATGGGGAACACGAACTCATACCAGCCGTCCACAAAGTCCAGGGTATTGAAGTACTGGATGTCCACGTCGATCTGCCTGCCCGGCTCGATGTTGGCGACCTTCTGGGTGAAGATATTGGGCCGCTCCTGGGTCAGCAGGGACGCCACATACCCCTGGGACCTGGCCTCCTGGTAGATCCGCTCCGCCTCCTTGCGCTCCCGGATGATCCCGCGTATGGTCCGCTCGCCTATGGTCATCAGGAAGTCGTTGACCGCAGCGTTGTGCGGCAGGGGAAACACGTACACTGCCTCGATCTTGGTGTCAAAGGGATTGTGGAACTGCTGGACCACGTGAACAGTGGAGA
>Ga0315287_10002171_pt1 | contig 18420 bp, 15 predicted proteins | sample YL17G11_0_MG_FD_205037 | JGI IMG/M metagenome (GOLD analysis project Ga0315287, IMG submission 205037) | Sediment microbial communities from Yellowstone Lake, YNP, Wyoming, USA - YL17G11_0 | ecosystem: Environmental > Aquatic > Freshwater > Lake > Sediment | place: USA: Wyoming | collected...
CGGTCTGTCAAGGCAGGGGATGTCATCGGTCTGGTGGGCGAGCTGGGTGCGGGCAAGACCGAGTTCGTGCGAGGCTTCGTGCACGCCCTCGCACCTGATGCACGTGTGCAGAGCCCGAGTTTCTCCCTGCTCAATACCTACGTTGCTGCGACCTTCCCGGTCTACCACTTCGACTTCTACCGTCTCTCCGACGCGCGCGAACTCACCGAGATCGGTCTGGCCGACTACCTGCGTGGCGACGGTGTGTGTCTCATCGAGTGGGCGGAGATGTTCCCCGAGGTGCTGCCGGAGAATGTGCGGATGGTGCGGATTGTGGATCGAGGTCCGAGCGCGCGGTCAATTGACCTGTCGTGAGGTCCGGATGGATCCCCGGCGCCCGTCGCGGGGAGTGGGACGCGGATCCCAACGCTGAGTTCGATCGGTGATCGAATGCCGCGCAGAGACCCGCCTCCCGCTGGTCGGCGGCTATTTCGTGCCGCCATCCAACCTGAACATGTTGTCGATGCTGTCCACTATGTCGCCGCTGTCGGGCAGACCCTGCTGGTCGCTCTGACTTGGTGCGGGAGGCTCGAGCCTGCGGGATGCCTGCACCTGCGGCGTTGACCTGCGCGCGCCCGCCGGTACCTCGGGGATCGTGGCCCTCGCTGCAGTCGGCTGCACCACCGGCGCCGACTCCGCCGCCGCCGCGTCTGCACTGAAGAGCCGGGCAAATCCACCCATCACCGTACCCACGCGCTTGAGCTCGGCTGAATGCGCCTGCAACTGGGCCAGATCGGCATTGAGACGTTCCTTGACCAAGGAGAGTTCCTTGTCGACATGCGCCTGCGTGAAGGATATCTCGTTGCCCAGTTCCTGACGTGCCCGGTCGAGCCCTGCCGAAAGCGGTGTCACCTCTTTGCTGATTCTGTCGTTGAGTTGGCCTATGTGCGACGAGAGCCGGGTGTCGCAGTCTTTGAGCGCGCGCGAATGGTCGGAGTGTGACTTCTCGATGGACTTGGCCAGATCGTCGAGCCGCGCAACCACTTCCTTGCGCAGCGCGTTGGTGGAGGCCTGGGTGTCGCGCTTGAGTTGGTCCATTTTCTGCACCAGTTGCGTTTCAGCAACCTTGAGGGTTTCGCGGATGCGGTTGAGTTCTTCACCAAGCACTAGTTGAGCGATTGAGTCGAGAGATTTGCGGAGTTCGTCGGCAGCCATGTTTCAAGCCCTTTCGTTGATGGTGATCGGTGCGGGCGTCTCCATATAGCGCGCTGTCACACCCGTCGGTCGGTGCGTGAATCCCGAGCCCCCAGGCCCGGATGCTCTCCTGAATTGGCAAAATAGGCCTTCGAACGGACGCAAGTCAAGTCCCTGCGGCTGTCACAGATGGATCACGTCGAGCAGCCACGTGGACATGCCCGGCACATAGGTGATCAGCAGCACTGTAGCGATCAGCGCGGCAAGAAACGGCATCACGTGCTTGTACACCCGCGTGATGGGCATCTCGAAGCGATATGATGAGAGAAACAGGTTGAGCCCCACCGGCGGTGTGAGATAGCCCAACTCCAAGTTTGCCAGGAAGATGATGCCCAGATGCACGGGGTGAATGCCGTAGAGCGCTGCCAGCGGCAGGATGAGCGGCACAACCACCGTGGTTGCCGAGAAGATGTCCATGAAACATCCCACGATCAGCAGCGCCACGTTCAGCGCGATCAGGAATACGTACTTGGAATGGATGTGCGCCTTGCACCAATCGGCCAGAGCCGTGGGAATCTCCGCATCAATGATGTAGTACGAGAGCGCATTGGCCAGGGCCAGGATGATGAGCACCCCACTGATGACCGGGATGCACTTGAGGAGCACCGACGGCAGGTGACGAACCGAGAAGTCGCGGTGGACCACCAGCACCAGTATCAGAGAGTACGCCGCAGCCAGTGCCCCGGTCTCGACAATCGTGGTGATGCCGCCAAAGAACGACAGCACAATCGCCACTGGTAGGAGCATCTCTCCCGACGCACGAAACCCCGATGACAACACTTCCTGCGGCCGAACCGTGAACTTTTCAACGCGCGACTTTGCCCCTGTGATGACCCCCATGATCACCAGGGTGAGCACCATGAGAATGCCCGGCAGAAGGCCGCCGATGAACATGTGCTTGATGTTGACTTGCGCGACCACGCCGTAGAGAATGAGCGGCAGACTTGGCGCAAAGAGCAAGCCAATACTTCCCGATGCTGTGAGAAGGCCGGTGGTGAAGCCTTTGGGATAGCGGTTCTCCAGCATCATGTACGAGAGCAGTCCGCCGAGAGCCAGTATCGTCACCCCCGATGCGCCGGTAAACGTGGTGAAGAACGCGCATACGATGATGGCCATGGCAGCAAGTCCGCCCGGCAACCATCCGAACGTCGCGCGGAAGAGCGCCACCAGGCGCTCGCCGGCCTTGCTCTCCGATAGAATGAACCCGGCCAGAGTGAAGAGCGGAATGGTGGGGATGATCGGGCCTGTGAGCATGGTGTAGGCCTGGTTGGGGATCAACGCCATCACCGAACCGGTGCTCTGGAAGAAGACTGCGGCCAGCCCACCCAGAACCACGAAAATTGGTGTACCGATGATCGATCCTGCCACCAGCGCGATTGCGCACGGCCACACCATCGCCGGCATTCGTTCAGGTCCGGCCCAGCCCAGCAGCACCGCCACCACAATGCCCGATGCAGCCAGGAGTTTGGGCACAACACCCCTGGGGGCCTGCGTAACAAATCGGAGCGTCATCACGGCGAAGCCAACGGGCATGACCGCCATTACCCACTGCACGGGGAACAAGCCGACTCTCTGTGCCGGGTCGAAACTCGTCTGCACATACTGCACCGCGCTCCACGTGAAGACCGACCCCACCGCCACGCTGAGCAAGGACGTGATTGTGCGGATGCGACTTGTCCACGGCTCTTTCAGCAGGTCAACGCCCAGGGAGACGGAGAGGTGCTTTCGGTCGCGCGTGGTGATCATGCCGCCAACAAACGTGATCCACAACACGATGTGTTGCACGTAGTCGGCTGAGGCATGTACGCCCGTCTTGAGGAAGAGCCTGACCAACACCTCCAGAGCCGGGAAGAGCGCAACGAGCAGCAGCAGGAGCACGGCCACCGCGTTCTCCGTGTGGTGGAAGAATTTCCGCGCGGCAGAGATGAGGAATCGTGGTGTCATTGGTTAGGCGCTGGCCGGTCGGTACCGTGGGAGAGTCACTTCCTGGACGACTTCATGGAGCGGAATTCCGCGAGATGTTTGTTGATTTCATCAAAAACGCCCTTATCCAGGCTCTTGCCGTACAGCGTTGGCATGGCCTTGTCTACGTCGGCCTTCCATTTGGCCTCGGTCTCCGGGGGCACTGTGGAAATCTTCAGTCCGTACTGCTTCATCACCTCGATGGCCTGGGCATCGGCTTTGTCAATCTCCGACTGCATGGATACGCCGATCGTCTCCGCAGACGACTGCAGTTTGTCGCGCAGTTCGACCGGTATCTTGTTCCACGCGGCAGTAGTGACCACGATGCCGCCCAGCAGCGGCGCCCACTTCATACCGCACATGTTGGGCGCCAGGCCGAACCATTGGTACGATGCGGCTGACAGAGGTGTGGTGGTGAATGCGTCGACCATGCCGCCCTGCAGCGATGACATAAGATCGGTGATCACCAATGGAATGGGATGGAAGCCCAACTGTTTCCACGTCTGCACCGCGTCGTCGTCGCCGGCATACACGAAGAGCCGCTGTTTCTTGAGATCGTCGGGATTGACAACTGGTGTTTTGGAGAAGAAGCAGGCCCACCCCACCACGCTCCACACGATCACCCGAAAGCCTTTCTCCTCAATGCTCTTGGTGAACGATGGCTTCATCTTGTCAAGAACATACACGAGTTCTTCGTCGGTGCGGATGAGCAGCGGGAGCTGCACGTTGAGAATGGTCTGCTGGATGCGGCACAGACCCACGCCACTGATCCCGGCTGCCTGAAGTTGACCCATGCGCATCTTGCGGATCATGTCCATCTCGTCGCCCGCCACGCCGCCTGCATAGATCTTGAGCGAGACGGTTCCACCGGATACCTTGGTCCACTCATTGTTGATCTTTTTGAGTGCATCGTCCCAGGGAGAACCGGCAGGGGCGATGCTTCCGAGCTTGAGCACCTGGGCACTCGATGCGGGAGCGGCCAGAACGACGGCACAGATCGATGTGGTGGCTACGAAGCGCGCAAATGTCATTGAGGGGCATTGCCTCCGGTCTGAGTGCTGTCGGCGGGCTCGCCCTCTTCGGGGAGCAGGAAGTACTGGTCGAGATGATCGAGAAGCCATTGGGCCTTGCGTTGGGAGAGCACGTTTGCCAGGCGATTGCCGGGCGAAGCATTGAGGTCCACTGCCAGTGCTTTGCCCAGCAGGTCCCTGAACTCCGCAACATCGTGGTTCTTGATGGACAGAGCGGTAGCCAGGGATACGTACGGGCCAGCCTTGGCGCCACCCGAGAGCTCAAGCGCCCGTGCGAAGTGCTCGCGTGCCAACTTGTCGCTGCCGCCCATGGACTCGGGGATGCCACCATAGTAGGAGATGAAGAATTCGTGCAGGCCACCCTCGCCGAACGACTCGTTGTATGCAAAGGCCCTCTTGATCATGCCGATGGCTTTGGTCGTTCCCATCATGAGGCCCATATCGAACTTGTCGGTTGTAAAGGCGCCCATCCACGAGGCTCCGGCCCAGTACAGGTAGGAAGTGTCGGCCGGAGTCGTGAGTGCCAGTGCAGAGTCGAGTCTGTTGCGTGAGAGGTAGTCCTTGAACCCGGGGTGCAGCACGTCGAGACCTCGCAGCACGTAGTCCCGGCCGCGCAGGAAGAGTTTCTTTCCCCGTTTGTGCTGGGCTTTCTGCTCGTCAATCCGACTGTCGGGGAGCATGTCGGCCGGTGCGCATACAAACGCATATGCGTACATGCAGAATCCCTTGCCCGTGGCCAGGAGTAGTTTGGGATTGTCGGGCGCAGACTCCAGCAGCGACTCATACATCTTGAGCGCGAAGGGCAGTGCATCGCCAACAAGTTCCGGGTCGTCGTCGCCAGTGAAGACGGTCCCTCCGCCCTCGCCAGTGAGAGAGCCGATGACGGCATTCATCGCAAGTTTCTTGACGCAGCCGCACAAGAGCAGGCCGGCGCAGAGGCTACCGATCAGGATGGTGACGAGGCGTGGTTTCTTCATGGACATAGATGATAATACCCTTTGGTGATTGCGATGGCAACAATGATTCGTTGAGTCAGACACTAAATATGGGTGTCAGCCTGTGGCTGGGTCAATGATCGGGCGCGGGTCGTGGCCTCCGTGACGCGCGATTGCCGCACGGACGTCCCTGGCGCAGGTCCCGCCAAAGAATGCGTGACCGCCCGCAAACGTCTGCAGCGCTGAGGCGCACCGGACAGCCATCGCGTCTCCAGCCGCGCAGGGCACCACCCGATCGCTGTCGCCGTGGAGAACGTACACATTGCGCGAGGGTAGCGGCAGGTCAAGCAGCGACGCCTCCTCCAGGAACACGAGCCCGGCAATCAGCTCTTCGGCTGAGTGACTGACCGGAGCATCTGCAAGCCCGCACAGCGCGCCGAATCCCGTCAGGACCTCTGCCGGGTTGCGCGAGAGGCGGCGTCGCATGGCCCGGAGTACGCCCGGCGCCCAGCCGTGGGGGAACCCCAGCCGGGCGCAAAACGAGGGCGTCGCAGAAAGCAGCACCGTGCACTGCGGACCGATGCGACCGGCAAGCGCGGCTGCCACAATGGCGCCGGTTGACCATCCGGCAAGACGGACGGAGTCCCCACCGGGGCTGAGCGCGACTGTTCGTTGCAGCAACACGTCCGCCCAGTCGGCGCGGAGGTGGCCGGCCTCGATGAGTTCGGGCATCAGGCGGTTGACGTCGACGTAGGTGGCATCGGGTCCGAAGATCGGCGCCAGGATGCGCGGCGTGAACGCCCAGCCGCCCAGAACGACCCACGGGGCGCTCACAGCGACGCTCTCCAGGCGGAGAGTGCGTCGATGACCGCACGCACGTCGCTGTCGGAGAGCCCGAGATGCACCGAGAATCGCACGCGCGCCGTTCCGCCGGGCACTGTTGGCGGGCGGATGGCCGGCGCCCGAATGCCGCGTTCACCGAGGAACCGGGACAACGCCACGGCCGCTCGCGCGTCGCCCACCGCGCAGGGCACGATCTGTGTCGTTGACGTCATGGCGTCGAAGCCGCGTCCACGGATCGCCTCCCGTAACTCCCCGGCGCGCATGAGCAGCCGCCCGCCGAGTCCTGCCGTGGCCCGAATGTGGCGAACTGCGGCCAGGTCCCACGCCAGCACCGAGTGGGGGAGTGCCGTGGAGTAGATGAGGCTTCGTGCATGGTTGACAAGGGCGTCTCGAAGTATCGCCGATCCGGCGAAGTAGCCGCCAAGCCCTGCCACGGCCTTGCTCAGCGTGCCCATGCGGATGTCAATGGCATCTTCGAGCCCCAACGCCTCGACCAGGCCGCTCTGGCCTGCGCCCAGTATACCGGCTGCATGCGCCTCATCCACCATGAGCATGCACTGGTGCTCGCGCGCGATGTCGCAGATGTCTGCCAGGGGAGCCCTGTCGCCGTCCATGCTGAAGACCGTGTCGGTGACGATGAGTCGCTCCCTGGCGCGCGAGGCCTGCAGGCGTGCCCGGAGATCGGCAGCATCGCAGTGCGCATACCGCGTCATCGTGGCGCCACTGAGACGGATGCCGTCGACGATCGATGCATGGTTGAGCCTGTCGGAGAAGACCTCGGTGTCGCGCGAGCACACTGCTTGCAGGATGCCGAGGTTAGCGGCATACCCGGAGTTGAAGACGAGCGCGCACTCGGCGCCCTTCCACGCGGCAATATCCCGCTCGAGGTCCTTGTACAGCGGCGAGCGTGTGCTGACCAGCCGCGATGCCAGGTTCCCGCCGGGAAAACCACTGCACAGCGCAACCGCGGCTGCCCGCACTCCGGCATTGTCGTGCAGCGCCAGATAGCTGTTGCTGGAGACGTCGATGTCGGCGTGCGCCACACACGGCAGCGCGCGGAGCAGCCCCTCGTCGCGGCGCTTGTCCAGCGAACGCGCAATGCGGTCATGCAGAGGTGTGGAGTTCATCGAGCGTTTGTCCAATGGCCAGCCTGGCCAGGTGGAACATGTTGTCAATCGCGTCTTCGGTGATGACATACGCGGGCATGAAGTAGAGCACGTCGCCCAAGGGACGGATGATGAGTCCGAGATCCAGCGCACGTCGTGCTATCCGGAACGCAACTCTCTGCCGTGCGGGGAAGGGCTCCTTGCTGCCACGATTGGCCACGAGCTCAATGGCGCCCACCATGCCGATCGATCGCACATCACCCACGCACTCCAGCTCGCGGAACTTCTCCAGTTCGCGTCGAAAGTGTTGCGCGAGGCGTCCCAGCGACTGAGGGATTCTGTCCCTGAGCAGTATGCGCAAAGTCGCCTGCGCTGCCGCGGAGGCCAACGGGTTTCCCGTGTAGGAGTGACCGTGGTGGAAGATGCGGTCGCTGGGGAATGCCCCGCAGAACTCCGCGTAGATTTCTTCTCGTACCACTGTGGCAGACATGGGCATGTAGCCACCTGTCAACCCCTTGGCAACACACATGATGTCGGGACTCTCGCCGGAGTGCTCGCACGCAAAGAGTGTCCCCGTTCTGCCCAATCCCATGGCCACCTCATCGGCCACGGTGAGCACACTGTGCGTGCGGCACGCGGCGAAGATGCGTTTGAGCACCTTGGCCGGGTACACACGCATGCCTGCCGCGCCCTGCACCATGGGCTCGAAGATGCAGCCGGCCACCCGATCTCCGTGTTCGCTGAGAAGCGTCTCCAGCGACTCAACGCATTGCGCCTCGCATGTCTGCTTGTCAAGGCCGAGGGGGCACCGGTAGCAGTACGGTGACAGCGAGAAGCTGAAGCCCTTGAAACGCTCGTGAAAGAGCGTGTGGTACTGGGGAATCATGCCCACTGCCATGGCGCCCAGCGTGTCGCCGTGGTACGAGCCGCTCAAGCCCACAAACTCGGTGCGCTGTTCACCTCGGAGGGCCCAGTATTGCAGGGCGATCTTCAGCGCCACCTCCACTGCGGTTGAGCCATTGTCGGAGAAGAAGACACGGGTGAGACCGCGGGGCATCATGTGGACCAGAAGACGAGCAGTCTCGACGGTTGGCTCGGAGATGCACCCTGCCATGAGCACGTGCTCAACCTTGTCAAGCTGCTCCTTCACTGCGGCGGTTATCTCGGGATGGTTGTGGCCCAGAATGCTGACCCACCACGATCCGATGGCGTCGATGTACCCGCGTCCGCTCTTGTCGTAGAGATACACGCCCGAGCCACGGTCCACGACAATCGGAGGGTTCTCCTCCAGATCCCCGTGGTAGGTGAACGGGAACCAGATATTGGCGAGGGCGTCCTTAGACAATCTCATGGACAAACTCCTTGAATGCCGGTGTCAGAGAAGCCCGGAATCCTGTTTCGACAAAAGGAATCTGCGGGAAACGCGAACGGATTGTCACGCGGTTGTCCACGTACACGTCGTCGTGGGGCAGGTTGAGCGCGTTGTTCACGACAATCCCGCAGAGTGAGAGGCCCGCGCGCAGCACTGCATCAATTGACAGAAATGTGTGGTTGAGTGTTCCCAGTCGCGGACTGGTGACCAACACTACCGGCAACGCGAGCAGGCGCATCAGGTCGAGCATGGACTCGGAGTCGCTGAGTGGCGCCAGCACTCCGCCCGCACCCTCCACGACAACGCAATCGGCACTGGCGGAGAGCCGACCGAAGCACTCGCGGATCCGCTGCAGTGAGATGGGGCGACCCTCGATGCGCGCCGCGAGGTGCGGGGAACAGGCACGCTCGTAGCAGAACGGTGCATGGTAGTCGGTCGCACTCTCTCGGAACTCTCGTGCGCGCGCAACCCACTCCAGGTCTGGCGCGACAGGATCGCCCGTTTTGTCGCGGGAGCACCCTGTCTGCACCGGCTTCATGTACGTGACGGAGGTCGTCTCGCCAATGGCTTCGACGAGCAGGCGCGACACGTAGGTCTTGCCGATGTCGGTATCGGTGGCGGTGACAAAGATGCCGGGGGCCATGGGCGATGCTCCGGGGTGGTGCCTTGACTGGAGGCGAATTGAGTCGGGCGGCCCTTGCGTGGATCGACCGCGACCCAACGCGCTCTGAGCGTCGCTGTGAGAAAAATACTCTCCCCCGGTGACGCCATCCCCCGGCCGGGGCCCCTCGCGACGCCGCGTGTAACGCGCACGCACCATTGGTCGTTCTTGCCCATGAGTGAGTGAGTGGCTCGGGCAAGCCTCGGTATCCCTCCGGGCGCCCGGGCCTCATTCATCGCACACACACCTCATGCGGCAACCAGGAGGCAGTATGTCAGTAGCACTATCACTCAATGCCCCTACGTGCAGTTGGGACGACGACGAGCCGGCAGGACGGATCCGCACGGCAGAGGAGTTTGTTGCGGCGTTTCGGGCACGCACAGACATCTTCGCGTTTCACAGAGAGCGCCACGCGCAGGTCACCGAGATCGCCAGCGTTGCAGCCGCCATTGGGTTGGGCGTGTGGTTGTCCTCGATGAAGCAGCCGGTCGAGGTCGGGCCGGACTACATGCAGCAGGGATCCATGCCGTCGACGGGATCGGGCTCGGTGAGGGTGCTTCCTGCAGTGCCACGGCAGCCCGAGCCGACTCGCACGGTGAAACCGGCGCCATCCACGACGCAGCGAGCGATGCAAGCATCTCGCCATCCCGGACGTCCCGGTCACAGCTCCGGGGGAGGCAGCAGGCATGCTCGCATCACGCAGCGGGGAGTAATTGGTCTCATGTCAGCGGCTGTGCAGGGGAGCAGCACTGGGCTTGATCCGCTCGGACTCGGAGGCTTCAGCGACAAGATCGACGTGATCCTGGCCGGCAAGGGAGGCCTGAGGCAGGGCGGCGACGGCGGAACCGGGCGTCGAGGGTTTGCCAGTATCGGGGTGAATACCGGATACGGACCGGGCTTCGGCGGTGGTGAGGGCGGCGACGGTCTTGACGGCCTGCTGGACGGTGGCGAAGAATCCGTGGCCCTGGAGGTTCGTCCCAGAACCCACAGACTGGATGCGCGCATCCTCGATCCGGTCGTCTCCGGGGGCATCACCGGCGGCCGCAGCAAGAGCAGTATCCAGCGCGTGGTCATGCAGTACATGCAGGCACTGCGCTACGCCTACACCAAGCGTCTGCGTGAGAACCCGAGCCTCAAAGGCACCATCACCGTCAAGTTCGGCATCGACGAGTTCGGCGACGTCCTCGGCTGCACCGTGGTGAGATCCACCATGGATGACGATCAACTGGCACAGACAGTTGCGCACATCGTCTCCCTGTGGCGATTCGGCAAGATCGACAAACCCAACGATGTAACGGAAGTGGTGTATCCGTTCGTGTTTACCATGTGACGGGTGTGCGCGACTCAACCTATATTCCCAGAGACGCTGTGCCGTGCCCGGGCCGCCGGCCTCCGCCGAGGCGGAGGCGCGGTCGGCCCGCCCAGCAACCAAACCGCGGCGGACACATGGACGAAGCCCAATTCAACCGCATCTACGAAGCCTACTCGCGCAAACTCTACAACTACGTGCTGTGGGTCACGCGCAGCCGTCCCATGTGCGAGGACATCCTGCAATCGGCATTCGTCAAGGTCTGGAAGTACCCCATGGTCCCTCAGGTCGAGCGCGAGCTTGAGGCGTGGCTCTTCACCGTGGTGCGCAATACCTGCATGGACCACTTCCGCTCCAACAGTCGTCACGCACGGCTGCGGACCGAGTTTTCGGCAGAGAGTGCGCATTCGCACATCGACGACTCCGCCGAGAACCGTATGACATGGGAGATGATCGCGGGATTGAGCGAAGACGACCGTACCGTTATATATCTTCATCTTAAGATGGGGTACAACTACCGCGAGGTCGGACGCATCATGGAGATGGAGGAGAACGCGGTGCGCGTGCGCGCCTTTCGTGCACTGAAGAAACTGCGCGATCAATTCGTAGAGGAACCCGTATGACCCAGGCATCCGACACTCATTTCACCGAAGAAGAACTCACCGCCCATGCCATGGGCGAGCCCTCGGCGAGCATCGCAGCGCACCTTGTCGGGTGCGTAACGTGCGCAAAGCTGGTTGAGCAGATCGGGCGGCTCAAAACCGACATTGCAGAGCTGCCCGATGAGGATGTTCCGGCGAGTGTGCGACGGCGCATCCTCTCCTCAGCGCGCTTTCGAGGTCACGCCTCGCGCCGAAAGCCCGGGCACCCGTTTCTTGACTGGGTGAGGTCGCCTGCGGTGCTCATTGTCGGCGCCATGCTGCTGCTCTTTCTGTTGTATTTTGCCTACGTGTCGTTGGGTTAGGCCGGCTCCTGCGGATGTCCAGGCCTCCAACGAAGCCCACGCCCCGTCCGAGGCCTCCACAGATGCGACAGCGCTTCTCTGCAATCTTCTTGCTCACGATGGCCGCGATGGCGTCAGCCTCCGTCGGTCCTCACGCCGCATCGCTTGACGCGGCCGTGGAGTTTCTCACGCACCACGAGTACGACCGCGCGAAGCACGAGTTGCGCCAACTTCTCACGGCCAATCCGCTCGACTTCGACGCAACCTACCTGCTGCTGGCCACCGAGCAGACACGGATTCTCGACTACGAATCGTACACGATTGAGGGCGACGTTTTCATGTGCTGTCTGGACAGTGTCCAGAGGACCCTGCAGCAGCGACTGCCTGCCCTGCGTGGTGCAGACTCAACCCGGTGTCTGTTCTATATTGGAAATGTGTATGGCGGCCGGAGTCTGATGATGGCCAAGAACGACCGATGGCTGCCTGCCATCAAGCAGTCAATGACCTCGGTGTCGTACCTGAAACAGGTTGTCAAACGGGATTCGACATTCAGCGCCGCGTACTTGGGTATCGGGGTGTACAACTACTATCTTGACAAGAACCTCAAGTGGGTTCCATTGCTGGGCAGCAGGCACGCTCAGGGGGTAGGGGAGATCTGGAGAGCAACGGCAGCTTCTACGCCGTACGGGCTGGGCGCAAAGAACTCGTTGTGCTGGATTCTCATTGAGCAGGGCCGCCTGATCGAAGCCGACTCGATCGCGTCGTCGGTGGTGGCCGCGATGCCCAACAATACGGTTTTCCTGCGCATCAAAGGGCTGCTGGCAGTGTATCTGCAGCGATGGGGGGATGCGGAGAGAATCGGCTGGCGGCTTGTTGACCTTTCTGTCAAGCGTAGCCCCACCAACTGGTCTGATCTGACTCTGGGATATCAGTTGGCTGTACAGGCTGCCGACAAACTTGGGCGTCAGCAGGATGCGCGAGCTGCGGCGCGCAGGGCGTTTGCATTGCAGATACCTGCGTCGGCACGCAAGATCCCCTACGTCGAGAAACACCTGCATGCGATTGAGGAAACTGTCGCGAAGTACGCGGTTGAGCCGGACAAACCGTAGCAGAACGGGTACCAGCCACTACCTCAACTGGAACCGAAGCGTCACCTCACCCACCTCGATCTGGTCGCTGTTCTTGAGCTTCTGGGACCCGTCAACCTTGACGCCGTTGCAGAAGCATCCGTTCTTGCTTCCTGCATCGCGTACGTAGTATCCGTCGGCTCGACGTTCGATGACTGCGTGACGTCGGCTCACGGTGAGAGATGCAACGAAGCATTCGACGTCGGGTGAGCGGCCAATGTACGACTTCTCCTTCTCCAGGGTCCACTGACGCGGTTCGTAGCCGCTGACAACCGCGACCGATGCCTTGAGTTGCACAACTGTCTTCGATGGACCGGTTCCGGTAGGCGGGGTGCGCTGCGCGTCGGCAACTGCCGCCTTCTCCGCCGATGCTGCGCGTAGTGCCGGGTCGACTCTGAGCTCAACCACATCGGTGGCTGTGGTGGAGTCGGCTATGCGACGCGGGGATGGCGCGGAACTCCCCGCCGATGGAAGCGCGATGGTGGGCCGCGCCACAGTCGCCATGCTCGGGGGCCTGGCTTTGGTGCGTGCGGTTGCCAGGACGAGCCCCGACACTGCTGCGCCCAGAGCCGTGATCGATCCTACGCCAAGAAGAATGCCGACGGTTTCCATGCGTATCCCCTTCGTTGCGCTGCTACCCCGGGTGGTTCGGAGCTGCACCCGTCAAAATACGTTCTGATCGCGGCCACGGCAGTTCTACACTGATGATCGACCAGACGCGCGTGCTCACGGTGTATCGAATTCCCACACCGGTCCGGTAGTGCGAGACTTCCAGTCGTGGACCACTACCCGCCAGTAGTACGTGGCGCCGGCCTGCAGAGCCGCTGCGGCGTACGATGCCGCAGTGGTTGTGCCGGCCCTGGGCAGATTCTGGCTGTTGACGCCCAGATACACCTCGCACCAGAGCGAATCGCCATCGGGATCGGTGCTCTGCCACGTGAGTGTGGGAGAGAGGCCGGCAACGGCGCCCAGATCAACCGGACTCAGCGGCTGAGGTGCGTACGGGGGCATGCCGTAGTACAGCGTTGTCTTGATCGTCGACGTGTGTCCGGCCCGGTCAATGATGGTCACAGTGACGGTGTCGTACCCGTCGAATACGGCGGGATCCATCACCACGCTGAACGAGTCGACACGAGCCGAATCCATGTGGTTAGTCATCTGTGTGCGCCACTGGTGGATAGTCACCGAGTATGACTCGACGTCGGGGTTGTCGGGATCGACAATGCGGTACGTGAGCGTGTCGGCGCCTCTCTTGCCGTTGAGGTTGAGCGCTCCATTGGGCAGGGTGTCGCTGCGGTGGTGCAGCTCCAGTGCGCAGGGCCTGTTGGTCGGCACCACGAGAATGCGCGGTGAGAGCGTGTCTTCGCTGGGGAATTGGTCGCGCACGGTTACCATGAGCCGCGCAAAGCCCGTGTCGGCTGCTCCGGGCGCCCACACCAGCACGCTGTCGCGCCCGCGGGGCAGCAGCGTTGTGGCGCCCTTGAAGAGCCACGATGTGAACAGGAATGGCCTGATGCCGGCGCCTGCGGCCGCGTGCAAGGTGATGCGCAGTGTGTCTCGCCCTGCTTCGAGGTACTGAGGGAAATCCTGCTCACGTGTGGCAAACCGGACTGGCGTTGGCGGCAGATGTCCGCGCAACGTAACGTACAGCGTGAACGTCTCGAACACCGGTTGGTAGCCGTCCCACACGCGGATGGTGACCTGATGCGCGTCCGTGTCGGCGGAATCGGGAATCCACGACAATCGGCCATCGGAGGAGACCGCAAGCGCGGCGGGGCCGGTCCATCGGCTGTAGACCACAGAATCGCCATCCGGGTCGAACGCAGCGATGGTGTCGGCATACGCCGACTGCGACTCGATGTAGCGCGATGCAGGGCGGTCTTGCACGACTGGCTTGCGGTTGCGGCAGATCAGCAGTGTGCGCACAGAGTCGTTGCCGCTTGTGTCAACCGCACGGATGGTGATTTCGTTGCCCGATGCCACATGTGCCAGCGACACGGTGTCGTAGTAGAACCGGCTGCCCGGCGATTCTGGTTGCACCAGAACCCCTCCGATAGTGAGCGAGTCGACGAAACTCTGCTCGTCCAGCGCCTCCACGCCCACAACTACGGAGCTGTGGTCGGTGTACACGTTCTGGGCAGATGCACCGTCTACGGTCACGCGCAGAATGCGGGGAGCCACAGTGTCGGGGAGCAGTGGAACTCGTCGGATCGTGCGTTCGACCAGATCGATGACGCCTGCGTTGGCATTGTTCACCGCCCGAATCTGGATGCTGGTGAGCCCCGTGTCAAGCGGCACGGTCCAGGTCCACCATGCGGTGTCGGAGGCCACTTGCTGCGACGGCGCGAATGCCGTGCCGTTCACCAAGAGCGAGAGCGTCACGTCGACCGGGTTGAGCGAGTGGTTGATGAGCGTGCCGAACAAGGCGAAGCGGTCGGCTGCTGTCACCAGCGTGTCAACCGACGGCGACTCAACCACGATCTCGGCAGCCACCCCGCGCGGCGCCGTGTCGTTGTAGATCACCCAGAGGTCTCTGGTTGCCTCGTTGCCATTGCCGAAGTGGTCGAGGGCGTACACCGACAGCAGCAGCGGGTCGGCGGGGCCATGCCGGAACATGTTGTCGCACAGCTTGTAGTATACGCGGTTGTCCTTGCGGTCGAATGCTTCGTCGTTGACAGAGGCAGAGTCGACCCACTGGTCGCCGCGGTCGGTGATGCGTACCTTGAGGGTGAAGACCGAGTCGCTCGTGTAGATCGTGTCTTCGCCCGCATAGCCTTCGTTGACGCACACAATGCCGGGCTTCACTGTATCGCGCAGTGCAAAGGCGAACGTGCCGGCCGGCGAGGCAACCGTCCCGTCCGACACCCACAGTGCGCCGCGTCCGGACAAAATTGGCGTGGACAGCGCGACTCTGAGGCTGCACCGTGGCGACGGATACACCGTGCCTGCGCCGAAAGACCAGAAATAGGTGGTCACATCTCCCACTGGAGGTGTGCGCAGTGTCACCGAATCACCCAGCACGGCGCGCACCGTGTCCTGGTGCAGCGGCGAACGCACGAAGAGTGTCAGTGTGTCGATCGCCGAAGCGCCGTTCGCGCGTTCTGTCTGTATGACGACGTATGCGGTGCCCGTGTCGTGAAAGGAGAATGCGAAGTGGAACGGCGCATCCCACAGGCGGGCTTTGGTGATCACCGAATCACCTGCAGACCACAGCCGGTTGCCCGGGGCGTGCACAGTGACGCTGTGGACGAGTTCCTTGACCGCAACGTCAACATCGATGCCGTAGGTCGTGAAGACGTCGAGGGTGTCACCGGATGCGAGGGTGTGCTCGGTGATCACTGCACGGGCGTTGTCGGTGTCGGCAAAGGGATTGTTTCTGCTGCACCCGACCCACACGAGCACGCATGCCGCAACCGAGGCCAGGGCACAGCGCCATGCCTGTCGGATCGGTCTCCGGCATCCTGTCCCCGTGATGCGCAGATTGCTCATGCGAGAGTCCTCAGAACGTGAATGACCAGGCAAGGCCCACCGCGCCCACCGCAGTGAGCGTGAGTCCGATGAGTGTGGCTGCGGTGTTGGCGTTTCTTTCCTTGCGCGCTTTCTCCCAGTCGCTGCTGGTGTGGTCGAAGAGGTTTGCATCGCCGGTGCTGCTGAGCTGGCTGAATGTGTGCGATGAGCCACTCAACCGCGCGGCAAAAACAATTGCCATGACACCACCCCCGGCAGCCAGCCCCAGACCCATGTAACGGAACACTGCGCGCTTGGGCGCCAGTGGGTCGCGCAGGATCTGGGCGGGCACTCCCTTGAGCGATGGGTCGTTGACTGCGAGAGAATACGTGCAGGGCTCGGAGCCAACCTTCCTGGCCACGCCCTCGATGGTGAGGTTGGCATTGCCGTTGTGCAGCAGCACACAGGGATCGAGCCGGAAGAACCGGGTGCTGGCGTTGATGCCCTCAACCGAGTACAGCACCGAACAGTTCGACAGCTCGGAGCCCACGGCGTCTTCGTGAAGATAGATGCCATTCCAGTCAAACGGCGCTGCATCCAGAGTGCTTGTCGGATGGTACTGCTTGTCATTGACCGAAGTGAATATGACGGGATGCTCCTTGTTCCCAACTGCCGAAAGAACTCCCATGACGTGGAGCCCGGTGAAGTTGCGGAAGAGCAGCACCACCCCCGGGCCAATGCTCACCCGTTTGCCCTGAGGTACGTACACATCGGCGGTCACCAGGTACGGTCGGTCATTGGACAGCAGCATGGCCGGGAGATTGCCCGCCAGCGTGTCGAATGCGGGCGCGGGAGTCTGCTTCGCCGGCGCCGGGACAGTGGCCCGGGCAGGAGTGGCATTTGTCTTGGCGCGCTTGGCCGGCGCCGCCAGGGTCGAGGCGGCCAGCCCCATGGCGGCGAGAAGGACCATCAGAGACGGCGTTGCCCGCGCGATGCAACGGCCGATCACGGGGCGCCTCCGTCCTTGTTGATGCGCCGGATCTCCTCGTCTGCCTTCACAAAGAATGGGTGCTCCGGCGAGGTGCGCATGAGCGACTTGAGCTCGTACCAGGCGCCCATAGCATCCTTGCGGGTGTCGTCTGTTGGCGCGCGGTCGAAGAGCGCGGATATGCAGAGCGCCTTCTCATACACCGTCTGCTGCCTGAAGATTGCAGGATCCATGAACTCACTGGCTGTGGATGCCGCCTTCTCCAGCGTTGAGCGGGCCTCGGCGAGCTGACCATTGCTGAACAGGTACCGCGCTTTCTCCAGATAGAACTCTCCGTCTGCAACGTTGCTGGTGAGCAGGATGCCGCGAACCGTGCTGGTCTCCCCTGCGCCCTTGGCAGCACGCAGTCGATATAGTACCGCCTTCTTCGATTCGGAGACGCTCGGAGGAAGTTTGGCCGCGAGCTTGGCAGCTTCGGCATAGTGGCCGCGTTCCACCTCGGAGGTGAAGAGGATCATGATGTCGTTGGTGCCGTACTGGGCGGCAAGCTGCTCGACCAGGGGTGACTCCCTGGGCGCGGCCGGTGGCGGCTCATCGCTCATGGCCGAGGCCGCACTCGCCTGCGTTGGTGCATGCGCGGGCTCGTCCAGAGTCGGCATCGGGCGCTCAGAGGCGTTCGCACGAAGCCTCGATGACAGCGGGCGATTTGACGTTGGTGGGGGGGCCGCATCTGGCCCCGGCGACTCAAACGCGTCGAAGTTCTGGTCGGTCGTGGACGCCGCCTCCGTCGCATTGGTCTGGCTGGTGGGCTCCGCCGGCGGCGCGGAGTGTTGCAGCGACGGGGCGGCAGCAGATTGCTGAACTGCCGGCTCGGGCGCCGACAGCGCCGACACGACCGACTGATTCTGCACGATCTGCTCCTCGGTCATGAGCTGCCGGCTGGTATGCGATGAGATCGCATACCAGATCGACGCCCCCAGAATCGCGGCCATTGACAATGCGGTGAGCGTCCACACGACTATCGGCACAATGGGAAACCGCTTGCGGCGGCGTGCCACAGTTTTGGTATGACTGGTTTGCCGCATGAAGGCTTCGACGGTTTGCTCGGGTGTTTCGGTGGTGAGCGATTTGTGAATGCTGCCCAGAAGCCGCAGAAGATCGACCATGTTGTCCACGCGCTTCTCTTTTTCGAACCGCATGCACTTGTGCACGAGGTTGCACAGCGTGGGCGCCGTTTTGACCGAGAACTGCTCCAGAGGCACAAACGTGTTGGCGAGCTTGTCGGGCACCAGTTTGGTGATGTTCAGCTCGGGAAAGGCACGCACGCCGGTGATGATTTCGTACAGCACCGTTCCCATGGAGTAAATGTCGGTGCGCGCATCGGTCATCGATCCGTCGAGTTGTTCCGGCGCCAGGTACTGCATGGTGCCCACCACCGTACCCTCGCAGGTGTGAATCGAGGC
>Ga0315287_10002172_pt1 | contig 18419 bp, 13 predicted proteins | sample YL17G11_0_MG_FD_205037 | JGI IMG/M metagenome (GOLD analysis project Ga0315287, IMG submission 205037) | Sediment microbial communities from Yellowstone Lake, YNP, Wyoming, USA - YL17G11_0 | ecosystem: Environmental > Aquatic > Freshwater > Lake > Sediment | place: USA: Wyoming | collected...
GTGGCGCGCATTGTGGAGTCCCTTCCCGATGCGGATCTGCGAGTGTTTGTGCGGACCGCCGCTGTTGAGCTAAATGCCTACTACACCGGCCGCGACGTGACTAAGATACCCGTGATTACCTTCTTGGACCAGGATTTCCGAGAACTGGGCACGTGGATAGAGCGGCCGCGCTCGGCTGATGCCTGGCGAGCCGAGTGGATGGCTGCGCATCCGGGCCTTGTGCTGGGCATAAATCCTGCACAACTGTCGCCCGAGGAGCGCCAGCAAAGGATGCGACAGCTCATGGAGTTGATGGCCGATGCGGAAGCCCAGTACGATACGGGCATGAGCGCAGACACCGTCACCGAAATCCGTGCGTTGTTGGATCAGGCAGCTGCAGCGTAAATCCCCGTCGGGAGCATCACCATGGAACAACGTCTCTCTGGTAAGGTCGCCATCGTCACCGGCGCGGGGCAGGGCATCGGCCGAGGGATCGCGCAGCGGCTGGCGCGCGAGGGCGCGCAGGTGGTGATCGCGGAATACAACGCCGCGAACGCGTCGGCCGTGGCGCAGGAGATCGAGGCTGCGGGCGGCCGCGCCCTGTCCTACGCGATCGATATCTCCGATGCCGCGGCCAGCCAGAAGATGGTGGATGACGTCGCCGCACAACTTGGCCACATCGACATCCTGGTCAACAACGCCGGGGTCGTGCAGACCAAGCCGATGCTCGACCTGACGCCTGCCGATTGGGATCGCGTGCTCGACGTGAACCTGCGCGGCGCGTTCTTCCTGACCCAGGCGGTCGCCCGGCAGATGATCAAACAGGTGCCCGATGCCTTGCGCGAGGCCGCAGCCGCGCCGGCCGATATCTTCAACACGAAGCGCCCTCAGACCTCCGAGGTTTCGGAAACCTCGGAGGTCTCCTTGGCCGCCAGCTACGGCAAGATCGTCAGCCTCTCGTCCGTTTCCGGCCGGCGCGGGCGACCGCTGCAAACGCATTACGCGGCCAGCAAGGCCGCCATCATCAGCCTGACGCAGTCGGTCGCGCTGGCGTTGGCGCCCTACCGGATCAACGCCAATGCGGTCTGCCCCGGCATCGTGCCAACGCCGATGTGGCAGCAGATCGACAAGGATCGCGGCCAGCTCTTCGGCGCGAAGCCCGGCGAAGCGATGGCGGGCTTCATCAACACTGTGCCGCTCAAGCGCGCCGCCACGCCCGAGGATATCGCCGCCGCGGTGGCGTTCTTCTGCTCGTCCGACGCCGACTACATCACGGGCCAGGCGCTGAACGTCGACGGCGGGTTCGAGATGGATTGACGTGGTGCGTGATGCGTATTGCGTATTCCGTTCTGTCGCGTTGGGGGAATCCCATTCTAAGCGACTCGCGCGATGCACGAGCGATCACGCAATACGCAATACGCACTACGCACTACGCAACACCTGAAGGAGTTCCCCGTGTACACATACACTGATCTCCCCCTCATCCCCACCCAGGTCATCGGGTCCAGCGGAATCCCCGGCTGGATGTGGGTCGTGAAGGATGCCGTGGCCGCCGGCAAGATGGGCCCCGCCGACATCGACGAGACGCTGAAGGATGCGGTCAATCTCGCCATCCTCGACATGGAAGAGGCCGGCATCGACATCATCTCCGACGGCGAGATGCAGCGCACCGACTTCACCTGGAATTTCCACGGGAAGGTTCACGGGCTTCTGCCGCAGGATGCGCCGCGCAAACTCGGCTATCCCGGCCCCGATCAGCTCGATGCTTTCCTGTGCGTCGAGCCGTTGACCGTGCCGAACGGCTACGGCACGGTCAGCGAGTGGCAATATGCCCGCACCCGCACGAACAAGCCGCTGATCAGCACGCTCCAGAGCCCGGTGACTCAGGCGTTTCGCGTCGATCCCGGCAAGGTCTACAGAAACAAGGGCGAGGTGGCCTGGGCGTTGGCGCCGTATATCAACAAGGAGCTCAAGGAGGTGGTAGCCGCCGGCTGCACGCACGTGCAGTTCGACGAACCGGCCTACTGGATCCTGCCCGGCGGCGTGGCCGAGATGGTGGACATCTTCAACGCGTGCGTCGAGGGTGTGAACGCGACCATCGGCTTCCACCTGTGCTTCGGCAATTTCCGCGGCCGGCCCGCGACCTCACATCGCAGTTTCGCCGCGTTCGCGCCGCACTTCAAGGATCTGCATGTTGACGTGCTCCACATCGAGTTCGCCAATCGCAACATGGTCGAGGTGGAGCTCTGGCAGAAGTACGGCGGCGACAAAATCCTGTGCGCGGGCGTGATCGACGTGAAGGGCCGCAGCCTGGAGCCGGTCGAAGTCGTGGCCGACCGCATCCGCACCTGTCTGCGTTACTGCGCGCCGGAGAAGCTGTGGGTCGCGCCCGATTGCGGTTTCAGCCAGACCGTGCGCTGGCTGGCCGTGGAGAAGATGAAGGTGATGGTGCTGGCGGCGAAGATGGTGCGCGCGGAGATAGCTTGAGAGGTTGCCATGCTCAAACTCGAACACAGTGACGCCATCGGCCGCGTCCTCCGCCTGGACGACCTGGACACCCTCGGCGTCTCGACCCAGACTTTGGCCGAAGAGGCGATAAACCAAGGCGACTGGGAACAGGCGCGCGCCCTCGTGGACTACTTCTACGACGAGATGCGCATCATGCACGGCATCCTGACCACGTGGATCAAGGACATCCTGCGCTACATCGTGGAGTACGCGGGCGCCGACGATGCTTCGGCGCGCGCGGCGTCGGCCGGCATCGCGCGCATGTTGGAGGCCTATCCCATCGGGCAGGCAAGCCGCGAGCGCTGCAGAGAAGCCACCGCGGCCGGCGATGTATCCGCGGCAACGGACTGGCTGGACAGGATGCGCCTGGAATTCAAGAACCCGCACGAGATGCTGGTTGCGTGGATTCAAGGCATGTTCACCTACGTGGCGCGCACCAGGGGTGAAGAAGCCGTGCTCGACTCGATCCTGGAGACGCATCAGAGCATTTGGGGCGACCGCTACGCGCGCTGGGATCAGATGACGCCGCTCGAAAAACTGGCGTTGACTGTCGAGGGGATGCGCGGCGGCCACTTTTCGGGCGCACGGCGCCGCGGCGACATGATCTTGATCGACGAAGGGGACCGCTACCGCATGGTGATGGACCCGTGTGGCTCCGGCGGGGTGCTGCGCCGCGGCGATCCGGAGACCGGCCGCGGCCCGTACCCCATCGACGAGCACGGCACGAACCAGGAGCCGCATCTCTGGACGTGGCAGAAAACCGGCATCCACTGGTACTGTTCGCACTGCTGCATCTCTATGGAGTGGCTGCCCGGTCGCAAGCGCGGTCGACCGCTGCGCCCGCTCGATCATGTTATGGACGCCGGGGCGCCATGCACCTGGTACATCTACAAAGACGAGGCGCAGACGCGCGCCTATCACTACCCGCGCAGCGGTCTCGATACGCCGCCCGCCGCGCCCGATCGCGGCGAGGATTGGCGCGCCGAGTATCCGGGCGGACCGACGACGAAGGACGGATAGCGCTGTACCCAGAGCGTCTATCGTTCGTCGTCCGTCGTCCGTCGTCCACCGTCAGGAGTTGCCATGAACTCCCATGTCACCGACTCGCGCTACCTCGGCGACCTGTTCGGCACCGATGAGCTGCGCCGTGTATTCAGCGATACCGCCCAGCTTCAAAGCTGGCTCGACTTCGAGGCCGCGCTGGCTCGCGCCGAGGCTGCGGTGGGATTGGCGCCGGCGGAAGCGGCCGCCGAGATCACCCGTGTGGCCCGCGCCGAGCTGATCGACCTGGACGCGCTGCACGCAGGGGTCAACTTCACTGGCCATCCGCTCATCTCGCTGGTGCGGCAGGTAACCGACCTGTGCGACGGCGAGGCTGGCCGTTATGTCCACTGGGGCGCGACGACGCAGGACGTCACCGACACCGGTCTCATGCTCCAGGCGCAGGCAGCCCACGGCATCATCCTGCGCGATCTGCGCGGCCTGGCGCACGCGCTAGCCGATCTGGCGCGCCGCGAGCGCGACACGCTCATGCCGGGCCGCACGCACGGCCAGCACGCCACCCCCATCACCTTCGGCTTCAAGGTTGCCGTCTGGCTGGACGAAGTGCGGCGGCACGTCGAGCGGATGGAGCAGCTTGCGCCGCGCGTCTTCGTGGGCGAGTTTGCCGGCGCGTCCACGACGCTGGCCTCCATCGGCGATGACCCGGCGCGTGCGTTGGAGGTACAGCGGCGGCTGATGGCCGACCTGGGCCTGGGCGTGCCGGTCATCGGCTGGCACGTCGCGCGCGATCGCTTTGCGGAGCTCGGTGGCGTGCTGGCGATGATCGCCGCGACGATGGGCAAGATCGCCCACGAGGTGATCCTGCTCCAAAAGAGCGAGGTGATGGAGCTGGAAGAACCGCATCATCACGGCAAGATCGGCTCCAGCACCATGCCGCACAAGCGCAACCCGATGATGTGCGAAGGGATCATGGCCCAGGCGCGGCTGGCGCGCTCGCTCCAGACCGCGTTGCTCGAATCGATGGGCACGGCCGAGCACGAGCGCGACTGGTCGGCTGTGCACGCCGAGTGGGCGGCCGTGCCGGAGATCTGCCTGCTGACCGGCGCGGCGGTCTCTCAAGCGTCAGATGTGATCCGCGGTCTGATCGTCTACCGGGAGAAGATGCGGCAGAATGTGGATGCCTTGCAGGGCCTCATCCTGTCTGAGGCGGTGATGCTGCGGCTGGGGGAGTCCGTGGGGCGCCAGGTCGCGCATGACATCGTCTACGAGGCGGCGATGGCGGCGTTCGAGCAACGTCGTCCGCTGCGCGATCTGCTGCTGGAAGATGCGCGCGTAACCGGACACCTCTCTCTAACTGAGATCGACGACCTGCTGCGACCAGAGGCATACACGGGGTTGGCAGGGGAGTTTGTGGATCGGGTTGTCCTCGAGGCCAAGAACTTTTGATACGATTGCATGGTGCGCATTCCGCACGAATCCGTCGGTCACGCACCACGCACACCTGCACTCCCAGAGGGGCCAAAGCGCAGCGCAGGTGCAATTGTCACGTTTCAGCCAGCTAACTTCTGAAACTTCGCATACGCCTCATCCCAGGCAGCCGCATCCTTCGGGCGATACGTCTCTGTGTCGAACGAGCGGCGGACGAGCGCGCGGCCTTCGGCCAGCGAGCCGACCGCGCCCGTGGCAAGCAGTTGCATCAGCAGATTGCCGACCGCGGTGGCCTCGAACGGCCCCGCGACGACCGGCCGGCCGATGGCGTCGGCGGTGAGCTGGTTGAGCAGCCGGTTTTGCGCGCCGCCGCCGACGATGTGCAACACGCCGATGCTGTGCCCAACGAGCGTCTCCATCATCTCCAGGACGCGGCGATACTTCAGCGCCAGACTCTCATAAACCACGCGAGCGATGGGGCCGACCCCTTCGGGCACGACCTGCCCCGGTCGTCTACGAGAGCGGCAATACTCCCGGATGCGCGCCGGCATGTCGCCGGGCGCCAGGAAGTCGTGCGCGTCCACGTCGATCTGTGCGACGGAGGGCCGCGCGGTCGCGGCGTGGCGCACGATGTCATCCCACGACAGCGCTTGCCCCTCGGCCGCCCACGTGCGCCGGCACTCCTGGATGATCCACAGCCCCGCGATATTCTTCAGCAAGCGGATCGTATCGCAGACGCCGCCTTCGTTGGTCACGTTGAATGCCAGGGCATCCGCGTTCATCACCGGCTGCTTCGTCTCGACCCCCATCAGCGACCAGGTGCCGGAGCTGAGGTAGGCCGTGTCGGCGCTCTCGACGGGCACCGCGGCGACGGCGCTGGCCGTGTCGTGGCTGCCCGGCGCGACCACCCGCACCTGCTTCGCGCCGGTCTCGTCCATCACGGCGGGGAGCAGGCCGCCCAACACTGTGCCCGCCTCGACAATGGGCGGCAGGTAGTGCGTCGGGATGCCCAGCCGCTCCAGCAGGCCCGTCGCCCATGCCGGGCGGTGCGGATCGAGCGCCTGGCTGGTGCTGGCGATGGTGCGCTCGCTGACCTTCTGCCCGGTCAGCCAGTAGTTCAGCAGGTCGGGCATCATCAGGAGCGTGCGCGTGCGGGCCAGCACTTCGGGATCTTCGATCTGTTGGGCGAGAAGCTGGAACAGCGTGTTCAGTTGCATGAACTGGATGCCGGTGGCCGCGAAAATCTCCTCGCGGGGCACGCGGCGGAACGCCTCGGCCATCATGGTGTCGTTGCGGCTGTCGCGGTAGTGATACGGCAGGCCCACCAGCCGGTCGTTGCGGTCGAGCAGCCCGTAGTCCACGCCCCAGGTGTCGATGCCCAGGCTGGTCAACTCCGAGCCGCAGCACGCGACGGCCTTCTTCAGCCCTTCCTGGATCTCGGCGAATAGCCGCAGCGTGTCCCAGTGCAGGCTGTCGCCGCGGGCGCTGGGGATGTGCACCGGGCCGTTGGCGAAGCGATGGACTTCCTCCAGCGTCAGCCGCTCGCCGTCGAAGCGGCCGATGATCGCCCGCCCGCCGGACGCGCCGAGGTCGAGGGCGAGGTAGTTGCGAGTTTGGGTCAAGGTGAACCTCCTGGCTCGGTGTGGGTAGATAGGGTCACTGATAGACGGGGCCATTGGGAAATCGGTAGATTGGTGAGGTGGCAACCGGATCATTCGGTCTGCCAACCCAGGCACCGGCGTCTGCCCTGTCTTCACCAATCTACCCTTTACCCGTCTACCAACTTACCAACCTACCGCTTCCCCAACATCAACTTCGCGTTATTCTCGCCGCCATTCGCCAGGTACAGCAGCGGGATGGGCCGATCCACGCCTTCCAGGAACTTCGGGCGCGCGGCCCAGTCGCAGGCGGAGAGGACGTTGTTCAGATCCATCCAGTATTCCAGACGCGCCGGGCTGAGACCCTGGATCATGTGGAAGTGGTTGGCGGGCGGATAGTGCTTGTACTCGTACATCGTGGCGTACTTGGGCACCACGAAAGTGTGCGGCCATTCGGCGGTGGTGGTCTGGCACAAGGCAGAGGCCATCGGCTCAGGCACCTCAGCAGTGGCGGCTTCGTCCCAGCTCATACTGAACAGCCCGGACAGGCTGCTGTACATCAGGCGGCCGGCGATCCCCTCCAGGCCGCCCGGCGACACGTAGTGCACCGAGTTGCCCATGCCGGGGAAGTAGCCGGGATCGGCCAGCGGCATGCTGATCTTGGCCATGATCTCGTCCACGCTGGCGCCGGGCTTGGCTGCCCAGTCGAACGACGCGCTGCCGGAGTTGTCGCCGTCCACCAACCCCTTCTCAGCCCAGGCCGCGCCCTTGGGCAGGGTGAAGCCGAGCTTCTTCGCCAGCGCTTGCAGCTCCCACGGCTCCCACACCTTGCGGAAGTCCATGAAGAGGGGCGGGTTGCCGCCGGTGAGCGACGAGAAGAAGATCATCGTCAGGAGCGCCTGCACATCTGCCTCGGTGGCGAAGGGCACCGGCATCTTGGGTCCGTTGTGATCGAACGAGGAGTTGAAGAACGATTCCATCGCATCGGCCACGGGGAGCGGGATGCCGCGCGGGTCGGAGCCCCATTCAAGCTGGCTCATGAAGCCGCCGCCGATGGCGTCCAGGTCCTTGAGCAGGTCGCGCGCGATGAGATAGAGCGCCAGGCTCTGGTCGAAGCGTCCCGAATCCACCTCGTCACGCAGCACCAGCCGCTTGCCCAGGTGCCCGTCCACGAACGCGCGCAACGCCTTGAGCTCCTCGGCCTTGTACGCCTTCTTGTTGAGCATGTCAGCCAGCAGTTTCATGTCCAGCCGGGTGATTTCAAGGCCGAACTGCTTGCGGGTGGGGATGACGTGCGCCATGGCCGTCTCCATCCCCATCGAGTCGTGGCCGAAGACGACGACGCGGCGCCCCTTGAGCGCCTGCGTGGTGACGGCTGCGGCCGCCCAATCCACCAGCGCGTCCGCGGTGCCCTCGGTCATCAGCGGGTTCAGGCCGGTGTCGGGCCAGGTGCCCACGTTGAGGTGCGTCAGCTTGCCGTATTGCATGATCGCGCCGTTGACCGCGTGCGCGAAGACGACGCCCGGCTTGGGGCCGCTGTTGCCGCAGGTGAAGTTGATCGGCGTGTCGGCCGGGAACTGCGACAGCAGCGAGATCACGCTCAGTTGCGGGAAGGCCCACGTGTCGGGCGCGCAAACCAGCGCCTTGACGCCCGCGTCCTGGAACTGCTTGGCGACGGCGTCGGCCTGCGGCTCGCCGTCCACCAACGTCGGCGCCCACACGACCTTGGCCGGCGAGCCGTCGGGCAGCTTGACCCGCGCTGCCAACGCATCGGCCACCATCTGGCAGATGTTGCGGCAGCGTTGGCGGCTGTCCGCGTCGATGCGCGGGTCGCCAGCGAGGAACACGCCGATGGCCGGCGCGTTACGCTCGGAATTCCCGGTTGCTTCTGAGAGTGCGATAGCTTTTTCCATGAATGATCCTCCAATAGTGATTACGACAGACGACTGACGACTCCCTTGGGTCACGGTCTAGGAGAATGCTGAAAAAGTCCCCTTTGACGAGATATGGTAGCCGTCGGCATACTACATCTAGTTGGTTTCTGCGCAACCCGCCTATATGTAGTGGCGCGCTCGTTGGCCTATTGCCCGAAACAGGGGGTTTTCAGCAGCCCCCTGGCAATCTATCAGCCTACTAGTTCACCAATTTGCCAGTATACCCTTTACCAGGTTACTCCCTACCAGCCTATCCCTTGGTTGCCCCCGTTGTGAGTCCTTCCATCAATTGGCGCTGGATGACGGCGACGAATACGACGGCTGGGATGAGCATGAGCACGGCCATGGCCGTCATCCCGCGCCAATCGGAGACAAACTGGCCCGTGAACTCGAACAGCGCGGGCGGGAAGGTGCGGCTCTTGGGCGTGCGCGTGATGGTGCTGGCGAGGGCGAACTCGTTCCAACACGTCAGGAAGGCGAAGATCGCGGATGCTGCGGCGCCGGGCAGTGCCAGCGGTAATGCGACGCGCCAAAATGCGCCCCAGTGCGAGCAGCCGTCGATGCGTGCGGCATCATCCAGCTCCTCCGGAATGGCCCTGAAAAAGCCATCCATCAGCCAGGCCGTAAATGGAATCGTCAGAGCGACGTAAACCAGGATGAGGCCCGGGAGGGTGTCGGAAAGCTTGACACGTGCGAAGAGCACGAACAGCGGCAGGCTCAGCGCGATGCCAGGGATCGCCCGCCCCAGCATGAAGAGCAGGAACAGGCTCTGCTTGCCTCGAAAGTTGAAGCGCGAGAAGGCGTAGCCGGCCAGCGTGCCGACCACGATGGCGATCGCGGTGCTCACCAGTGCAACGACGATGGAATTTCGCGCGTACTGCGCGACCGGGATCGAGCCGCCCAATCCAAACGCGCCTTCCGGCGTCGGCATGCCGAACAGGATCTTGTATGAATCGAGGGTCAGGGTACGCGGGATCCAGATCGGCGGATGGGTGTCGATCTCCGTGCGGAGGCGGACGGAAGTCAATATGATCCAGAGGGCCGGCAGGAACCAGACGATCACGATCGCCCAAAGCAGCGCATTGCGCAGCCGATCGCTGGTCCGGGTCCGGCGCCTGCTTCTTCTTTCAGACGAAAACGCAGCCATCAGTCTTTCCCTCCGGCCCAGCGGCTCTTCACCAGATTGCGGAACAGATACCAGGTGAACACAAAGCTCAACAACACGGTAATGTAAGACATGGCGGTCGCCAGGGCGAATTGATGCTGGCCGAAGGCCAGCCTGTTGACATATGTCCAAATCAGCTCGGTGCGGTTGGCAGGCCCGCCGCCGGTCATGATCTGCACGACATCGTAGGCACGAGCCAGATCGAGCGAGCGGATGGCCATCGCGGTGTAAATGAAGGGCATCAGCATCGGCAGGGTGAGCATCTTGAATTTCGACCAGCCTGAAGCGCCGTCCACCTCCGCAGCCTCAAACGGCTCGGTTGGCAGCGAGAGGATGCCGGCCTCCAGAATGATGACCATGAACGGCGTCCCCATCCAGATTTCGGCAATCAGGATGGCGATGAAGCCGAGCGGGCGATCTACCAACCAGGCAATTATGTGCGGCTCGCCCGTGATGGTGAAGAGCGCGTTATTGACCAGCCCGATCTGGGCATTGAAAAACCATTTGAACTGGAAGCCCACCAGGATGGGCGCGAACATCATCGGCATCATCATAAGCGTGCGCAGGAGTCCCTGGCCGCGGATGACCTTTGCCATCAGTTGCGCGATGCCCAGTCCCAGCAGAAATTCGATGTTCACCGCCAGCGTCATGAACAACACCGTGCGCCCGAATGACGCCCAGAAAAGCGGGTCCTGAGTCAAAAGCTGAATGTAGTTCTGCAGACCGATGAATTTGTGGGTCGTCGACGACAGGCTGAAATCCGTGAAACTGAGGTAGAACGAGTAGACCATCGGGATGCCGATGACGAACAGCATGAACAGGACCGCCGGAAGCAGCAGCACCCAGAGCAGCCGTTTTTCGGATCTGCTGGAGCTGTGTCCGCTTTCCGTCGCAACGCTCTTTTGTGTCATCGCAGTTGGTGTCATAGACCCGCTTCCAGGATTGCTGAGGCCGGGGCGTTTGCAGTCGTAAGGACCACAAACACCCCAGCTTCAGGTGATAACCACACAGCATTGCCACGAGGGACGGTCGCGCCGAGCCTCATGGCAACGCTCGTCCGACTACTTGTAGTAGCCGGCCTTCTTCATCATGTCGGAAACCTGCTGAGCCGCATCGTCGAGGCCCTTCTTCGCCGCAACGTCGCCCAGGATGATCTTCTGCAGGATCGGATACAGGATATTTGACATGGGCAGCCATTCGGCGATCAGCGGCGGGGTCTTGAAGTCCTCCTTCGCCTGCAGAAGGGCCAGCTCCAACCGCTTCTTGGCGAGCGGGTCGGTCGAGGTTGCGGCTTCCTTGATGATCTTGTCCCACACGCTCTGGCGGGAGACCAGGATGCCCAGCTTGGACTCCATTTCGTTGCCCTCGACGCTGGTCAAGTGCTTGATCAGGTCGGCCGCCATCGCCTTCTCTTTCGACTTCTTGGTGATCGAGAAGCCGTGGTGACCGGCCCAGCCGCTGTGGATCTTGCCGTCGCCCATCGGCTGGCGAGCCAGATCGAACTTGCCCGCGACCTTGCTGCTCTTGGGATCCTGGAAGTAGGAGTACCAGCCGTACCATTCGGTGTACATGCCGATCAGTCCGCTGACGAACTGCTTGGCCACGTCTTCCCACAGGAAGTTGGTCATGTCGGGCGGCATCGCCTTGCCCTTGTACAGCTCGGCGAACATGTTCGCGGCCTTCACGCCGGCCGGGCTGTTGAAGGTCGGCTCCCACTTGTCGTTGAACAGGTTGCCGCCTTCAGCGGTCATCACCTCGTAGAAGCGGCCGGTCAGCGCCTCTTCCTTGCCGGCGAACTGCGTGCCGAAGACGCCGGGGTTCTTCTTGGTGACGTCGAGGGACACGGTCTTGAACTCGTCCCAGGTTTCGGGCGCCTTCGCGATGCCGAGGTCGGTGCGGTAGTGCATGCAGGAGATGTCGAAGTGTCGCGGCATCACCCAGATGTGCCCGTTGCTCTTGGTGGCGTCCACCAGGCGGGGGATGAAATCCTTCAGATCGTCGGCGCTGAAGTGGTTGTCGATCGGCTCCAGGCCGTCGAGCTTGACGTATTGCGAGAAGAAGCTGGAGTGATCCCAGCAGACATCGTAGTCCACGGTGCCGGCCGAGAAGTCCTGCACCAGGCGTTTGTCAGTCTCAAAGCCGTTGCCTTTGAAGACAAACTCGACCTTTGCGCCGGTCTTTTCTTCCCAGGCCGGGATCAGCTTGTACAACTCGTCGTAGTTGGCGCCGCTGATGGCGTGCATGCGCAGCGTCTTGCCCGCGAAGGGCTTGCCGGTGACAGCCGGAGCCTTGGTTGCCTCGGCTGCCTTGGGGGCCTCGGTCGCCTTGGCCGCGGGGGCGGCGGGCGCTGCAGGGGCCGGCGCCGGGGCGGGTGCACACCCGGCAGCCACAGCCGTACCGCCCACGAGGCCGGTCAGTTTGAGGAAGTTGCGTCGCGTAAGCTTCTTGTCAGACATGGTAGGCTCCTCCTTGGAAGTGAGAACTGGCAGTTGGAACGCTCGAAACTAGAAGCTGGAAGCTGGTTGTTGCCCCGACCATCACCTCCTCCTGCGGTGCGTATTGCGTGAGTTGCTCCAACGCACCACGCACTACGCACCACGCAGCATTTCAGAACAAACCCGTGACGGTAACCTGACTGGGCGTCGGTCGCCGCGGCCGGGTGAGCACCGCCAGCTTCTCAACCCACGCGTCAGTCATCGCCTGCCACATGCGCTCACCGGCCTCGCGAGTGGCCTGGCGGGCCTTGGAGTTGCTGGCATTAGTATACCACGGCGCGTCCATTCCCAGCCGGGTCATGTCTACCAGCTCCGGATGGACGGCCATCAACAGCGCGGTCTCATAGTAACCGGCGTGATCGCCCATGACGACACCTTGCGCCGCGACTTCGGGCAACACCGACGGCCACACCTGGATGCGCTCGAAAACGTTGTCCTCCGGCGGCAAGGGCGCCTGACCCCACCAGGCCCGCCCGCGCTCGGCCAGGGACCGCTCGAAGGCCACTTCGGCGCCAGCCTGACGGATCGCCAACGCTTCCGGCCCGTCAAGCCCCTGGTGGTGCTGGCAGACGATGATCCACCGAAAGCCGATATCCCAAAAGCTCGCCAGCACATCCTTAACATGGCGGCCAAAACGCTCGGTCGAGACATCGACGGTGCCCTGCTCGGGGCCGGTGACCGCGTAGCCGGTCGGCCCGTACCAAAACGGCGGAGCGATGATCGCGTTCACGCGCTGCGCCGCGCGTTGGCACAGCTCGTCGGCGAGGATCGTGTCGTTGCCCAGCGCCATGTGCGGGCCGTGATACTCGATGCAGCCCGACGGCACGAGCAGCGGCCAGCCGTCAGTGATGGCCTGCTTCAGTTGGTGGGGGAGAAGATGGTGTAGGTTCATATTAGTAAATTGGTAAACCGGTAACCTGGGAACCTGGGAACACGTTGGGCCCAGTCTACCAGTGTACCAATCTACCCTCTCCTGGATGCGCTCTCACCCTAACTCCGGCACGTCGTACTCCCCCAACTTCAGCGGATACTTCCCATACTCACGCACCAGGTTGAGCACGTACTCGTAGTTCTCGCCGGAGACGTTGCTGGGTACCGAGTGGTCGGATTGGAAGATCATCCCGCCGCCCTTGGCTGCGTTGAGCTTGGTGAGCACCTCGGCCTTGATTTCATCGCGCGTGCCGAGCGCCCAGGTGATCACGCTCATGTTACCGCAGAAGCCGATCTTGTGGCCGTATTGCCGGCGCAGATCGACCACGTCCAGCCCGGCTTTGGATTCCAGCGGGTTGTAGGCATCCACGCCCAGTTCGATGAAATCCTCGAAGACGCGCTTGACGTTGCCGCAACCATGATAGATCACCGGCAGATTGTGCGCGTGGGCTTCAGCGATCAACGCCTTGAGGCCGGGCTTGTACCACTTGCGCCAGTATTTCGGCGAGAAGAAGAGATCCTTCTTGTAGGCGATGTCGCCCCAGATCACGATGCCGTCCAACAATCCATCGGCTGCCTTGATCTGCGCGCTCAGGATTTCCAGCGCGAACGCGTTGGCGCGCTCGATGAAGCGGCCCATCTCATCCGGGTAGAGCCCCACCCAGAGCAGCAGATTCTCCGGGCCGATGATGCGCTGCATGTACTCGTTGGCCTCGCACACGCTGCCGTAGACGGGGATCTCTGGGTGCAGGCCCTTGACTGTCTCCACCCAGGCCGGGCTGTTGCGCGCAAACCCGTCGCCCACGCCCGCGATCTGGTTGTCGCCCGCGCTGAAGTAACGGCGCGGGTCCCACGGGTCTTCGAATTGGTAGGCCTCGGTCTTCTCGATGGTGTCGGTGTCGAAGCCCAGCCACTCCGGCATCGGATCGGCGAGCTTCTTGCGGATCACCGCCTCGAAGCCGGTGCGCACCACGACCTCCTCGTCGGTCTCTTTCAGCACCTCGAACTGCTTGATGTGCGGATCCATATTGGGAACCGTCACGATCCAGTCGAGGTCATAGTATTTGTAGATGTCGGTGTCGGCCGGCAAGCCGAGATCCGCCCGCCACCGCTGCAAGAAGCTGCCCCAAAACATATCGCTGATGGGCACGCGGTCGGCTTCCTCATGGCGGAGAGTTTTGTTCATCCGGTCGAGTTTGACCAGGCAGTTGGCGGTTCGTTGCATGTCGTGCGCCTCCATAGTGGGTATACAAGGGAACGGGTAGACAAGTAGACAAGGGCCGTGTCTACTTGTTTCCTTGTTTCCCCGTCTACTCTAATACCTGCATTCCTTCGCCGCGTCGGCAAACGCTCGGATATTCTCCACTGGCGTCTCGAAGAAGTGGTCGGAGCACGAGCAGATGTAGCCGCCGTCATAGCCGACCTTCTCGAAGAGCTCGTGGATCTTCGCCCGGATAACCTCGGCCGGGCCGGTGGTGAGCGTGTTGTACTGATCCAGGCCGCCGATCAGGGCGACGCGATTGCCGACCTTCTGCTTCAGCTCCCATGGCTCCTGGTTGCCGCCGACGCTGGGCGGCGCGACCGTCTCCGAGGCATCGCAGCCGTTCGCGATGATCAACTCCTCGATGCCCACCGTGCCGCCGCAAGTGTGATACGTCACCTTGAAGCCGAGGCTGTGGAGCGCGTCGTGCATCTTCCGGTCGTAGGGCAGGCAGAACTCGCGGTGGATCTTCGGCGAGATCACGGTCGATGACGCCGAGCCGCCGCCGGTCTCCACCAGATCGAACTTCGCGCCCTTCATCGACTCGATGAAACGCAGCTTCTTCTCCAGCAGGATGTCCAGCAGCTCGTGCACCCACGCGGGCCGATCGATGGCCGCGTAGATCAGATCGGTGATGTCGTACAAGCAGGCGGCGTGCTGCCAGCAGCCTGCCTGATCGCCCCAGACGAACCCGCGCAGGATGCCCGCGTCGCCGACCTCGTCGTAGCGCTTGGCGATCGGCGGCAGGCTGAGCTCCGGCACGGGCATGTATTTGCGGATGATCTGGATGTCCTCGTCGTGCTTGATCAGGTATTCGGTGATCCACGTCGTCTTGCGGTCGCCGGCGGTCTTGTAAGTCAGCGCGCCTTCGGGCGTGGTGATGACGTGGTGGTTGATCCGATTGTCCGGATCGCTGGAAATGACCGTCGCCTCGTCGCGCCAGGTCGGCGTATTCAGCTTCGAGTAATCGGCGTCCACCAGCCAGAACTGCGCCATCTCCTCGAAATACTGGATCTGCGCGTCCAGGCCGGTCGCCTTGAACGCCTCCAGATCGCTCATCCCGCCCATGGTCTCGTCGAGATGATAGCCCTGCCACTGGTGCACCGTCGCGGGCAGGCGGTCAGGTTTTTCCTTGTTAAGCGCCGACAAAAGTCGTTCTTTGGAATTCATCGATTACCTCCCTGACACGTGATGCGTGATGCGTGAACAATGCAACCGTCGCGGCGCAACCTCACTCGTCACGCATCACTCGTTACTCGTCACCTCGTCACGCAACGCGTTCCTCTGCCCCCGTCAGCAGCCCGATAGCCTCGCGCAGAATATCCGCTTCGGTCGGTTCGCCATGCTGATACTCTCGGCAAATCTCCCCGCGGCGCATGACGATGATGCGATGGCTCATTTCCAACGCCTCGGTGTAATCCGAGGTGAGCATCAGGATGCCCACGCCCTGCTGCAACAACTCTTCCATCACCTGGTAGATCTCCCGGCGGCCGTTGATGTCGATGCCGCGGGTCGGCTCATCGAAAACGAGGAGTTTGGCGTGGGCGCCCAGCCACTTTGCCACGACGGCCTTCTGTTGATTGCCGCCGGAGAGCTGTCTAGCAAAGGTGTCGACGCTCGGAGCCTTGATGCGCAACCGCTCCATGTATTGGCGTGCCTCAGCATTAATCTGCCCGTGCCGCACCATCCCGGCCACGCTCAGGCGATCGAGGCTGGGCAGCGCGTAGTTGTCGCGGATGCTGTGATCGAGGATGAGCCCCTGTGTCTTGCGATCCTCCGGAAGATAGGCGACGCCCTGGCGGATGGCCTGATCCGGCGTCGTGCAATGCACCGCCTGCCCGTGGACGTAGACCTGGCCTGCGTCGAACGGATCGATACCGGAAATGGCGCGTCCGAGCTCCGTTTTCCCCGCGCCCATCAGGCCGGTCACGCCGACAATTTCGCCCCGATGCACCGTAAGATTGATGTCTTTGAGGATGCCCTTGCGCGAGAGGTTCTCGACGCGGAGCGCCTCCTCCGCAGAAGGCGCCGGCAGGTCGGGGTATTGCTTCTTGATCTGACCACCGATCATCAATTCGATCATGGATTGCAGCGTCAGGTCTCTGATATCGAATGTGCCGACGTTTTTGCCGTCGCGCAGGATGGTGACCCGATCGCCTAGGTCGTATACTTCAGCGTAGCGGTGCGAGATGTAAATGAAACTCACGCCATCGCGCTTGAGGTTGCCGATCACATCAAAGAGGTCTTTGCGCGACCGGTCTTCGAGCACGTCGGTCGGTTCGTCAAGCACGATCACGTTGGCCCGCGACGTGAGGGCGCGAGCGATTTCTACCATCTTTTGCTGGGTAACGCTCAATCTGCCCACGATCTCCGTCGGGTCGAGATCAATATGGAATTGCTTCAGCAACTCACCGGCTTTGGTGTACAGGGTTTTGCTGTCGATCAGCCCTGGCCCGCGCGTCGGCTCCATGCCCAGGAACATATTGCGTGCGATATCCAGCGTTCGGACGAGGCTAAGCTCCTGGTAGATGAACCGGAGCCCGTGGTCCAGCGGGTCCTGCGGGCTGCGAATCTCAACTTTGACGCCGTCGATATAGATCTCGCCCTCTTCCGCGATATACGCGCCGCTCAGTACCTTGATCAGCGTGCTCTTGCCCGCGCCATTTTCGCCGAGGAGAATGTGCACCTCGCCCGGACGCAACTGGAAGTCCACATGATCGAGCGCGAGCACACCAGGAAAGCGCTTGACGATGCCCTTCATTTCGACAGGGTATGCGGCGATCGTTAGGTTGTCCATGGTTCTCCTGGTTTGCGTCTCGACGGACACCCTTGGGTGGCAAAGGCCCCTTCTCCCCGGATCGCGAGGAAAAGGGGCACTAACGACCTACTTCGGCAGGAATTGAGCGACGTTGTCTTTCGTAATCAAGGTGCCCGGGATGAGGGTCTTCGGTTCAACCTTCTCACCCTTCAGCAGCTTGAGGATCAGGGCGACGCCTTCCTTGCCCATGCGGGCCGGATCCTGGCGCACGGTGCCCGCCATCTCGCCGGCCTGGATCGCCTTGAGCGCCACCGGGATCGCATCGAAGCCGACCACCGGTACCTTGCCCAGCAGATTCTTCTGCTTGACCACCGACAGCGCCGCCACCGCGCCCGGATCGAACGCCACGAAGATGGCGTTGAGATCGGGGTTGGCCGTCAACGTGTTCTGCGCCAACTCGGCCGACTTGTTCTCGTCCCAGTTGGAGTAGTCGCCGATCACGGTTACGCCGCACGCCTTCAGCTTGTCCTCGACACCCTTCTTGCGCGCATCGCCCGTCTGATGCCCAACCGAGCCGCCCAGCACCAACGCCTTGCCCTTGCCCGCCGTCAGCTTGCACAGGTAGTCGCCCGCCAGCCCCGCCGCCGACAGGTTGTCCGTCTGGATCAGGCTCGAAATGTACGGATTCTCGATCGCCGTATCCACCGCAATCACCGGGATGCCCGCCGCCTTCGCCTTCGCCAGCGTGTCGTCCCAGCCGCGCGAATCGGTGGCGCCGATGATGATCGCATCCACCTTCTGCGTGATCGCATTGTCAACGGCACGCTTCTGCGCATCGGCGTCCTGCACCTCAGTCGTCAGGTTCAGGAACTTGACGTTCTGCGCCTTCGCTTCCGCTTCTGCTGCCTTCTCCAACGTGTTCCAGAAGTCGTTCGTCATCGCGAAGCCGGAAAACGCAATCGTCGGCACCTTCCCCGCAGGCGCTGGTGCCTTGGTAGGTTCAGGCTGCCCGCCCAGGAACTGGGCGACGTTATCCTTCGTAATCAAGGTGCCCGGGATGAGGGTCTTCGGTTCGACCTTCTCACCCTTCAGCAGCTTGAGGATCAGGGCGACGCCTTCCTTGCCCATGCGGGCCGGATCCTGGCGCACAGTGCCCGCCATCTCGCCAGCCTGGATCGCCTTGAGCGCCACCGGGATCGCATCGAAGCCGACCACCGGTACCTTGCCCAGCAGATTCTTCTGCTTGACCACCGACAGCGCCGCCACCGCGCCCGGATCGAACGCCACGAAGATGGCGTTGAGATCGGGGTTCGCCGTCAACGTGTTCTGCGCCAACTCGGCCGACTTGTTCTCGTCCCAGT
>Ga0315287_10002174_pt1 | contig 18416 bp, 14 predicted proteins | sample YL17G11_0_MG_FD_205037 | JGI IMG/M metagenome (GOLD analysis project Ga0315287, IMG submission 205037) | Sediment microbial communities from Yellowstone Lake, YNP, Wyoming, USA - YL17G11_0 | ecosystem: Environmental > Aquatic > Freshwater > Lake > Sediment | place: USA: Wyoming | collected...
CGCAAGAGACGAGCAGCAACACGGTGGCTGTAGCCACTGCTGCGCAGGCCCCGACTGTCGGCGTATTCGATAGTGGTATCGGTGGCTTCACCGTCGCCGGCGCGATCCTCGAACTGCGGCCCGACCTGGGGCTGGTGTACTTCGGCGACAGCCTGAACATGCCCTACGGTGGACGCGCACCGGAGCAGATCGCGCGGTTTGCGCACCACAGCATCGAGTTCCTGCTGTCCAGGGGCATTGACATCCTGGCCGTCGGCTGCAACGCCTCCAACAGTGTGCTCGGACAGGGTGAGCTGAAGAGCTTCGGCATTCCGGTGCACGACCTGGTGAGCAGTACTACCGAGTGGCTGCGCAGCCAGCCCGAAGTGCTGCAAAGCGCAGGCCTGCTCGCCACGCAGGCCACCGTCAACTCGCGCTACTGGCAGCGCAAGCTCAGCGAGGTGCTGCCCAGCCTGGAAGTCGTGCCCGTCGCCGCACCGGAGTTCGTGCCGCTGATCGAAGCCGCCAAGCAGGACGAGCGGGCGATCCGCGCCGCGGTGCGCCGCTACATCCAGCCGCTGCTGGACGACAGCGTGACGACGATCATCCACGGCTGCACGCACTACCCGCTGCTGGAAAGCTACATGCGCGAGCTGTCGCCGAAGCTGAAGTTCATCGACCCGGCGCGCTGCCTGGCACGGCGGTTGGTAGCCAACCTGCTGCCGCCCGCCGAGCTTGCCGCCAAGCGCGGCGGGATGCGCTTCTACAGCTCCCTGCCTGGCGAGACGTTCTACCGCACCGGCGAGCGCGTCTTCGGCTATCCTATCAGGGAAATGACCAGGATGTTTATCGTTAGCCCTTACGAGGAATAGCCCATGCCCCGCATTGACCGCCGCCGTCCCGACCAGATGCGTGAAGTGACGATCCTGCCGGACCATTTCCGCAAGCACGATGCGCTTGTCAGCTTCGGCGCGACGCGCGTGCTGTGCTACGCCAGCATCGAGGAGCGCGTGCCGCAGTGGCTGGTGGGCGCGGGGATGGGCTGGCTGGCGGCGGAGTACAACATGCTGCCCAGCGCGGGCGACCCGCGGCAGCAGCGCGAGCGGCCCTACCCCTCCGGCCGCACCCACGAGATCCAGCGGCTGGTAGGCCGCAGCCTGCGCGCCGCGCTGGACATGAGCGTGCTGCCGCCGATGACGCTGCACGTGGACTGCGATGTGATCGTGGCCGACGGCGGGACGCGCACGGCGAGTATCACCGGCGGGATGGTGGCGCTGGCCAACCTGCTGCACAGCGAGAACCACCGCTTCCGCAACCCCGTGCTCAAGAGCCTGGTGGCCGCGGTGAGCGCCGGCGTGGTGGACGGCGAGACGCTGCTCGACCTGAGCTACGTGGAAGACCGCGACGCCGAAGTGGATGCCAACTTCGTCGGGCTGTCCAGCGGCGGCTTCGCCGAGGTGCAGGCGACCAACGAGCACGGCGCCTTCAGCCGCGAGCAGTTGAATGTTATGCTGGACCTGGCTGGCGACGCGCTGGCGCAGCTGCACGACATGCAGCGCAAGGTGATTCGCGCGAAGTACCTGTAGGCGCGCTGCGGATAACGCCGAAAGCCTATACCGTCCAGTTGGCTGCTTCGAAGTCCCGGGTGGGGATGCTTACCGGCAGGCGCCCGGCCGACGGCAAGCGGTTGGTCGCACCGTTGTTGGTCTGCAGCTCACACCACAGGTAGGCCAGCGATCCGCGTATCAGCCCGTCCTCGTCGATCTTGATACAGGTCTCGATCACTTGGTCCACCGCCAGGTCAGTTGAGCTGTCGGTCTTAGCACCTGGCGCAATCTCGAAGGTGCGTCCGGCGTCGTTGCCGTTTTGCGTGATGTTGATCGACACCCGCCCGCCCGCGCGCTTGAATTGCGCCAACGTCTCTTCCTCGACGTGCAGGCAGACGTACAACGCACTCGCCGAGAAGCCGTACCACAGCGCCGTGATCGCGCTCGGGGTGCCGCGCGCCATGCTGGAGAGGCCCGTTGCGCTGGACAGGCGCACCGCCCCGCGCCATTCGTAAAACGTCGTCACGCGGCCGTCGAGGCGCGGCTCGATCAGCGCGGTGATCTCGCCTACCGCCGCCGGCAGCCGCTCAGTGATGATGGTCATGTACATCTCGTCGGGCACGGCGCGGCCCGCCGCCTCGTAGGCGGCGATGAGGTGCGCGCGGAACAGCTCATCGAACTGCCCGCTCTCCTCACTCTCGAAATCGTCGCCGTACCACCAGAACCAGTCCGAGCCCTCGGCGGCCAGCAGGTGATCGAGCACCGCGCCCTGCGCCACGTCGACCAGCTCGCTGCGCGCGCGGGCCAGGCGGCGCCAGGCCACGCGCGTCTCGGGGTGCCGCGCCCAGATGTCGAAGTTGCCGAAGATCCAGGAGCCGGCGGAGACAGAGTTGATCTCCGGGCAGCTGCGCTCGGCGAGAATCTCGCGCGGGTAGCGGCAGTGCACGCGGCCGTCCGCTGCGATGTCTTCGAACAGGGCGGTCAGAAATCCCTCGCCGCCGTCAGGATATGACTCCCATGGATTCTCGCCGTCGAGCGCGATGGTCAGCACCGGCTGGGGACGCTCCGCCTGCTCCGCCAGCGCCAGCGCCATCCTGATCAGGTGCGCGGCGGCCAGTGCGGGCGGCCAGCTGGCATACTCAAAGCCCATGTTATCGGCCAGCCGCGTATCGCGGAAGAACATGTGCAGGCGCTGGCCGTTGCGCTGCCACAGCCAGGGCGTCAGATGCGCCAGCGGCGAGCGCTGCTCGGCCGGCAGGTTCTGCTGATCCGTCGCCACCCAACTCAGGCCCGCGCCCGCCAGCACGCTGAGCGCGGCGTTGGATACCGAGCCCTCGGCGGGCCAGGCGCCGGCCGACGGAGCGCCGAAACACTGCTGATACCACGCCAGGCCCCGGCGCACCTGCTCGGCGGCATCCTGCGGATAGCGAAAGTCCGGCAACGGGTCAGAGTTGTTGCGGTGCCCTTCCGCTGCCAGATCGCACAGCAGCGGCAGGATCGGGTGGTCGTAGGGCGTGAAGGACAGCTCGATGCGCCCGTCATTGGCGAGCTGGCGATAGCCCGGCAGCACCTGGCCGATCAGCTCGCGGTGGATGTCGAGCACCTGGAGCACGTCTTCGTGCGTGAAGTCGCGGCCGCGGGCGATCAGCGCCCGCACGTCGGTGCGCTTCTGGCCAGAAAAGCCGATCCAGGTCAGGTTGAACCAGGTCATCAGGTCGGTCAGTTCCTGGGCGTTGAAGCGCTCGGCGGCGCCGTCGTAGCCGTCCAGCCGCACCAGGCTCTGGCGCTTCTCCCACAGCTGCTGGTAGCGCGAGTGCGTGCGGATCATGTTTGCCGTGTGCGCCGAGAAAAAGCTCTTCACCACGTGCAGCCGTTCATCTGCAGTCAGCTCGGCCGCGGGCTTGGCCGACAGCTCGGCGTAGCGGTCGGTCAGCGCGCCCTCGGCGGTCAGGCTGAGCTGCTCCAGCAGGATGCCCGAGAAGTTCACCGTGCAGCGCGCATGGTCATAGCGTTCGAGGATCTGCAGCAGGTCGAGGTAGCCCTTGACCGCATGCAACCGCACCCAGGGCAGGACGGCAGACCTTTCGGCGGGATGCCGGTAGTCAGGCTGGTGCTGGTGCCAGAGGAAATTCAGCGTGATCAATTGCGTTTGACCTCGATCTGGCGCAGGAATTCGGCCGCCTCCTCCGGCGGTGTCGGATTGATGTAATAGCCGGTGCCCCATTCAAAACCGGCAGCCTTGGTCAGCCGCGGGAACATCTCCACGTGCCAGCAGTAGAACGCGTCGAGCAGCGGGAATTCCTCGCGCACGCCGGACACCTCGGTGTCGTTGGGCGCGGTGTGCACTAGCAGGTTGTAGGGCGTATCGCCCAGCGCGCCCTTCCACTTCAGCAGGCACACTTTGATCGTCTCGGCCAGCGCGCGCATGTCTTCAGTGCTGGCACGGCGGAAGTCGGAGCACTGCCGCTTAGGGATGATGTGGATCTCGAAGGGGAACGTGCTGGCAAACGGGCAGATGGCCAGCATCAGGTCGTTTTCAAAGACGATGCGCTCCTGCATCAGCAGTTCCTCGTCCACCAGGTCGACGAAGATACTGCGGCGCTTGATGTGCCAGTGCTCCTGCGCGCCGTGCAGCTCGTCCATCACGCGGCCGGGGACGATCGGCGTGGCGATGATCTGGCTGTGGCTATGGCGCAGGCTAGCGCCGGCTCCACTGCCGTGGTTCTTGAAGATCAGCACGTAGGCAAAGCGCTTGTCGCGCGAGAGGTCCTCCAGGCGGCTGCGGAAGGTGCTCAGCACCTCCACCAGATGCGCCTGCGGCAGGTCGTGCAGCAACGCGTAAGGGTCGGGCGACTCGATGATCACCTCGTGCGCGCCGACGCCGTTCATGCGGTCGTAGAGCCCGTAGCCGCGCGGGTTGAGGTCGCCCTCGATGCGCAGCGCCGGGTACTTGTTGGGGATCACGCGCACCGTCCAGCCCGGGCCGTTGGGCTGCGAGCCCGGCGGGCGCGAGGCGAAGATTTCCGGCGGCGTGAGATGCTCGTTGCCGCCGGCGAACGGATCCTTCGTCGGGTCGAAGCCGGCGAAATGATCGTAATCCGCCTCGAATTCGTTCGGCCGCATGCTGCGGTCCGTGGAGATGATCACCCAGCGCCGCAACACCGGATCTTTTCGCAGTTCGCGCATGGCCTCCCTCGATTGGCTGCTCGCCGGTTCGAGTATACAATGCTCCACCGAGCTGTAAGTAGAAAGCAGGGGTTAAATGGAGATTCCGGAAATCAAGTTTGGCACCGATGGCTGGCGCGGCGTCGTGGCCGACGACTTTACGTTCGACAACATGGCGCTGGTCGGCAGCGCGATCAGGCTGTACCTGCAGGAAACCGGCCGCGGCGACCAGCCGCTGCTGATCGGCTACGACCGGCGCTTCGCCGCGGAACGGCTGGCGGCGCACCTGGCGACGCACCTGAAGAACCTGGGGCAACCTGTGGTGAAGGTCGCCGAGCCCAGCCCGACGCCGGTAGTGGCGTACGGCGTGCTGCACCTGAAACTGGCCGGCGCGATCATGCTCACCGCCAGCCACAACCCCTATTACTACCAGGGCCTGAAATTCATCCCCTACTTCGCCGGGCCGGCGATGCCCGAGACCACCGACCGCATTACCGCGCTGATCCACGAGCTGGCGCCTGAGTTCACGGCACCGCCCCTGTACCTGACGTTCAGCGGCGAGCGCGTGCCGCTCAAGGAACCGTACTTCGCGCATCTCGAACGGCTGGTCAACACCGCCAGCCTGTCCTCCAGCGGCTGGCGCGTGATGTACAACGCGATGCACGGCCTAGGCGCGGGTTTCCTGGACGGCTTCCTCAAGCGCGCCGGCATCGACGTCGTGACGATCAACGCCGAGCGCGACGTGTACTTCGGCGACAGCCTGCCCGATCCCAGCCCGCAGAACTTGATCCCGCTGGCGCCGCGGCTGGTGGAGCAGCATTGTGACGTGCTGCTGGGCACCGACGGCGACGCCGACCGCTTCGGCATCATCGACGCCGAGGGGCGCTACTTCGGGGCGAACCAGGCGCTGCCCATGCTGGCCGACTTCCTCGTGCGCTACAAGCACCAGCGCGGCGACCTGGTGCGCGCCATCTCCACCAGCCACCTGCTGGACAGCGTGGCCGCGGAAAACGGGCTGAAGCTGGTGGAGACGCCGGTGGGCTTCAAGTACGTCGGCGACTACCTGCGCCACGGCGGGCTGATCGGCGGCGAGGAATCAGGCGGGATCAGCGTCCAAGGCCATGTCCCGGAGAAGGACGGCATCCTGGCATCGCTGCTGATGCTGGAGCTGGCCGCCACGACCGGTGACGACTTCCACACGCTGTACACGCAGCTGATGCGCCGTCTGGGCCCGCGCGCCTTCGTGCGCGTCGACCTGGAGCTGCAGCAGGCGGAGAAAACGCGGCTGCTAGCGGCGCTGAAGGACTTCGGCGAGGCGAAGTTTGCCGGCAAGAAGATCGCCAGCCGCAACACGCTCGACGGGCTGAAGCTGATCTTTGAGGACGGCGGCTGGGTGCTGATGCGCGCCAGCGGCACCGAGCCGGTCGTGCGCATCTACATCGAGGTCACCAGCCCCGAGGGCCTGCCCAAGTTCAAGACGCAGGTGCTGGAAGCGGTGAAGGCGCTGAGCAATAAATCGGCCGTGCTCCCTGGCTAGCTGCCGCGCATCACGAAGCGCAGGGTGGTGCTATCGCCTTGCAGCCGGTTGTAGGAGATGCCCGGCACGCCGTTTTCGTCAAAGGCCAGGTCCAGCAGCACCAGTGAGCTGGGATCGGTGGGCAGACTGACATCCACGCTGACCTGCTCGATCGTCCAGCTGTTACCGTCGTGCTGCGCATACTTGATGGCGATGCTGCCGCTATCAGCCACGGCGTAGGCGATCGCCGGAAAGCCATCCGGCGTGTAGGCCAGCTGGCTTGCGGCGCCAACGTAGTCACCGGTCGCAGCGTCGGTCCGCGATTCGACCACCTGCTGCGTACCGTTCAACAGGTCGTCAAAACTGGCGTACTTCAGCTCGCGCACGCTGCCGTTGCTGCTCTGGAACGTGCTGCCCAGCAGATTACCTACGGGGTTGTAGGCCAGACTACCCAGCGAGGTCGTGCTGGTCTCGTCGAGGATCGCTTCCCACACGTTGGCGCTGGATTCATACTCCACGAGGCCGCCGCCGACACACACGCTGCCATCACCTAACATGGGATGGAAACGCAGGTGCGGGAAGAGCCAGTTCTCGCCGAAGTTGCTGGTCAGCGTCACGTTGACCGAGCTGCCCCAGTTGGCCGGGTCGAACTCGATCAGCCGGTACTGCATGTCGTTGCGTGGCCTGGATGGCGTGTTGATGTTATCTGCAGTCGTGGCGACGCCGAACATCCCATCCTGTCGGCGGTCGATGCTTGTCCAGAAGGCTCCGTCAGCCATCCCTAGCTCGTAGTTCAGGAACACCGGATTGCTGTCAACCAGCACCATCGGGCTGAAGCCAGCCTGCGAGTCCAGCGCCTCGCCAGTGATCGCCACGTAGTCGATGCTCACGGTCGGCAAGCCGGTCGTCGGATCGATGAGCACGTCGAGCCAGGCGCCGACGCCCTTGGGCGCCGGATTGATGGGTGCAATGCTCCAGTTGGCCTGCTGGCGGAGGTCCAGCGTGCGGTCACCGATGGCGATCATCGGCAGGCCGGTGTCGTAGTCAGCGTAGACGATCACGGGATTGCCGGTCTGCGCAAAGGCGATCGCCGGGGCATAGCCAGCATGCGGACCGTCGTCGACCTGCGCTTCGATCCAGCGCGGGGCATCCAGCTCCAGCGCGACGCGGTCGACATTCAGTCTGTGATTATCAAATACCAGCACGAACACGTACACGCTGCTGGAGACCGGGCTGCGGTAGGAAGCGCTTTGCGCCAGCGCACGGCTGAACGCCTCCGCCTGTGACTTGGCTAGCACCTCCCAGCTGCCACGCTTGTAGTTGGCCAGGCCGACCCAGTATTCAAGCTGGTCAGCCTGATCGACCTTCGTCACGTCGACGCTGAGCGTCTGCAGCTGGTCGTAGATCGAGATGTCAGCAAGCTGGTAGATAGCCCAGCTGATATCCCACGGCAGTGCTGACAGCACCCGCTTGCTTCCTGAGTCCACGGAATTGGTGCTGCCAAGGAACTCATCGCTGCCCTGGCGCTCGCGCGTTTCCACGGCGGCGGGCAGCTTGCCCGGCAGGCCCAGCTCAGGCAGCGCTGGCAACATCCCGGCGGAGGGCAGCTCGGGCTTAAGCAGCAGCTCAGCCATGCGCGGTGGCATAGCTGCGCGGCTGGCCAGCTGGCCGTACTCCTGGGTGGTCAGGCGCTGCGCCCAGTGGCCTTTCTCGGTAGCAGGCCCGGCAGTGAATGAGCCGTTGTCGCGCTGCGTGATAAACGACGACCCGCAGCCGCAGCTGGCTGACAGCAGCACGGTCACGGCGATGGCGATGAAACCCAACCAGCGCACTAGGCTTCCCCTCAAGTAGGCATTATTCAGCCGGTTAATTCTACCCGCTTATGGTGCGCGTCGCGTCATCCTGGGCGGGCCGGAATCGCCGGCACCGGCGCCGCCGGGGGCCAGAGCTGGCTACAATAGGCGCGGTGTACGCCGCTATCGAGACCAGCTTTGACGAGACGGGCATCGCTATCTGGGACGCGCGCGGGCGCGTGCGCCAATCGCTGCTGGCCAGCCAGGTGGAGCGCCACGCGCCTTACGGCGGTTGCGTGCCGGAGCTGGCCGCGCGCACGCACCTCTCAGACCTGCCGCAGCTGTGGCTGAGGCTGGAGCCCGAGCTGGTGAAGCGGATCGAGTACCTTGGCGTCACCAGCGGGCCGGGCCTGCCGGGCTGCCTGCTGGCGGGCATCAACTTCGCCCGCGGGGCGGCGCGTGCCCTGTGCACGCCGCTGTACGGCCTGAATCACCTCAGCGGGCACGTCTTCAGCCCTTTCATGCCCGATGGCACGGGCGTTGACGAGGCAGCTGCCAGCGCGGCGATACCCTACCCTCATCTCGCGCTCCTGATATCCGGCGGGCACACTGAGCTGTTCCACGTGCGTTCGCTGACCGAGCTCAAGCTGCTCGGGCAGACGCAGGATGACGCTGTAGGCGAGCTGCTGGATAAGGTCTCGGCGCTGCTGGGCTACGGCTATCCCGGCGGGGCCAGGCTGGAGCGTATCGCGGCGTCGCATCCCGGCTGGCGCGCCGACGGCAGTTACGAAGGCGCCTACAGCCTGCCGGTGCCGATGCGCGAGAGCGGCGACCTGAACTTCAGCTACAGCGGGCTGAAAACCGCCGTGGTGCGGATGGTGCGCGCGGCGGAGGACGCGGGAACGCCGCTGCCCGAGGAGCAGCATCCGTCGCTGCTGGCCGCGCTGTTTCACGTGATCGCCGAATCGCTGTGGATCAAGCTCGAAGCAGCGCTGGCCCAGCATCCGGTAAAGCTGATCACGGTTTCGGGCGGCGTGGCGATAAACGGGCTGCTGCGCCGGCGGCTGGGCTACCATGCGCAGCGGCGCGGAGTAGCGCTGCGGTTTGCCGCACCGCAGTTCTGCCTTGACAACGCCGACATGATGGCCTGGCTGCTCAAGCTCACCGTGGACGGCGGCCTGCCGCCAGCGCCGTTCGACGCCGACAGCAACGCCAACCCGGGGCAGCCGCGATGAAACCCGGCCCGGGCCAGCGGCTGCGGCTGCGCTACCGCAAGGACGACGTGCTGATGTACGTCAGCCACCTCGACCTGTTGCGCTACTTGTTCAGGCTGTTCCGCCGCGTCGAGCTGCCTTACGCGCAGAGCGGCGGGTTTTCGCCCAAGCCGCGTGTGAGCTTTGGCCCGCCGCTGCCACTAGGCGTCAGCGCCGCCAACGAGCTGCTGGACATTGAAATGGCCGAGGACGTGGCATGGGGCGAGGCTGAGCTGGCCGCGGCGGCGCATAAGCTCGCGCATTCGGCTCTGCCGCGCGACCTGGTAGCCGGGCTGTTTCCGCTGCCTTTCGGCACGCCGCCGATCTCGCGCCAGGCGGTCAGCGCAAGGTACGATGTTCACATCACCGGAGGTGACGTGGCGCAGATGCAGCACCTGCTGAGCGACCTGCCCGCGGCCGCGGCTGAGGCCCAGCATCCCTGCCGCGGACTGACGCGCATCGAGCAGGCGGCGGGCTGCCTTGTCGTCGACGGGCAGGCCGGCGGTTCCACCGTGCTGAACATCGTGCGCCTTGCCAGCTACGTAGCCGAGCAGACCGGCGCCGAGGTGACGCGGATGCACCGCGCCGGATTGTTGGACAAGGAGGGAGTGCTGCTGTGAGCGTGAAGCTGCCGTTCCGCAACCGCGCCGAGGCCGGCAGGCTGTTGGGCGAGATGCTTGCCGCTGATGCTGCGGCAGCGCCTGACAGCCTCGCGCTGGGCCTGGTGCGCGGCGGCGCGGTGATCGCGCAGCAGCTCGCAGCGGCCGCCAGGCTGTCGTGGGACATCCTTATCGTGCGCAAAATCGGCGCGCCGTACCAGCCGGAGTACGCGGTCGGAGCGTACGCCGAGCCAGGCGCAACACTCTTCAACCCGGAAGCGCTGCACTCGCTGCACCTGGACAAGCAGTGGCAGGAGCAGGCCGCGGCGCGCGCTGCGCAGCAATGTACAGCGCTGCAGCAGGAGCTGCGTGGCGGCCAGGGCGCACCTGACCTGCGCGGCCGTCATGTGGTGCTGACCGACGATGGCATCGCCACGGGCTTTAGCATGTTCGCCGCGATCGAAGCGGCGCATCAAGCCGGCGCTGCACAGATTACGGTTGCTGTACCCGTGCTGGCGCCAGCCGCCAAAGCGGACCTGATGAAGATGGATCTGTCCCTTGTTTATCTAGCCTGCCCCGCGCAGTTTCACGCCGTCGGGCAATTCTACGTCGACTTCGGTCCAGTGACGAGTGCTGAAGTACGGGCTTTGCTGGATCAGCGCACTTAGTCGCTCAGAACTCATGTATGCGCGCTCAGCAAGTAGCCTGAGAAGCCACGTTGCTGCAGCCGGCCGACCCTGCCTACCAGCCCAGGTGCGCCATGTTGATGATCCGCAGCAGCTCGCCGGGCATCACGCCCAGGCCCACGGTGACCACCGTGGTCACCAGCACCGGAATCAGGTAGGGAGCGCTGATGCGCCGCAGCTGCAGCTCGCTGGCGCCGGGCAGCTTGGGCTGCATGTACATCGCCAGCACGAAGCGCAGGTAGTAATACACGCCGATGACGCTGTTGAGCACGGCGATGATTACCAGCGCGAACAGCCCGACGTTCCAGGCTTCCACGAACAGCGTCAGCTTGCCGATGAAGCCCAGCGTGAGTGGGAAGCCGGCCAGGCTGAATACCAGGATGGCCAGCGCCATCGCCGACACTGGCGCGCGCTTGGAGAGGTCGTTCAGCTCGTCCAGGTAGATGTCGTCCTGCCCGTCGGGCGCCAGGTAATCGATCAGCGCGAACGAGCCCAGCACCGCCGCAGAGTAACCCACCAGGTACACCAGCATGGCGTTGGCCGAGGCTGGAGTGGCGGCGCACAGGCCCACCGCCAGATAGCCGGTGTGGCTGATCGCCGAGTAGGCCAGCAGGCGCTTGGCGCTCATCTGGTGCAGGGCGAACAGGTTGCCGACGACCATCGAGGCCACTGCGAAAACCACCAGGCCGGTGCGCCAGATGTCGGGATTCACGCTCTGCAAGCCTTCGATCACGACGCGCAGCGCTGCAGCGAACACCGCCACCTTGACGCCCGCCGCCATGAAGCCGGTGAGCGGCGTCGGCGCGCCCTGGTAGACGTCGGGCACCCAGGCATGGAACGGTACCAGCGCCAGCTTGAACGCCAGCCCGGCGCCGACCAGCGCCACGCCGATCATCAGGAACGGGCTGATGCCGATGGCGTTCTCGGAGTATTGCTTGATCGCGGCGTAGCTGAGATGGCCCACCACGCCGTAGATCATCGACGAGCCATAGATGAAGAATCCGCTGGCGAACGCGCCGAGCAGGAAGTACTTCAGCGAGGCCTCGCGGCTGACAGCGCTGCGCTCGTTCAGACCGCACAGCACGTATAGCGGCAGGGACACGATCTCGATGGCGATGAAGGTGATCAGCAGGTCGCGGCTCATGCCCAGCAGCATCATGCCCGAGGCTGAGCCCAGCAGCAGCGGATAGACCTCGGCTTTGTAGAGCTGGCGGCGCTTCAGGTGCGGATAGAGCAGCAGGCTGGTCACCGCCAGGATGCCGCAGACGAACAGCGTGATCAGCAGCGAGAAGTGATCCGTCACTAGCGCGCCTGCCTGCCAGGCGATCCCATGACTTGAGGTAGCACCGCTGGAGATGAACAGCTGCTGCGAAGCCGGCAGGTCCCCGCGGCCCAGGTTGTACCACAGGTACAGCGCGTGCCCGGCGGCGGCCGCCGTACCCATCAGCCCCAGCGTGAGGCTGCCTACCAGGCCCAGCCCATTGCGCGCCCCGGCCGCACGCGCCACGACGTCGACAAGCAACAGCAGCAGCAGCGTGGCGACCAGGATCAGGAAGGGGCCAAGGTAGATCACCTGGCCGATGCTCTGCGGTGCGACTGGGCTCAACTCCCACCTCCGCTCATGCGCGTGACATCAGCAATTTCAAAATTCAAACCAGGCAGCCCCAGCGCCAGCGTATCGGCGGCGCGGTTTTCGTCCACCTGCTGCAGCTCCTCTACAATCGGCCGGGTATCCGGCGTGATGCGGCCGAGGAACATCGTGGGGAACAGCCCGATGACGAAGGCCATCACCGCCAGCGGCAGCACGGAGCACACCTCGCGGGCGTTCAGATCAGGCAGCTTGGCGTTCTCATCGTGCGTCACCTGCCCGTAGAACATGCGGCGGAACATATACAGCAGGTAGATCGCGGCAAGGATCACGCCGCTGGTGGCGATGAGCGTCAGCAGCCAGTTGACCTGGAAGCTGCCGATGAGGATCAGGAACTCGCCGACGAAGCCGTTCAGCGCCGGCAGGCCGACCGAACTGAGCATCATCACCAGGAAGAAGTTGAAGTACACCGGCATCGGCTTGGCCAGCCCGCCGAAGTCGGCGATCATCCGCGTATGGCGCCGGTCGTAGATGAAGCCGACGAGCATGAACAAGGCGCCGGTGCTGATGCCGTGGTTGACCATCTGCAACACCGCGCCGTCCACCGCCGCCTGATTGAAGCTGAACAGGCCCAGCATCACGAAGCCCAGGTGCGCCACGGAGCTGTAAGCCACAAGGCGCTTCACGTCCACCTGCACCGCGGACACCAGCGCGCCGTAGATGATGCCGACGACGGCCAGCGCCATGATCACGTCGCGCATGGTGAACGACACCTGCCCGATCGACAGCGGATAGAAGCAAGCGTCGGGGAACATCGGCATGGCAAAGCGGATAAAACCGTACGTTCCCATTTTCAGCAACACGCCCGCCAGGATTATCGAGCCCGCCGTCGGCGCTTCCGTATGCGCGTCGGGCAGCCAGGTGTGGAAGGGGAACAACGGCACCTTGATGGCGAAGGCCAAGGCAAACGCCAGGAAGCACCACAGTTGTACATTGGGGGCAAGCGGCATGTGCTGGAGCACGGTGAAGCTGAAGGTGCGCTCACCAGCCACCAGCAGCGAAGTGGACTGCAGGTACAAGGTGATGATGGCTACCAGCATCAGGATCGAGCCGACCATCGTAAACAGCACGAACTTGGTCGTGGCGTAGAGCTTGCGCTTGCCGCCCCAGATGCCGATGAGGAAGTACATCGGGATCAGCACGGCCTCGAAGAAGAAGAAGAACAGCAGCATGTCCTGCGCCAGGAACACGCCCATGACCGCCGTCTCCAGGCCGAGCATCATGATGTAGTACAGCTTTTCGCGCGTGGTGATCACGCCGATGCTGCTGAGGATCGCCAGTGGGAAAAGGAACGTGTTCAGCAGCACGAGCCACAGGCTGATGCCGTCAACGCCCATGTAGTAGTGCACGTTCAGCAGCGGGATCCACGGCAGGTCGATCACGTAGTGCAGCTGCCCGTTCGCCGTGAACCCGACCAGCAGGTACAGGCTGAGCAGGAAGGTCAGCACGCTGACGCCGAATGAACCCCAGCGGAACGCAGGCTTGTACTCGTCGCTGTTGGGCAGCAGCAGCAGCACCAGCGCCCCGACCAGCGGGAGGAAGGTGATAATCGATAGGATGTTTGCCTGCAGCACGCCCTACCCCTGGATAAGCAAGTTGTACAACATATACAGCACCACCCCGAGCAGCAGGTACAGCGCGTAGTTGCGCACGAAGCCCGTCTGCAGCGGACGTAATCCCTGGCCCAGCGCGCCAAGCACCCAGGCCACACCATTGACCGCACCATCGACGATGCGCAGGTCGAAGAACTGCCAGCACATGTAGGCGAAGGCGACGCCGGGAATGACGATCACCTTGTGGTACAGCTCATCGACGTACCACTTATTGAAGCTGAAGGTATACAGCGGTTTGAAGCGCAGCTTCAGCGCCTCGGTCGCGCCGTAGCGCTTGGTATACAGCGGCAGCGCGATGAAGAACAAGCCGATCAGCGCCACCAGCACGCTGGCCGCGGCGAACACGATCTCGGTGATCTCCGTGGAGCCAAGCGTGACGAACGGCGCGTGCATGACTGCTTCGCCGCCGTGCACAGCGCCTTCGGCCACTGCCGCCTCCGCGCCATGTGCCGCACCGATGCTCGTGCTGGGGGCCAGGAACTCCTCCAGCAGCTTGTTGCCGCCCAGCCAGACCGGCGTGAACAGCGCCGCGCCGGCAACGACGGCCAGAGCGGCCAGCACGACCAGCGGCATGACCATCGCCGGCCCGCTCTCGTGCGGGTGCTTGTGCTTGGCGACGAAGCTATCCTTCCAGCGCGGTGCGCCGAGGAACGTCTTCCACGTCACGCGCCCCATGTAGGTCGCGGTCATGAATGCCGTGAGCAGCGCCACGATCCACAGCACCGACGGCGCCCAGCCAAACCTGGTCTGCCAGATGGCGACCTGCCAGAGGATCTCATCCTTGCTGAAGAAGCCGGCCAGCGGCGGGATACCGGCGATGGCGAAGGTGCTGATCACAAAGGTCCAGTACGTGCCCTTCATGTACTTCGCCAGTCCGCCCATGTAGCGCGTGTCCTGCTCCTCGTGCATGCCGTGGATCACGCTGCCACTGCCGAGGAATAAGCAGGCCTTGAAGAAAGCGTGCGTGACGACATGGAAGATCGCCACCCAGTAGGCACCGACGCCGCAGGCGATGAACATGAAGCCCAGCTGGCTCACCGTGGAGTAGGCCAGCACCTTCTTGATATCGTTCTGGGTCATGGCGATCGTCGCCGCCATGAACGCCGTCGCGCAGCCGACGACTGCCACGACAAAACCCGCGGTGGGGTTGGCGGAGAAGATCGGGTTGAGCCGCGCCACCATGTACACGCCGGCGGTGACCATCGTTGCCGCGTGGATCAGGGCGCTGACCGGCGTGGGGCCGGCCATGGCGTCAGGCAGCCAGATGTGCAGCGGCAGCTGCGCGCTCTTGCCGGTCGCGCCGAGGAACAGGAACAGCGCGATGGCCAGCGGCACCCATTTATCCGCCGCCGCAAACACCGCAGGCGCCTGGCTGAAGATGGTGGTGAAATCGAGCGAGCCGAAGTACACCATGATCATGAACAGGCCGATGAGCACGCCGAAGTCGCCAATGCGGTTGACCACAAAGGCCTTCATGCCGCAGTTGGCGTTGTACATGTCCTTGTACCAGAAGCCGATCAGCAGGTAGCTGCACAGGCCGACGCCTTCCCAGCCGACGAACATCACCGCGCCGTTGCCGCCGAGGCAGAGGATCAGCATCATGGCGACGAACAGGTTGAGGTAGCTGAAGAAGCGGCTGTAGCCCTCATCGTGGGCCATGTAGCCCGTGGAGTAAATGTGGATCAGGAAGCTCACGCCGGTGACGAACAGCAGCATCACCACGCTGAGCGGGTCGACCAGCAGCAGGGCGTCAATCTTCATGTCGCCGACATGAATCCACGGCCACAGCGTCACGGTGTAGAAGGGGCTCTCCCGCAGCGTGAAGGCCTGCGTCATGTAGTCGTACCAGGTCAGCAGCGCTACGGCGAAGCTGAGGCCCAGCGCCGTGCAGCCGATCACCCCGCTGGCCAGCTTGCTCTTGATGAAGCGCCCAAACAGCCCGTTGACCACCGCTCCGATAAGCGGAAATGCAATGGCCAGCCATACGTATTGCAGCATCCCCTAGCCTCTCAGCAGGTTGATCTCATCGACGTCGACGCGCACGCGCCGCTTGAACAATGACACGATGATCGCCAGGCCGACGGCCACCTCGGCGGCGGCGATGGCGATGACCATGAAGGCGTACACCTGTCCGTCCAGCGTCGGCCAGGCCGCCGAGTAATGGTGGCGGTTGAAGGCAATCAGCGCCAAATTGGCGGCATTGAGCATCAGCTCGATGCACATGAAGATCACCACCGGGTGGCGGTGGATCATCACGCCCAGCACGCCGATGGTGAACAGCATGGCAGACAGGATCAGACTGTTGGCCACGATCGCGCTCATGCCTGCACCTCCTTGCCCGCGGCGTCCGCACCTGCAGCAGGCGCTGCAGGTCCTGCGGCCGCGTCAGCGTGATAGTGCGGCGCGAATTCGGGCAGCTTCTCGCGGCCCTCGCTGCGTACGTCCCGCGCCACAAGCATCGCGCCGAGAATCGCCAGCAGCAGCAGCAGCGAGGTCAGCTCAAAGGGCAGCACGTCGTTGGCGAACAGCCACTGGCCGATCGCCCGCGGCTGGCCCATCCCCGCCTCCTGCTTGGTCTGGGTGACTGTGTTGCTCAGCTGCGGCGGCTCAGACCATTGCGTGCTGAACGCTACATCAGCATCCGTGCGCAGGATGCCCCAGGCGATCAGCACCATGAATGCCAGCGCCAGGGCGCTGCCGACGACATACTGTCGTTTCAGCGTGCGCTGCCTCCAGGTGCGGGCCTCCGGTGACATGAAGAACATGATCACGAAGAGGAACAGCACCATGATCGCGCCGGCGTAGACGATCAGCTGGATGGCGAACAGCACCGGCGCCGACAGGATCAGGTAGATCACCGCCAGGGCGACGAAGTTGCCAACCAGCCACAACGCGCTGTGCACCGGGTTCTTGGCCGTGATCATGCCCGCGGCGCACGCCACGGCCACCGCCGCAAACACCCACCAGCCTAATAGCTCAAGGTTCATCGATCCCTACCAGTAAAACTCCCGGTCCAGGAGGTCTTCCTTATGGTAAATGAACTTATTCGGTTCGCGCCGGCTGTCATCCGCCAGCTCGTAGTCATGCTTCATCACGATCGCCGTGGTCGGGCAGGCTTCGGTGCACATCCCGCAGAAGATGCAGCGCAACATGTCCATCGAGTACACCTTGGCGTAACGCTCGCCAGGGCTGTAGCGCTCCTCGTCGGTGTTCTCCGCCGCGACGACGGTAATCACTTCCGCCGGGCAGGCCGCGGCGCACAGCGCGCAGCCGACGCACTTCTCCAGCCCCTTATAGGGTCCTTCGGTGTAGCGCTCCAGACGATGCAGGCCGCGGAAACGCTCGTAGACCGGGCGCTTCACCTTCGGGTACTGGATCGTGACAGTGTTGCGGCCGCCGAAGGCGCCGCCAAACTGCCGCAGCGTGATCAACAGGCCGTCGAGCAGCGCCTTGATACTGATGTAGCCGCGTTTGTTAGTGGGGGACATGACCGTCCACCTCCATGATCTGTCCCACAACCTGCTGCTCGCCCTCCGCGGACACCGGCACCAGCACGTGGAACGCCGAGGCCAAGAACACCAGGAACAGCCCGATGGGCAGCAGCACCTTCCAGCCGAAACGCATCAGCTGGTCGTAGCGGAAGCGCGGCTCGGTCGCGCGGATCCACATGAACATGAAGACCAGCACGCCTACCTTGAAGCAGAACGTCAGCGTGGACGACAGGCCGCTCAGGGAAAGGCTGCAGGCCCGCCAGTACTCGTCTGACATGTGCAGGAAGGCCGGCGGGCCGATGGCCGCTGTCGGGTCGCCGCCCAGCGCGCCGTAGAGCGACCCCAGCCAGTTGGTCAGGTCGACGCCGCCGATCGTTGGCCACATATATCCGCCGAGGAACATGTGCACCGCGATCGCCGCCATCGCGCACATCGCGATGTACTCGCCCATCGGGAACATGGCGTACTTCAGCGAGCTGTACTCGGTGTGGTAGCCGGCGACAATCTCGCTTTCGCACTCCGGCAGGTCGAAGGGCACGCGCCCCGTCTCCGCCAGCGCCGAGACAAGGAACAGGATGCCCGCTGGAATCAGCACCACCAGGAACCAGGGGTTCCAGAACTGGCTGGTGTAGATATGGCCGATGTCATTGATGTTCAGGCTGCCGACAATCATCACCGGCACCAGCACGGCCAGGCCCAGCGGCAGCTCGTAGCTGATCACCTGGGCGCAGGCACGCAGGCCGCCGAGGAAGGGGTAGCGGCTCTGGCCGGACCAGCCCGCCAGGATGATGCCGTAGGCGCCGAGGCTCGACAGGCCGAGGAAGATCAGGATCGCCACCGAGACGTTGCTGAGCATCACGCCGTCGCCGACGGGGATCAGCCCGAACATCGAGAACGCGGCGGCGAAGGTGATGATCGGCGCCATGATGTACAGCACGCGGTCCGCCTTGCGCGGCACCGCCTCCTGCTTGAGGACTGTCTTCACGCCGTCGGCGATGGGCTGGAACAGCCCCCAGGGCCCGACACGGTTCGGCCCCACCCGCCACTGGAACCAGCTCAGCACGCGCCGCTCGAGATAGGTCAGGTAAGCGAACGCGGTCAGCAGCACCAGCAGGAAGACGAAGGC
>Ga0315287_10002175_pt1 | contig 18412 bp, 18 predicted proteins | sample YL17G11_0_MG_FD_205037 | JGI IMG/M metagenome (GOLD analysis project Ga0315287, IMG submission 205037) | Sediment microbial communities from Yellowstone Lake, YNP, Wyoming, USA - YL17G11_0 | ecosystem: Environmental > Aquatic > Freshwater > Lake > Sediment | place: USA: Wyoming | collected...
AGGGTGTATTCAAATTTGGAGTAGCAATTCTTAGCGATGAATCCAAATTCCATGATCTCTTTGTCGCGGAGAGGATCCCGGTGATAATACTGTCGGTATTTTCCTTGGATGACCTGTTGGATGGCCTTAATCTCTGTGAGTCGATTCCGAATCTCCTTATAAATCTCACGGATATCGATGATGATCTCCGGGGGAACATTTCTCTCAGGAGTGACCAAAAGACACAGTCCTCGAAAGTCCTCGATCGCCTCCTTCAAGTAATGATGGTTATTCTCAATGGTTCTCTCTAAGCTCCGTGTATACCTTTGGACCCGGTCTTTCTCCATGGTTCATCCCCAATCCCATTCTACCCCAATTCCCATTTTTCTCCAATATGAAATTAGTCGCCCTTAATGGGGCAGTTATGTGGGAGTAAGGTCGAAAAGGGAATGTGAAATTGAAAGTTTTAAGTTCGGCGTTCGGAATCATTAGTCGCATAGTCGATGAGTCTATTAGTCGGATAGTCCCTGCCTGCGGCAGGCAGGAAAGACTATAAGACTATCGGACCATGAAACTACGAGACGACTTTACCCCGTTAGAAAGCCCCGGCATTTATGTCGGGGATGTTACAAATAGAAAGCATCAGCTTTTTGTAAAGGCGGGGTCAAAGCCCCGCGTTTCTAACGGGGTTTACTATATTGGAGGAACATAGATGTTTGCGAATGGGGTCATCCGCTGGTGGCATGACCAGTCTTTGTAACTCACGGGGGTTAACCCATCGGAGGTCATGGCATCCAATGGGTTTTAGAATGCCTTTCTTGACCCGGCAATGATAAGTCAGGAGAAGAATGGGATGCTCTGGATAGATATGGAAGACCGCGTCAAAAATCGGTCCTACCTCGGCCTCGATGTCCAATTCCTCTTTCAACTCTCTTTGCAAGGCCTCCCTTGGCTCTTCCCCCTCCTTCACTTTCCCTCCTGGAAATTCCCAGAGCAGCCCATGGGGTGAATCCGCCTTTCTCTGGGTGACGAGGACTTTTCTCTGTTCAATAATCACCGCCGCTGAGACGAGGATGGTCTTCATCTTATACCTCTACCCGATTACGGCCTGCCTCCTTGGCCCGGTAGAGGGCCTTGTCCGCCTCACGGATCAGGTCCGTGAGGGTGGAAATGGCGGGAGGCGAGAATGTCGCCACTCCGATGCTCACGGTCAAATCTCCATTGGGTTGAGCAGTCTCGTTGTGGAGACGGGCCTCGGCCACATTTCTCCTCACCCTTTCCGCAATCTCCCTGGCGTAATCCTTTCCAGAATTCATCAAGATCGCAGAGAATTCCTCTCCTCCATATCGAGCGACAATATCGGTATGTCGAACCCCCTCCTGGATGAGCATGGAAACGGCCTTCAGTACCTCATCTCCGGCCAGATGCCCATTGGTGTCGTTGTAATGTTTAAAATAGTCGATATCGATCATGAGAAGGGAGAGGGGGGAAGGATAGCGCTTTTGACGCTCCACTTCCATGGTCAGTTGTTGGATAAAAAACCGGTGGTTATAAATATTGGTCAAATCGTCGGTATAAGAGAGAAGAATGGCCTCCTCCCTCAACTTCTCGATCTCCTTCAGCTTCTCCTCATAGAGATCCCTAAACATCTGCAGTTCCCGGGCATATTGATCTCTTTCTCGAATCCTTTCAACGAGCTCCTTCTTCGTCCTCTCCCACTCCTCTTCCACCTGTATCCTTTCCCTCAAGTCCCGCAGTGTAATGAAAAAGGTCTCCCCCTTCATGATCCCGGTGAACTCGACAGGGATCCATTCTTTACGCCGAGTCACGACGTGGGTCGTGAAACGCACCTGTTTGCCTTGTCCTATCTCCTCAAATCGTTCTCTGATCCGACTGAGGTCTTCGAGAGCCACCACATCGATAAAAGCCTTTTTTCGTAGCTCATCCCAAGGGTAATCCAGCATTTCCATCCCTTTCGGGTTGGCCTTCAGGAATTCTCCTTTTCGATCGAGGATGAAGAAAGGTTCCTCGATCACCTCAAGGATTGACCTCTGAAGATGGATCTCTTTTTCCAGCGCTTCCACCTTTCTCCTGACTTCTTTGAGGGAGGGGGATTTCATAAACAAATGCCAATTTCAAATTTCAGTCCCGCCAGTGGCGGGATTCCAATTTGCAATCTGCCATTTGCGATCTGCAATTTATATCATCCCCTGAACTTCTCTTTCGTTCTCCTTCAATACTTTTGGATCATAAGGGAGGGTGTCTTTCAATGAAGGATCCAATGGATTCTCTGGATTGAAGTTTTGGAGAACAAACCTTTGTCCAGCTCTCAACTGGGAGCCCAGGTTCTTGATGTCTTCTTTTCTATGAAGGCCTGGAACGACGGTCATCCTGAATTCGTACTCCACCTTTTCCTTCTTTAGGATCTCGATCGACTTCAAAATGAGGTTGAGGTCAATCGGAATGCCCGTCGAACGTCGGTAGCTAAAGGGATCTAATGGAGCCTTCACATCCATGGAGACAAATTCAATCTGCCCCGCCTCGATGAGGTTTTCTAACATCTGAGGATTTGAGCCATTCGTATCCAGTTTCACCAAAAATCCGCGTTCCTTTATCTTTCGAATCAAGAATGGAAGATCAACATGCAGGGTGGGCTCTCCACCCGTAAGGCAAACCCCATCAATCCAATCCTGAAAGGAGAGGAGGCGGGCCAGAATGTCATCAAATGGAATCGAAGAATACCGCTCTGGGTGAAAAACGAGGGGATGGTTATGGCAGTAAGGACAGCGGAAATTGCAGTAGGGGAGGAAGAGAACAGAGCAGATTTTCCCTGGCCAATCCACGAAGGAAGTTTCTAAGAAACCTTTGATCTCAGTCATCGTCAACATGAATCGAATAGGAGATATAATTCGTCTTAGGAAATATCTCTGAACAGATACTGTTTCACCTCCTGGAGGGTCGGAACCACCCCTCTCCAACTAATCAACTCCCTCTCCTCTTCATCCTCGATGATGATGGAAGGGGTAGAAAGGACGCTGTAAAAGGAGGCCTCGGCCAGACCATCAATGGTGTCCAAATCATAGTTAAAAACCGGCACTCCCTCCTTCTTTAACTCCGTCCCAATCTCCTTCACTGCAGGACATTTTGGGCATTTCGCTTTGGTAAAGATTTTTATTAACCCCATTCCTCCTCCTTACAAAAGAATCAATGGTCAATGGCCAATGACCATTGGTCAATGATCATTGATAATTGACCATTGCTCATTGATTAGTAATTCAACACGATTCCTTCTTCCTTCTCCGTCAGGAAGGCCTGGTTGCGATACCGATCGCGCAGTTCTCCGAGCTTCCCCTTATTCCAACTGGAGATTTTAGTGAAATAGCCGGTGATCCGGGTGATACCATCCACATCTTCAGAGCCGCAGTAAGCACAAGATGATCGAAGGCCCCGGCTTGTTCGATGGCAGAGGTTACAGGTGGTGAACTCCGGGGAGAAGGCGATCTGGTCATTCTGAGTCCGTTGAAAAGTCTTGATGACGAAGTTGGCCAGTGAAGCCTTGGAAGGTCGCGCCTCACCCAACCAGACATGGGTCAACGCCCCTGCCTCGATCAGGGGGTGGAAAAGTCCTTCCTGTCTCACCCGTTCAATGGGGTTCAGCACCGCAGAATTGTTCAAGTAGGTCGAGTTCGTATAATAGACTTCGCCTCTCGAGATATCTCCTTTGACGATGTGACCCGATTTTGGTGAGTGATATTTGAGATCCAATTTGGCAAAACGATAGGCCGTCGATTCCGCCGGTGTCTGTTCCAGAACGAAATGCATCCCATAGCGCTGGCTGAATTTATCCACCAGGAGTTTCATATGGGCGATCACCTTCAGCCCGAACTTGAAGGCCTGCTTTGATTGATGCATCTCTTGCCCGGTATGAATCTGGACAAGCTCATTAAGCCCCACCATGCCGACGAGAAAACTAGCGCGATGCATCCTCAGGTAGGGAGATCCATCCCGATCCATCACAAGCAGCGCCAGAGGCCCCTTTTCTCCAAGGGAGAGAAGCCTTTCAATGAAGCGTTTCTTTTCCAAATGGGCCTTCACGGCCATCTCGACGAACTCGCTAATCTTTGAAAAGAGCTGGGTATCGTCTCCTTTCGAAAGGTAGGCGATTCTTGGCAGGTTGAGCGTCACATTCTGGAGGGCACAGTACCGCATCTTCCAGGGTTGTCTGGCATCTTCTAAGTCGGTTTGGTCGAGTTTGAAACTGAGACGGCAGCATTCAGAGATTTTGGCCGTCTCCCCACGATCGAAGACAAAATAGGTGTTTCCCTTCTCAGATGCGACATCACAGATGTGATGGAGAAAATCCACATGACCCGCGGTGCTAAAGAATTTCTCCGTAATATGGACCATCGGTTTTGGGAAGAAGAAGGGCCTTCCAGATCCATCCCCTTCCTGGTAAACGTCGAAGAGAGCCCAGGCAAAGCGTTGTGCTTCCTTGATATAGTCACTGTAAGTTTTTCCCGTCAACTCCCCACCCGGTCCAATTGCAGGGACATCCTCAAAGTGTTTAGGAACCTCCCAATAGAGATTGAGGTCGGTAAAGATCGCCTGCCCCCCTCTGGCGACAGCCTGTTGGGAGAACTCGAAGATCATCATCTGAGCCAGTTGCTCCAGTTCCTGATCCGACATCCCCACGATGTAGGGTGCGAAAAAGAGATTTACGGAGTCCCAACCAATTGCCCCGGCAAAGTGGCTCTGGAGGGCTGCGGCAAACTTAACCATGTGAGCCAATAGCACCTCCGGATGTTTGGCAGGCTTGGCCATGGCGATGGAGTTCGGAAGACTCAGGCCGAAGCGTTTGATGTATTCGAGGGATTGCCCGCTACAGTAAGGTCGATCCACAAATCCCAGATCGTGGAGGTGTATGTCCCCACGCATATGGGCATCGGCGATCTCCTGAGAAAAGACGGAGAGCAGGGCATATTCTTTTTTGATCCTCTCGGCCAAGGTGAGGTTGGTGGCCTCAGGCCCGTGAGGAACGTTGGCATTCTCCTTATTCGGGTGGAGGATGAGCTGGTCCACGTCGTAGAGAGGCATTCCTAAACGGGTGTGCATCTTCCGGGCCTGTTCAAGGCCCTTTTCAATCAGTTTGGTGTCAACCAGTTCCCGGATAAGAGGGGCAGTCACCATTTTGATTTTGGAGGTGGCAATTAAATCCTCTACCTCCCGAGCGATCTCCTTTGCTGTATCAAGATCGACATAGGTCTCTCGAAGGAGGGCATCCACGATTCTCTGACGATCCCAGTCATGCATTGATTCATCAGAGGTGCGGACAAAGAGGGCCATGTCCGTGGTCTCAACCTCTTCCTTAAATTCCTGACGATCCCCCTTCATCTCAATCACAGTTTGCATTTTATCTCACCTATATATTGCGGTAAACTTTTGGCAGGCCTTTGAGAAGGGCCATATTTAGTATGATTTATCATGATTACAACAACATATTGTTGGTGTCAAGGAAAAAATTGAGTTTGTGAAAAAAATCATTTGTCCTGAATTAATAACTCCGAACTCCTAACGCTTGACTATTTCCTTCCTTATTTGGCTTGAGGGGCCTTTTGGAAAGGTCTTAAAGGAGTTTCCAGGAGACGTTTGATGATTCCAAAGAAACCCTCTCCCATGCTCTTAATGGGAATGGCCTCAATCTTTGGATCATCCAAATTTCCCTTTACCTCATAGATATAGGAGAGGAAGGCCTTGTTGTCGCCCGTTAGGATATAGCCAGCGATGGGGACATTGCTCAATACAGTATCGAGAGTGACCAAAGGATGAATTCCTATCCTTGCATCGATTAAATTCTTGCCCAAATCGACGTTTCCAAAAATGGTGATCTTCATGGCATCGCTATCGACCACGAAATCGTCTGTGGAAGCGACGCCGTCTTTGATATGAATGTTCGCCAAGATCTGATGATAAGGAAGCCCCTTGGTCGCCAAATCTGGCAGCCTCCCCCGGAACAACTGGGAGACATTCAGAACAGAGAAGATTTTGGCAAGGATATTGAATCTTTCGATTACTCCGCTCTCCAATTCAAACCTGAGTCTCCCGTTGAGAGATTCCTTTACCCTTTGGAAATCTTCTCCTTCTCCTCTCAACTCCACCTTATCGATATGGACTCTGCCAGTCACCGCCACCTTCTCCTCCTCACTCTTCTGGAAAACGGTCCGGAGAAAACCCTTGGCTTCCATATTGGAGAGACGGGGTTTGATCTCAAATTTTATTCCTCTTTCTGCGGGCTGTATCCATCCCTCCCCCCAGAGGTCCCCTCCATCCCCTTTGAATTGAAAGGAATGGAACAGCAATTTTCCATCGATTGACTTCATCCCCACTTTGAGGTCTCGATAACGGAAGCCGCGATACCTCCCCTGGTCTACATCCACTTTGCATTCTATAGACCAATTTGAAAGCCAATCCCTGACCTTTTCAAAAGAAGTGGGGGAGGTTTCTTTTCTCTTGGGGAAGATCGGGTCGAGGTCCAATTGAGAGGAGGAGATTTGAAGGGAGAGCCACCTGCCTGATCCCGCTGGATGCCCGACTGTTCCGACCTTCGAGGGGGCGCCGGAAGGATAGGAAGGTGAGATCCGGGAAAGTGCCCCGGATAGACTGAGGGGGGAATCGCCTAACTTCCCCTGCAAACCATCGAATCGAATCTGTTCGGGTGAGAGAAAAAGAGAACCTTCAATATGGGAGAGAGGCACAGGAATCTTTTGATGTTGAATAGAGATTCCCTTCAATCGGATCTCCCCCTCCTTTAAAGCATTGGTCCATTCTCCCGCCTTCCCGAGCCATCTCAAACGAACCTCGGCCTCCCCGTTGATTTCTTGAATCCCATCCATCTGTGATCGAATCTGATCTGAGAAGAGGGGGGAGGGGAGCAGGGCGTGCAATTGCTTTAAATCGATCGTACCCCATGTGGAGAGGTTTAAATCTTCTTGTTTCACAGAACCCTCCACGGTCAGAATGGAATTTCCAGATCGGACTTTTACTTTCGAAAAACTTACTCCAAGGTTAGAAAATGAGAGAGCTCCTTCTCTAAAGATAAGTGGCGTGGAGACTCCCTTTGGAAGAAGTTGGACCTCCTTCGGCATCAATTCTCCCTCATAGGAAAAAGAGTGATGAGCGGTGATTCTCCGCCCTTTGAATGAAAATTGGCCTGTTCCTGATAGGCTTTCGATCCCTCTTGCCTTCAACCGAATCTCTTCCGGAAAAAGTGGGGATTGAGAAAGGCTGAAAAGATTTCTTAGATCAACTCTGCCTTTGGTTGCCATCTCGAAAGATCCCGACTTCTCACCACGCCTCCATGAGCCATTGATGAGCAAAGAGGAGTTACCAAACGTTACCGTAGCTCCCGACCATTGGAGATGTTCGTTCGAGAGGTCTATCTTCCCCTCTCCAATGAGGACAGGGAATGGGATTTGCGGATGAGTAAAACGAACTTTAGAGAGATGGTAAACCCCCTGATGCTGGAAATGGAGCGGAGGCTTCAACTCGCCTTTGGCCGAGATTCGGTAATTCACCCGACCCGAAAGGGAGGTGATGGGTGATAGGGCCTCTGAAAAATCACTGGAGGAGGCTCCCATCTTCATCAAGGAGGAAAGGTCCATCAAATCGAATCTGCCTTCGCCATGCATCTGGAGGGTTGGAACAAGGAGGAGTTGGTAGAAGGTTCCGTCGGCCTGATCAATCGTGGAATGGAGAAACCTTCCCCCCATTCCTTTTACATTCAGATGGCCCTCTTTAAAGAGAAGATGGCCTTTGAAATCTTCCAGAGGAGGAAGATTCCAGGGGAGTTTCAATCGGGCCTTGTCCACCTTCATCTCAACGGATAGGGTATGGGCATTTTGAAGTTGATCGCAGTGGTCGATCTCGGGCATCTTTCCAGAAAGCTTGGCAGAGAGGATCTGGACAGGGCCACTTCCCTCTGAACGGAAAAGGTGATCAGACACATCCTTGGTGATGATCCGATAAGGGATGAGCTTCTTCCCGTGGGAGAGGTCAAAGGGACCGCTCTGAGCCTCTGCCTCCATGCCCATCTCCTTTGATCCGATCGCATAAATCCTTCCCTTCGCCTTCACCCATATCTCTGGAAGTTCAATGGAGAACCGAGAGACCCGAATATCTTTCAAATCATATTCCACATCGAGGTCGAGGTTTACCCACCTCGGGTCTAAAATATATGAAAAGACCTGTGGGTGGTCATAGACCACATTTCTAAACTTGATCTTAGCAGAGGTCTTGAAGGCTCCTGAAAAGTCTCCTCGATAACGGGCATTCAGGTCCAGGGTCCCTGAAATTGTCTTCATAGGAAGCAATGTTTTAAGATAGGGCCAGAAATGAAGGATTTCGATCCCTTTGACATCCAACTGCGCTTCTACTTTTCCTTTTGAGAAATCCATGTCCTCGGTAATATTCTGAATCGTTCCATTGATGAAAAATTGGCCCTCTTCTGGGGAATGGCCGGTTTTCCCGCTGAGGCGAAATGGAAAGGGTTTTCGATAAGAGACCTCTGAGAGTTGAAGATTGAAAGACCGAATTTCCGTGATCAAAGGTGAGTCGCCAAGGCTTTCGTCTGAGAAAGAGATCTTTCCCTCTCGGAGGGTTAAGGAACCTCCGAAGAGAGTAGAGAGGGTTTGAACCATCCTCTGCTGCGAGGTCTTTAGGCCTTCCGGGGTCAAAGGACCATCGAAAATATTGATTCGCCCATTTTTATCCCTGTGGAGCTGAAGAATGGGCCGTTCGAGAATGATGTGCTTCCATTTGACTTCCTTCTTGAAAAGAGGAAGTATCTTGGCGTTCAAGATCAGCCTTCTGGACTGAAGGAGATCGAATGACAGTGAGCGATCCTTTACTCGGAAGTCTTCAAAGGCGACCCCTACTCCACCGGTCAAGGTTATTTTAGCTTTCCCTATGGTGACTTCTCTGCCGAGGTTGAGGGTCAACGATTTTTGAATGATATTCCGATAGAGGTTGGGGTCGATGAGGTAATGGATAGATAGAAGAAAAAAGATTCCTACTGAAATGATCGGAATCAGGATCCAGAGAAAGGACCACTTTCTGCGACGGCTCATCAGCTTCTCTTAACCTTATTTCATGCCATTTCGAAGGTAAAAATCAAAAATCCGAATATCGAATCCCGCCAGAGCGGGACTAAACAAATCCCAAATTCGAATCTTTGAATGTTCGAAACAGTGAATACTTGACCTTAATGTTGCAAAAAATTTCACCATACGGACATGGGTGAATCCCGCCAAGGGCGGGACTTCGGGGCGAACCTTTCATCCAATGAGCACCCTCATCTCCGACACCTGCCGGAGTTCACCTCAGGTGGAGTCCTCCCATTCCCTTAAGACATCCAATCAACCGCCGTCCGAAGCCTTGAAGAGCGGTTTACCCATGTCCGTGTTTGCAACTGTAAAGTTGACTTTCGTGCTTCGAATTTACAATCTCAGGGTATGGGCCAACGTGAGGACATCCACCCTTTTTGCCCCCCCGGCCAGCAATACCTTTGAGCATTCATTGACCGTTGCACCGGTCGTATAAACATCGTCCACCAAAAGGACCGACTTCCCTTCAAGCTCTTCCCTCCCAACAACATGGAAGGATCCTCTCACCCCCTTCTCCCTCTCTGCACCGCTGAGACTCACCTGAGGAAGAGTGGGTTTCCTCTTTTGAAGAATCTTCTTCCGGTAGGGGATCCCTGTTCGAAGGCTTAACTCCCTCACGAGGAGGACGGCTTGATTGAATCCCCTTTCTCTTAAACGGTGGGAGTGTAGGGGGACAGGGATCAGAAGGTCGAAAAGGTTGGGGTTCCAATAACGGGTTAACCTCTCGGTCATCCATTTCCCAAAAAAAGGGTTGAAGGAGGTCTTTCCCCCATATTTCCATCGATGGATCGCCTCCTGGAGAGACCCGTCATACGATCCCAAAGCCCTCGCCATTGTAAAATATTTCCTCTTGCTCAAACAAACACCACAGGTATGGCTTACGACTTCCTTGGAGACGAAAGGGGTTCCACAAACTAAACAGAATGGAGGTTCGATCCAGTGGATCTCTGAAAGACAATTTGAGCAGATCCCCTGTTGTCCTTCCTCTAAAATTTTTTCACAACAGTGGCATTGGGGGGGCAACAAAAACTGAAAGAGTCTTTCAGCCAAGAAACGCATTCATAACCTAAAAGGCAACCTTCCCCTTCTCCATGTAAGCAGGAGAGGCGATCGAATTTTGTGATGTGTGGGTGATGGATCTATCATGAGAATTACAAAGGTAAGTGAGCCCGTTCAGCAAGAGAAGGATAAGGAAGGGCGGTGGTTTTCTCGTCCTCCTTGATCGTGTATGTACTCCACTGACGACATTGAGGACAGTAAGCAATCCATTCTCTCGATTCCCGTTCACAAGTGGTGCATCGGAAGGGGAGGTAGGAAGTCCTGCTCAATTCGAAAGTCTTCTCAAACTCCTGGGCCGCCCGACCGAAGTCTTTCTTATGGAGGTAGATCTCCGCCAGAAGCCGATGCAGGGCCGGAAAGTCCTTTTGCCTTAAACTGATCTCATCGATCTCCTCAAGGGCTTCATCCAACATCTCCAACCTCAAACAGAGTTTAGCGTAGAAGAACCCAATCACCCAATCCTCTGGATTCTTCGCCAGTGCCCTCTGATAGATACGAAGGAGGGTGCTCGGGTCCTCACGGCTGAGATAGAGCTCTTCCAATCGAAGGATGAAAATGACCGATTTGAATCGGGTAAAGCTCTTTCCCCAAACCTTCCCCGCAGAGGCCCATCTTCCCATTCGGAGGTAGATATCGCCCAGCAACACGAATCCGGGCTGGAAGCTCTTTCGCTCTCGAAGGATCTCTTTTGCCTCTTTCAGGGCACTCTCCAAATTCTCTTCGCCCCCTTGGTTTAAGAGGTCCCTGGCACGTTCATACTTCAATCCCAAGTAGAAAAGAGTCTCCTCTTCCTCTGCCTGTTTTCCCTTGATGAATTTGAGAATCGACTTTTGGGCCCTGATTGCCTCCTCCCACCTTCGGCTGTCCAGATAGATCTCTCGTAAACTTCTCAAGGCTTTCAGGTTCGTGTCATCCATGCCGATGGCACGGTTCAGAGTCCGGATGGCCTCATCGAATCGCTTCATCCTCTGGTACAGTTCTGCCTCACGGAGGAGAATGTCCAGGTTTCTCATATCGATCAGCCGCGCCCTCTCCAGCCAATGGAGAGCTTCTTCCTCATTGCCCTCTTTGAGGGCGATCTCCGAGAGCCTGAAATAGAGATCGATCTGCGAAGGATCTCTTTTCAAAACCTCAACGAAGTGGGCTTTGGCCTTGGCCAGATTTCCTCGTAGAAAGTCATCCATCCCTCTATTCAAGTCCTCCTTGAGGGACTCCCCTTTCTTCTTTTGTCGAGATTTCTGATAGCCTTCGATGGCCCGTTTGGCATCTCGGGCCAAAGTGCTGATGAAGACCAGCAAGGCACCCAACACAAAGGACGTGATCATGAGGGCTGAAACGCTCGTGGAAAGGATCTCCCCAAAGAAGTGAAATTCAATATCGAGAGGGTTTTCTAAAGAGATCCAGCAGAAGAGAGAGATCACGATCAGAATAATGATCAACAACAACCGAATCAACATCGTCTATAACTTCCCTTTCTCCAGCTTCGTTAAACAAGGAACACAATATTTTGCCACCGGCCGGACCTCGAGCCGTTTCAGGCTGATGGGCCCCCCGCACTCCTCACAGATACCATACGTTCCATTCTCGATACGATCCAGGGCTTCATCCACCTCTTGAAGCCTCATCCGTTCATTTTCATTCAGGCTGAGCAGGATCTGTTTGTTATAAATATTGGCCGCCTCATCCCCAATGTCCTGAATCCCATCTTGCCCCATCTCCTTTGAAGATTCGTAGATCTGTTTGACCTCTCCGATGATCTGCTCCCGCTCTTTGAGGAGAATCTTTCTGAATCGAGCAAGTGTCTTTTTATCCACTCCTTTTTTCAGATCGAAATGTCCTTTCTTCAATGATTACTCCTTTTTGAAGATCGATCCGTGGGGCGTCGATCCAGAGTCCCTCCAAGTCATAAAACCTTCTGACCGGTTCCAGAAAGACATGAACCACCACATCCGCGTAATCGAGCAGGATCCACTTTCCCTCGCGCGTTCCCTCTTCACCGAGAGGCCGAATCCCTTTTTTTCTGAGTGTCTCCTCAATCGCTTGAGCAATCGCCTGAACTTGGCGATCTGACTTGCCAGTGCAGAGGAGAAAGTAATCGGTGAAGGAAGTGATCCCTTTCAACTCCAGAAGGACCGGATCCTGGGCCTTCTTTTCAATGGCTGCCTTTAAACAGAGCAGCGACTTTATTTTCGAATCGGTGGCCATATCCTCCTGAAGAACAATTTTGAGTTTAGCATTATACCAGAAAAAATGGGGATGACAACAAAAAAATGATGAAACGTGCAATGCGTCAGTTATGGGAGCAAGTGATCGATCCGACAGGAATACTTCCAAAGCTCCTCCAGTACCCCTGCCGGATCTCCAAAAACCCCGTAACCGAGAAGGTGTGAAAAAATCCAAAGACTCACAGAGCGGACAGGGGGATGTCGGAAAAACTGTAGAGCGGCTACCTCTTTCAGGCTTAATGATAGGGATTGAAAACCATGTAAGATTGATAAGTTAAACCGACTCATGACCCATACATTTTCAAAGTCCGCATTCTACAGTTTTGGAGATATCCCTCTGGCCGGTCCCCTAATTTTTTCACAGCTTCTGAGGGATTTCGGAGACGTCTCGCCCACCGGATCATCGGCTCTTCCGATAAAGTCCTTGTTGTCGGATATATGCCTCCACCTCGGCAGGGATCAGATACCTTATAGACTCCCCTGTTTTGATTAACTCTCGAACCTTTGTGGAGGAGATATCCAGATACGTGATTTCTTTAAAATGGAGGGTGTGACCCGAAGTATGAATCCAACCCTTGATTTCCTCATCATAGCGGAAGACACGGACCAGAGACCCTGGGAGCTGAGCGTTGGAAGGGGTTTTCTGAAATCCAGGCCGGGTCATCACAATGAAGTTGCAAAGAGAGAAAAGTTGTTGAAATTCCTTCCAGGTCTCGATCTCCACAAACGCATCCCTTCCTAAGATGAAGAAAAGGGCATGGGGGTGCCTCTCCCGGAAATACCGGATCGTATCGATGGAGTAAGATTTTCCAGGTCTTGTGAGTTCAATGTCGGTGGTGGAGAAACCGGGGTTTGTAGCGGTACCCAACCTCACCATTTCCAGTCTATGCCTTGCTTCGACGACCCCCTCTGCCACTTTATGGGGTGGGATGGCTGCGGGGATGAAGACCACTTCCTGGAGGCCGAAGGTCTCCCGAATTTCTTCCGCGCCCCGGAGGTGACCCAGATGGATGGGATTGAAGGTCCCTCCGAATAACCCAATTCTTCTATCAGTCGTCTCTTTGTTTATCGCTGAATCCTCCTCGTTCATCAAATTATTTTGATTTCAAATTTCAGATTTTAGATTTTAGATTTTACAATCTGCAATCTGCGATCTGCTATCTGCAATCTTATTTTCGTATTTGTCCCTCTCCATAGACAATAAATTTGGCGGTGGTCAGCCTCAATGAGATTGGTGATCAGGGCAGAAAGGTTATCATTATCACCGAATTTGATCTCATCCACGACAACGGTATCGTTTTCATTGATGATCGGGATAATCCCCAATTCGAGGAGTGTCAATAACGTGTTCCGGGCATTGAGGAATCTCCGACGGTGGCTCAGGTCATCATGGGTGAGAAGGATCTGGGCAACCATCTGCTGATGGCGTGAGAAATAGTTTTCATAGATGTTCATCAGCCGTCCCTGCCCTACGGCTGCTGTGGCCTGTTTCTGGGTGATCGATTGGGGACGGGTCTTATAACCCAATTTCTCCATTCCCGCAGCAATCGCCCCTGAGGAGACCATGACGATCTCATAGCCTTGGCGTTTCAGCTCCGAAATCTCTTTGATCAGATTAGAGAAGACCTCATAGTGGAGTCCTTTCTCCACAGAGGCCAAAATACTGAAGCCCACTTTGACTACGATCCGTCTGACCTTCCCGAGTCTCTCTCTCCGGATACTTTTATTACCCATTGACCCGACCCGAAATCGATTCCAATTTTTGAGACACTGTCTCCATTAACTCTTCTAACCCCTCTCCCGTCCTCCCAGAGATCAGATAAAGGTGATATCCCATCTTTTCGAATTGTTTCTGAAAATCTTTTGCCCTCTTCCGCATCGATGGAAGGTCTATCTTATTGAGTGCAACGATCTGAATTTTCTCCTGTAATGAAGAGTCGTAGGCATTCAATTCATGGTTGAGGGCATGGAAGTTTTTGACGGGATGGGTTGAAGGCCCTTCGGAAATATCTAAGAGGTGGATGAGGAGCCGTGTGCGTTCCACATGGCGGAGAAAGGTTAACCCGAGTCCTGCTCCCTGGGAAGCGCCCTCGATCAATCCTGGAATATCGGCCACCACAAAGGGGCGGCGGCCTTCTTTGATCACCACTCCCAAATTGGGAACCAATGTGGTGAAGGGATAGTCCGCAATCTTTGGCCTGGCAGATGATATTTTGGAAAGAAGGGTGGATTTTCCAACATTGGGATAACCGAGGAGGCCGACATCGGCGAGGAGTTTCAGTTCGAGCCGAAGCCAACGCTGCTGCCCTTTTTCACCCTTCTCAGCATGGCGAGGGGCCCGCAGGGTGGCCGTTGCAAACCGTGCATTCCCTCGACCGCGCCGACCCCCTTCTGCAGCAATGAACCGCTGGCCATCAAAGAGGAGGTCTTGCAACACCTCTCCCATCTGATCATCTCGAACAAGAGTTCCGACTGGAACTCGAATGATCAAATCTTCTCCGTTCCTTCCGGTCTGGTCTTTACCTTTACCGTGGGTCCCTTTTTGGGCACGAAATTGTTGTGGATAGGATAAGTCGAGAAGGGTTGCAAATTGAGCATCTGCCTGAAGGATCACATCCCCACCTTTTCCTCCATCACCACCGTTTGGACCTCCTCTGGGGATAGAACGCTCTCTCCGAAAACTGACACACCCATTTCCACCATCGCCCGCTTTCACCTGGATTCTCACTTCATCCACAAATTTCATCTTTACTGATCACAGGGCAAATGGAGGGAGGCCGCCGAACCCCGTAGGGCTCAGGGCTTTTGTCCTGCACCGGTTGTGGTGCAGGGTTAAAGAGTCTGGGCGTAGACACTCACCTGCTTCTTTTCTCTTCCCTTCTTCTCATATTTGACGATCCCATCGATTCTGGCAAAGAGGGTATAATCCTTTCCCAAACCGACATTCTCTCCGGGATGGATCCTGGTCCCATGTTGACGGACCAAGATGCTCCCCGCCTGGACCTGTTGCCCGCTGAATCGTTTAACGCCCAAGCGCTGTCCCGCACTGTCTCTGCCATTCCGAGAACTTCCCCCTGCTTTCTTATGTGCCATAACTGCCTCCTAACGACTACCAAATCCCCCCACCCCCCTTTGCTAAAGGAGGGCGAGGAGGGATTATTTATTTTTATTAGGACAGTTGAATATCATTCACCTTCAGATAAGTATAGGTTTGACGTTGCCCTTTGAGGCGCCGGTAATTTTTCCTCTTCTTCATCTTATAGGTAAGAACCTTTCTCCCCTTCATCTGCTGAATGATCTCACCCGTCACCACCGCATTCGTCAAGTGGGGAGTTCCGAGCTGAACCTGACCTTCCTGAGATACCATCAGGACATCTTTCAGCGCCACCTGATCGCCAACTTTTCCATCCAACTTCTCCACGCGGATGATGTCCCCTTTTGAGATTCGATATTCCTTGCCACCCATTTTCAACACTGCATACATCAGACGCCTCCAAGTTAAAATAATGACAAATATTAATCAATTTTTCGCCTATTGTCAAATTTTCGTTTCAATATTTTGCTTGACTTTTGAATTTTTGTTTGACAAGAAAATCAATAGGTTTAAAGGTCCCGCCCTGCTGAAAAGAACCCAGTGGGCTCTCTGGCGAGGGTAGTCAGGACGGTCGCTTTTTATAGGGAGGTTAGTAATAATACCTCATGCGGGATCTGAAGATTCTAAACATGCTTCTTATTCCCGGTTATATTAAACCCGCACTCTGAATTCCGAATTTGGAGTGACCAGCTTTTTATGGATGACACTCACCGATATATTGTACCTCATTGTTATTTAACAGGAAAACCTTAGAAAACTGCCGACGTTAAAACTACTTGACAAGTGGAGATGCATGTTGTAATATATTTACAACGTTGTAAGAATTTTACAACATTGGAAGGAGGTATTGAGATGGGTGTCTTGTTTGGTGAGGTTTTTAAAAAGAAACGTTTGGAAATTGGAAAAACCTTGAGGCGATTCTGTCTGGAAAACGGATTGGACCCCGGGAATATAAGTAAGATAGAGAGAGGAATATTGCCACCGCCGCAATCGAGAGAAAAATTGGCACACTATGCGAAATGCCTCGGAATCGTAGAAGGGAGTGATGAGTGGTTAGAGTTCTTTGATATAGCACGCACTGACGCCGGCCGTATCCCTGAAGATTTGCTTGCAGACAAAAATATAGTCGCTAAACTGCCGTTAGTTTTTAGAACCATAAAAGGGCAAAAACTCACTGGAGAACAATTGGAAAAATTTGCTCGTGAATTGGGAAAACTAAATGAGCCAGAGTGATATAATTGCTCCAATTCTATCTTACGATGACATTAACAAACGTGCTGAAGACTTTTTAAGGGAATACAACCGAAATGAAATCCTTCCCGTGGACATCGAGGCAATAGCAGAATTCGACCTTGGCTTGAATATATTTCCTTTTCCTAATCTTCAAGAGACCTTTGACGTAGAAGGATTTCTTTCCGGTGATCTGAACGTCATTTATGTTGACGAATTCATCTACTACCATCGCCTTGCAAGATACCGTTTCACCCTTGCCCATGAGATAGGGCATTATGTATTCCATTCGGATTTGATTGCCTCATTTCATCCTCAGAGTGTCGCCGATTGGGGCAAATTTGTTCTTGGTATCGATGAAGAAACTTATGGTTGGCTTGAGTGGCAAGCCTATTCTTTTGCTGCAGCCGTCTTAGTGCCACGAGTTTCATTGAAACAAAACTTTCATAATGAATTAAAATTATTGCAGCCCAAAATAGACTTTATTCGTTCAAAGGGGCTTTCGGTGGAATCTTCTCAGGACTATATTGTAAATGCAATTGCGACAAAGCTTATCGGAATATATGACGTATCGGCTGATGTGCTCAACAAACGGATTTCGAAGGAACTTGAAAAAGGATATCTTTCGTTAGAGTAACCAATAAAGTGGTTCCCTTTTAAGACCACAATAATCGCCTTTTTCCTTTTTGGGAGGGTGCTCCATCCACATAGATTGGGATGTTACCCTTATTTTCGACTCGGCGTTCCCTGCCTATCATAGGCAGGTACTTTGCCCTATGCGTTTCGATTTTATGCATCCCTATTTTTATGACTGCCAAGAAGTTGACTGAAAAATGGAAGCACCTAAAATGGTGCTTCCCGGAAAGGTAAATTTCATTTCATATTGTGCGCTTAGCAGCGCACGTTACCGGCCAGTCAGGCATTATGGTCTTTGTTTGAGGTTTCAGCTTTGAACTTTGAGTTTTTATTTACCTCAATCATTCAACAAAAATCTTTAATGCTATGCGCTTTGCGCTATGCGTGCATTAATTAGAAGGGCCAACTTTTTTATGGGTGAAACCGGAATTTACAGCTTTTTAACACTTAAAAGAGGAAAACTTAAGAAATAGAGCGGATTTCTATTTTTTCAACGCGGAGTTTAAGTTCAAGAAATTCTTTCTCGAGGGTGGTTAGTCGTTTGTCCAGTTCTGCATAAGAAAATTTAACGGCTGCTAGAACTTCTTGCCTTGTTTCTTGGATTTCCGTTTTTAATTCTTGATGAATTTTATCCAACTTTTCATTGACAGTCGCAACCCCTTCAGCAACCAGTTTGACCTGGTCTATAACGCCTTCAGAGACAACATGAAACTGATGAATAATCTCTTCTTTAAAGGTTTTTAGATCTTCTTTGGTTAAGCCACTCTTCTGAGGAGACATACTCAATACACCCCTGACTTTGTGTGGTTAAGAATGACATAAAGCATTCTTACAGTCAAGCATTAAAATCAGACATTCTCCACTGCTATCTGACTCAACGACCCAATGACGCTATGATTTATTAAGAGCTTATCCGTAAATAATTATTGACAATCATGTTCGTTCATGGTAATGACATGGCATGAGCGCCATCAAATCGTGGACTGTATCTGACGAGTTATGGAGCCGTGTTAAACCTCTCATACCAAAAT
>Ga0315287_10002177_pt1 | contig 18410 bp, 14 predicted proteins | sample YL17G11_0_MG_FD_205037 | JGI IMG/M metagenome (GOLD analysis project Ga0315287, IMG submission 205037) | Sediment microbial communities from Yellowstone Lake, YNP, Wyoming, USA - YL17G11_0 | ecosystem: Environmental > Aquatic > Freshwater > Lake > Sediment | place: USA: Wyoming | collected...
TGGACGACGTCGGGCTCTGCTTCCTCTTCGCGCCCCAGTACCATGCCGGCGTCCGGCACGCCACACCGGTCCGGACGGCGCTCGGGACGCGCACCATCTTCAACCTGCTGGGACCGCTGTCGAACCCGAGCCATCCGGCCATCCAGCTCATGGGCGTCTACGACCCAACGCTCTGCCGGCCGCTGGCGATGACGCTGGGCCTGCTGGGCGCGGAAGCCGCGCTGGTGGTCCACGGTGACGGGCTCGACGAGATCGCGCTGCACGGGACCACGACCGCCGCGCTCTGGCGGGGCGGTCGGCTCACCGAGCTCGAGTTCACGCCGGAGGAGGCCGGCCTCGTCCGCCGCCCCTTGGCCAGTCTCGCCGGCGGCGCCCCCGCGATGAACGCGGCATTGCTGCGGGCCCTGCTGGCGGGACGGGGCGCATCCGCGCACCGCGATGCCGTCGCCCTCAACGCCGGGGCCCTCGGATGGATCGCCGGCCTGGCCGGCACGCTCGGCGACGGCGTCGCCCTCGCCCTCGAGAGCATCAATTCCGGCCAGCCGGCGAAGCGGCTGGAGCGCTGGGTGGAGCTGTCCCATGGTGCTTGACCAGATTATCGCCCGGACCCGCGAAGACGTCGCACGCCGCATGCAGGGGGCGCCGTTCGAGGAGCTGCGACGACAGGTCCGGCCGTCGCCACGGAGCTTCGCCGCGGCCCTTCGCCGGCCCTCGGCCGGGTTCGTGATGGAGTGCAAACGAGCCTCCCCATCGGAGGGAATCATTCGAGAGGACTACGACCCCGGGGCCATCGCCAGTGCCTACGCCCGGCATGCCGACGCCATCTCCGTGCTCACCGACGGACCGTTCTTTGGTGGCTCCCGGCAGCACCTGCGAGAGGTCCGGGAGGCCGTCAGCCTTCCGCTGCTCTGTAAGGACTTCGTCATCCACCCCTATCAGGTCTTCGAAGCCCGCATCCACGGGGCCGATGCGGTCCTGCTGATGCTGTCCGCGCTCGACGAGGCCAGCTACCGCGACTGTGCGACGGCTGCAAAGGCAGCCGGGATCGAGATCGTCACCGAGGTCCATACCGCGGCGGAACTCGACGTCGCGCTGCGTCTCGGCGCCGAAGTGATCGGCATCAACAACCGCAACCTGGCCACGCTCTCGGTGGACCTCGACACGGTCCGGGCGCTGGCCCCCCGGGTTCCGGCCGACCGGATCCTGATCTGTGAATCGGGGATTCGGTCACACCGGGAGGTTCACGAGCTGCGGCGCCTGGTCAACGGGTTCCTGGTCGGCACGTCCCTGATGCGCGCCCCCGACGTCCCGCGGGCCGTCCGCTCTCTGATCTATGGCCCGGTGAAGGTGTGTGGTCTCACCCGGCCGCCGGATGCCGTCGCCGCCTGGGAGGCCGGTGCCAGCTTTGGCGGGCTCATCTTTGCCGGGGAATCCCCTCGCCGCGTGGATCAGGGGGCCGCGCGTGCCATCCGCGATTCGGCACCCCTCACCTGGGTCGGCGTTTTCGTGAATGAGCGGATCCGACGCATCGCGGAACTGGCCCACCAGCTCGCACTCGGCGCCGTGCAGCTTCACGGCGAGGAGACTGCCGGCGAAGTCGATGCCCTGCGGCCGCTGCTTCCGGCCGGCTGCGAAGTCTGGAAAGCGGTCCGCGTGAGCGATCGACTGCCCGCTGTCGCGGAGACCGGCGCCGACCGCCTGCTGCTCGATACCTGGCGCGATGGTCAGCGGGGTGGCACCGGCGAACGATTCGACTGGTCGCCCATCGCAGCCCATCCCGACAAGGCACGCTTCATCCTTTCCGGCGGACTCACTCCCGAAACCGCGGCCGCGGCGGACGGCCTCGGCGTCGCGGCACTCGACGTCAGCTCCGGGGTCGAGGAGCGCCCCGGCATCAAGAGCCGGTCCCGACTGGCGGCGTTCTTCGCCGCGCTCCGCGGGACCGGGCGGGAGGCCGACGACAGATGAGACAGTCCGGCTACTTCGGGCGCTTCGGAGGGACATTCGTCCCGGAAATCCTCGTTCCCGCCCTCGAGGAGTTGGAGGCGGCGTTCCTGGACGCCCAGACGGACCCGGGTTTCCAGGACGAACTCAGCGAGTTGCTCACCGACTATGCCGGTCGCCCGACGCCGCTGTACCGCTGTCGCAATCTCGGGGGTGAGACAGGGTCGCGGATCTGGCTGAAGCGCGAGGACCTGCTGCACGGAGGTGCCCACAAAACCAACCAGGCGCTCGGCCAGGGCCTGCTGGCGAGGCGCGTCGGCAAGCGCCGACTGATCGCCGAAACCGGCGCCGGGCAGCACGGAGTCGCGACTGCCCTCACCGGTGCCGTGCTCGGCATGGATACCCGCGTCTATATGGGGACGAAGGACATCGAGCGCCAGCAGGCCAACGTCTTGCGGATGCGGCTCATGGGGGCCGAGGTAGTACCGGTGGACCGGGGCTCGTGCACGCTGAAAGACGCCATCAACGAGGCGATGCGCGACTGGTCGGCCTCGTACGACACAACCCACTACCTGCTCGGGACCGTCGCCGGACCGCACCCGTTTCCGCTGATGGTGCGCCAGTTCCAGCGGGTCATCGGCCGCGAGGCCCGCGCCCAGTTCACCGAACGGACCGGGCACCTCCCCGACCTGGTGGTGGCGTCCGTGGGCGGCGGCTCCAACGCCCTCGGGATCTTCACGGACTTCATCCCCGACCGCGACGTGCGGCTGGTCGGCATCGAGCCCGCCGGGAAAGGACTCGACAGTGGTCATCACGGCGCCACCTTGCTGCGCGGCCGGCCTGGTGTGCTGCACGGGTCGTACACCATGATCCTGCAGGACGGAGACGGCCAGGTGACCGAAAGCCACTCCATCTCCGCCGGGCTGGACTATCCCGGAGTTGGCCCGGAACACGCTCACTTGCAGGATATCGGCCGCGCGGAATATCTGGGCTGCACCGACCTCGAGGCCCTGGAGGCGTTTTCTGCCTTGGCCCGGGCCGAGGGGATTCTGCCCGCCCTGGAATCAGCTCACGCGATCGCCGGTGCGCTCCGGCTGGCCAGAGAGAGCGATCGGCCTCTCGACATTCTGGTCAACGTCTCGGGCCGGGGCGACAAGGATCTCGAAACCGTGCTCCGCCACCAGGCGGGCGCCGGGAGAGGACCATGAGAGTCGCGGCACGCTACCGCAGCCTGTTCGCCCGCCTCGCCTCCCGCCACGAAGGAGCCTTTGTGCCATTCCTGGTGCTCGGCGATCCCGATCCGCCGACCAGCCTGGAGCTGGTGCGGACCATCGCCCGCGCCGGCGCCGACGCGCTCGAACTCGGTCTGCCCTTCTCGGATCCGATCGCGGACGGCTCGGTGATTCAGGCCGCTGCTTCGCGCGCCCTCGCTGCGGGAACCGGGGCTGAAGAGGCCTTCGGAATCGTCAAGGCGGTGCGGCAGGAGTTTCCTGATCTGCCGATCGGTCTCCTCGTCTACGCCAATCTGGTGATGCATCAGGGGGCTGACCGCTTCTACCGCCTCGCGGCCGAGGCCGGCGCCGACTCAGTGCTGATTGCGGACGCCCCGTTCCTGGAGAGCGAGGGTCTCAGCCGAGCCGCGCGCAGGCAGGGCGTGGCCACGGTCCTCATGGCACCGCCCAACACCGGCGACCAGCGTCTCACGGCCATTGCCGCCCGGAGCGAGGGTTACCTGTACGTGACATCGCGGCCCGGCGTCACCGGCGCCGATGACCGGCTCCAGGACGACGCGGCCCGGCTGCTGGGCCGCCTCAAGCAGCTCCGGTCGGCACCACCCCTGCTCGGCTTCGGCATCGCGACCCCTGCCCACGTGCGGCAGGCCTTGGCGATGGGGGCGGCCGGTGCCATTTGCGGTTCGGCGATGGTGAGACACATTCCATGCTTAGCCGGTCGCCCGGCCGAGTTGCTGGAAACCCTGAGCGCGCTCACGGTCGCGATGAAAGAGGCGACCCGCGATCAGATTGCCTCGTGAGGAACCCATGACCTCGATCGCTTCTGTCCAACCGCCCGGCATGGCGACACCGCAGGGCCACTACTCCCCCGGGATCATCGCCGGAGGCTTCGTCTTCGTCTCCGGCCAGCTGCCCATGGATCCCGCGACCGGCCAGGTCGTGCCCGGCGGGATCGAGGCCCAGACGGAGCGGGCGCTCCGCAACGTGGAGCTGGTGCTCGTCGCGGCCGGTGCTTCGCTCGACCGGGTGCTGCAGATGACGATCTACATCTCTGACGGTGACAAGTGGGGCGCGGTCAACGCGACCTATGCGAAGGTCATGGGCGCACACCGGCCAGCCCGCGCCGTGGTTCCGGTCTCACCGCTCCACTATGGCGCCCTGATCGAGATCCAGGCGATCGCGGCAGCGCCCCGCTAAGATTGGCGCCACGATGCACCCCCTCCCCCGATCGGGCCGCCTCCTGCTCGCGGCGCTCTCCCTGGCCACCAGCCTGTCCGGCCAGGACCCGGTTCTCGCCCACCGGACTCCGGTCGCGGCCGCGCTCGACCTGATCCGCACCAACAACGAGTGGACCCTGTCGCAGCAGGAGAGCCTCTGTGAAATCGCGGCGCCGCCCTTCGGAGAAGACGCCCGAGCAGCCGACCTCCGTCGCCGCTTCGAGAGCCTCGGCTTCCGGAATGTCCGGATCGACGCGGAAGGCAACGTCATCGCCGAGCGACCCGGGACGCGACCGGGACCGCGGGTCGTCCTGAGCGCCCACCTGGACACGGTCTTTCCCGATACCACCGACGTGTCAGTCCGCCGCGACGGCAGCCGCCTCCGCGGCCCCGGTATCGGGGATGACTGCCGAGGCCTGGCGGTGATCCTCACTGTGGCGCGGGCGCTGAACGAAGCCGGCGTCCGGACCAGCGGGACTCTGGTATTCATCGGCACCGTCGGCGAAGAGGGGAGCGGCAACCTCCGGGGCGTGCGCCAACTCGTCGATCACCAGAGCGCCGGACGGATCGACTATTTCGTTTCGGTTGATGGGGTGGGGCTGAGCGCGGCCGGGCGAGCGGTCGGCAGCCATCGTTACCGGGTGACCGTCCGGGGCCCTGGCGGCCACAGCTACGGCGACTTCGGCATCCCCAACCCGGTTCATGCGCTGGGGCGCGCCATCGCCCTGATCGGTGCCATTCAGGTACCGTCGAACCCGAAGACGACCTTCAACGTCGGCTCGATCGAGGGTGGCATGTCGGTGAACTCGATCGCGATGGCCGCGGCCATGGAAATAGACTTGCGTTCAGAGAACCAGACGGCGCTCGACTCGCTCGACGCCCGCGCCCGGAGAGCGGTGGCCCAGGGAGTCGAGAACGAGCACCAGCGCTGGCCCGGCAGCGCCGGCCGGCTCAGCGTGGAATGGCGCGAGATCGGCAAGCGCCCCGCCGCGGGCCAGCCCGACTCCAGCGCCGTGCTCCGGGCCGCTCTCGCCGCCGCACGCGCCCTCGGCTTCCTGCCCGCCATCACGGCATCGAGCACCGATGCCAGCTACCCGATGAGCCAGGGCATCCCGTCGGTCACGATCGACGGCGGCGGGACCGGCGGCGGCGCCCACTCGCTGGGCGAGTGGTATGACGACGGAGTGGACGGTTGGAAAGGTCCGCAGTGGGCACTGCTGCTGGTGTTGAGCCTGGCGGGAGTCGCGGGGATCTGAGTTCCAAGGACTGAGTGGTGACGAAGGATGATTGCCGTGGAGTTGCCGGCGCGCGGAGTATGAGCCCCAGGGCCTCGGAGTGTGAGCCCCAAGCAGACTACCCGACAACCATCATCCGTCACCCGTCCGTCGTCCCTTACATCGGCCACCCGGCTGGCCGGTATCTCGTCAACAGCACGATGGGCGCCCGCATCTCCCCCGCGAAAATGGTGGACTCGAGCGGCATGGTGCGGTCGGTGTCCTCCGGCAGTGGCCCCATCCAGCAGGTCAGCATCAGGTGGAGCACCGGCTGGTCGAGGAGGCCGGTCGGCGTGGCCCGGGGCGGCCCGAACGACTTGGCGTCGCGGATCGAGGCCGCCACCCGTCCCGAAATCCAGACCGTCTGCTCCATCAGCGACTGGAGCAGCCGATAGGTCAAAGTTGTGGACTCGCCGCCACGGGTGACGACTCCAAACACCAGCGCCTCAAATCGGCCCGGGCGGGAAAAGAGGGCGATGCCGTGACCGAACTCCCCGCCCGCAGCGTTCGCTGCCGCAAGGGTTTCCGTCAACAGGTCATGTACCGCAAGCACATTCGCGCTGGTCGGGTCCACAGTCGCCGGTCCTGGGAATCGGTTCGGAATCCCAGTCATGCAGGACGCGGGCCGGATCGTGAGCCGGGCGCTGGTGTCCTGATGCGTTATTCGCCTCGGCCCGCCGGGACGTTGGTCACCGGCTGGAACCGGATGTAGAAGGTGGTGCCGTGCCTCGGCCGGCTGTCCGCCGTCACGGTGCCACCCCAACCCTCGACCACCCGGCGCACGATGGCCAGCCCCAGCCCTGACCCGCTCGAGGTGGTCGAGAACCGGGGCTCGAAGATCCGCGCGACATGCTCCGGGGCAATCCCGCGGCCATCGTCCTGGACGGTCAGCAGACCGTCCAGGACCCGCATGGCAATCGCGGTGGCCCCGGCATTCGCGGCATTGTCGCAGAGATTGAGGAGCACTTCGGTGAGCTCTTCTCGCCGTGCCAGCACGGTGGCTCCCGGGGGGGCGTCGGTCAGCACGGTGACCCCGGGGGCGAGGTGATAGAGCGCCGCCACCTCCTGCAGCGTGGCGGCCACCTCCACGGCCTCGAGCGGGAGGGTCTCCGCCGACGGCGCGGCGAAACGGGCGAAGGCGCGGGCGATCGCGTCGAGCCGATCGATCTCCGCCAGAATCCGTGCCGAGGTTTCGCGGAGCGTCGCATCGAACTGTTCCGGGCGCTCCTCCCGGACGCGGGCCAGGTGCTGCATGCCCAGCCGCAAGGGCGTCAGCGGGTTCTTGATCGCGTGGGCAATCTGGTTGGCCACGTCCGCCCAGGCCAGCACCCGCGCCGCCCTGGTCGCCTCCGTGACGTCGGTGACCGCCAGCACGAGGCCACCCAGCTCCCCGCCCAGCGACGCCACCCTCACCACGTAGCGCCGGTCCCCGACATCGACTTCGATGCCGCCCTCGTTCTCGCTCCCCTGCGCCAGCATCCGTTCCACCATCGTCCCGAGCGGCGCCCACTCGCCCGACATCGCCTGGCGGAATCCGCTGCCCGCCATCAGCGGACCACCGAGCGCCTCCGCCGCCTGGTGGTTCGCCAGCAGGACGTGACCCTTGGCATCCAGCGCGATCACGCCGGTGGATACCGTGGCCAGTACCAGCTCGGTGCGGCGGCGGGCCGCCTCCAGCGCAGCCTGGCTGGCCCGCACGTCCGCTGCCATCCGCCCGAACGCGTCGAAGACCGGCGCGAACTCCTGGGGCGGGGCCCGCCGCGCCGGCGGCACCGGGTCACCGCGGCCGAACGCGATGGCGGAATCCCGCAGGTCGGCGACCGGCTGGCTGAGGGCGCGAGCCGCCGCCCGCGCTGCGCCGAGCGACGCCAGGACGCCGAGCAGGGTGACCAGCACCAGGGTGTACCCGACATCGGCTTGGCGCTCTCTGAGGGCTCGATCACTGGCGGGCGCCACGGTCGCGACCACCACCGGCATGCCCCCGGTGGCCAAGCCGGCGGCGGCGTAGCCGGCCCGGGCGGGCCCTGCCCCGCTCCGCGGGGCAGCGGTGAGATCGCCGTCGAGATGAATCGAGTGAAACGCGTCGGCATCGAGCAGGCGGGGAAAGACGGCAAGATCCACGAGTAACGGATCACTCGATGCGGTGAGCTGTCCGTCACGGTAGAGTCCGAGATCGGCGTCGACCCGGTGGGCCTGGAGCGCCAGGCCCGAGCCGAGCGACGCATCCCCGGGCTTGCCGGCGAACCCGCCCAGCGGGGTGGCGTCACGGAGAACCTGCTGCAGCACCAGGTCCCTCGTCTGGGCCGCCTCTCCCGTCAGTTGGCGTATGCTGAGCAGCGCCAGCAGGGCAGCCGGCGTGAGGAAGAACACGCCGAGCGCGACCGCGAGCCGGGCCTGATACGAACCCAGCAGCAGGCGCCAGCGCCGCCGCTCGCGGACCGCCCCGGCGGCGCGCTCCGCCCCCAGCCAGAAGAGCCAGATGATGGCCACGTCTACCAGGATCAGAAGAGCGCCGCGAACATAGATGCTGCCGGGGCGACCGATCGGGATCAGCACGTTCGCATCCACCGGGCCCTCAGGCAGCGTCACCGGCTGCACCGACCGGAGCGCCCAGCCCTCACGACGCCATTGGGCCCCGACGATGATACGATCCGCGGCGGCCGGCGTGAGCGAGAGCCGATAGAGCGTGGACCTGGCAGGGCCGGTCTCGAGCAGCCGTCCGAGCGGCGCCGGTGCAATCAGCACCGAACGGGGACCGATGGCCACGGTGAGCGTCCGGGCCGGGTCCAGCTTCATCGCGAGGAGGTAGTGCGCCCCCGGCGAGGCGGCCAGCCGGGCCACCGTAAACCGGCCGACGCTGTCCGCCGATCCGGCGAGGGCGGCCAGGGCCGAGTCCGTCACGGAGAGCCCGTCGAGGACGACGTCGTCGAGGACACGCCCGTCGCTCCAGATCGTCAACCGGGCCGGATACCCCTCGCGCCGGAGGGACGAGCCACGCCACAACCGGTAGAGCGATGCCGCATCCCCGGGCGGCTGCCGCGCAACCTGTTGACTGAAGTCCGCGAGCAGCGGTCCCGCCGCCGAATCCGGCGCGCTGCCCAGCGCGGCGACATCCCGCAAGGCGACGGCGGTTCGGCCGGTGATGGCGGCCCCCCAGGTCATCAGCGACGCGCCCGCTCCGGCCACGACACCAATGACGAGGATCGTCCAGAGCCTCGGTGCGGGCCGCGTGGCCAGCAGTCCGGCCGGGAGCCAGAGCGCCGTGTACCAGGTTGGCCAGGCGGGGCTCCCGGTGTAGGCGAGCACGCCAACCACCGCCGCCCCGAGACCCCAGGCGGCCCCGAGGCCGGCAAACAGCTTCGCCCGCCGCGCCACCGGCTCGGTGCGCTGCAGCGCCGCCGCGGCCGTGAGTAGCGCCGCGGCGGTGGCCAGCAGTGCCAGATGCCAGGTGAGCCACAGCGACAGCGGCACGTCAGCCGCGGGCGGCCTGATGCCCCGCCCGAGTTCACGCACGACGTAGGGTGTCGCCAGCAGCACCAGCACGGCCACGGCCAGCGACAGCCGCCCACGACGAAAACGCGCGCGCCAGGCGCCCACGAACACCACCAGACCGAGGGTCCCGGCGATCGCCAGCGAGCCGGCGGAGGAGGAGAGGAATCCCAGCAAAGGGCTGTAGAACGAGGCCGACGAGAAGGGCTGCTCCAGCCGCAGGGCCTGATCCAGCGGCGCTCGCACCACCAGCCAGGAGAGCAGCGCCAGGACCAGATACCGCGCCGGGATCTGGGAGGCCGCGGCCGCGGCCGCGATGACGAAGGCAAGCAGCAGCAGGCCGAGCACCAACCCGGCCCGATCGAGCAGGGCCGACACCGCGTCGCCCGGCGCCCGCGGGTCCAGCGTCACTCGCAGCACCGGGTGAACCGCTGGCCACAGCGCGCCACCGGCGCCCGAGCCGCCAGCCGGCTCGAAGCCGACGCCCACTCCCAGGCCCTCGGCGATGCTGCCCGCCAGGCTCGCCGGGGCAGCGGGGACGGCCGCGTCGGCGCCGAGCAGGACAGCGCCGAGGGCGGTCCCTCCACCGGGACGATGGCGTCGAACCTCCAGGATTGCGTAGAATGCGGAGCGGCGCAGCACGACGGAGTCGGACGACTGGACCAGCGGGAGACGGTGCCTGCCGGCCCAGACCTCCGGGCGGCCGCGGGCGTCGAGGAGCGCCAGGGCAATGTCGGGGCCGTTCCGGGGTATCAGGGCCGCCATCGCATCGAAGCCGCGCTCAGGCGGCATGGGGCCAAGCCGCACGGCCTCGCCGACCAGCTGAGTCAGCCGATCGCCCAGCGCATCCAGCCCATGGAGCGTCTGCTGCTCTGCCCGGGTCGCCAACCGCGACTCCTCGACCGACCAGTCCCGCCGCAGGCTGGCGCGGTGTACTTCGGTCGCGCCCAGCGCCAGCGCGAGCGCCGCGGCGAGCCATGCGGTCAGGAGTGCTGACCAGCGAGCCCCGTCGGGGTCGCGTCCGAGGATCACCATCCCCGCGATCGCGATGGCCCCGCCCGAGGCGAACACCACCGGCCAGGGCCCCGGGGCCCGAAGCCATTCACCGGCCGCGAGCACCAGCGCGACGACGGCCGCTAGCCACACTGCTCGACGAGGAGTCAGATGACCCGCCCCTGGCGCTTGAAAGAGATGACGCCGGCCGACGCCCGTGACCGGCTGCGACAGACCGGACGGCTGATCCTGCCGGCCGGTACCCTCGAACTCCGTGGCGCCCACCTGCCGCTGGGCTGCGACACGCTGATTCTCGAACGGCTCGCCGACGATCTCTCCGCCCGGACCGGCGTACCCCGAGCCCCGGCCATCGAGTTCGGCGTCCACGCCGGCGGCGACGAAAGCGGCCCGGGAGCGGCAGCCCTGAGTCGGAAGACACTGCACCGAGTCATGAACGAACTTATCGCCGCCTGGGAGGAGGGCGCAGGGGTCCGGGAAGTCATCATCCTGACCGCCCATGCTGCCGACGCCCACCAGGAGGCCCTCAGCACCATCCGGGCGGTGGGGGAAGTCCGGGTGGTGGACATCTTCGGCTTCGACTTCAGCGGCCTCCTCGAACACCCCGACGATCGGCTCCATGGCGGAGAGCTGGATACCTCGCTGATGCTCTTCCTCCACCCGGAACTCATGGAAGACGCCGCAGCCATCGCCCGCGTGCACGCCACGGCGGACCAGGGCCGCCGATTGCACGATTTCATCCTGGCCCGGATCACCGAGACCTGTTTCGGTTCAGCCATGGCATAGCTAAGTCATGATCCCCAAGTTATTTACACAATACGTCACAGGCTGAAACTTTGACTGTACCTGGCGCGTATAACACCTTGTGCTTCCGAATCTTAACCCTTGTCCCGGACGCTGAGTGATGAATCGACGCCTCGCCTCATTGTTGCTCATCCCCTGCTTCGCCGGCATGGTGAGCGCCCAGGAACAACAGCCCCGCATATCCACCGACCGGCCCGTCACGACGGTCGCCCTCAGGCTCGGCGACGCGCTCGCCCAGGCGCGGGCCAAGAGTCCCACCTACCGCCAGGTCCTGAACGACGCCGGGCCGGCGCACGAGGCCGTGCGCAACGCCTACGGCCAGTTCATTCCCAGCCTGGACGTCGGGGGCAGTCTCGGGTATGTCGGCTCGGGCTCCAACACCTTCGGCGGTTCGACCTTCAACCAGAGCTCGGCGGCGATCACATCGGGCTATGGGGTGCAGGCCAGCCTCAACGTGAGCGGCGCGAGCCTGACCGGCCCGGGGCTGCAGAAGGCCAACCGGCGCGCCACCGAGGAGGACATCAACAACGCCACGGTCGGCCTGACCTTCGACGTGACGGCGCAGTACCTGACGGCGCTGCAGGCGACGGCGCAGTCGGAGGTCGCCCGGCAGCAGGTCAGGCGGAACAGCGAGTTCCTCGAGCTGGCCCGGGCCCGGCAACAGGTCGGTCAGGCGACGCTGCTGGACGTGCGCCAGGCCGAGGTGACCAGGGGCCAGTCTGAGGTGGACCTGCTCCGCGCGGTGCAGACGGAGAACGAAGCCAAGCTGGAGCTGCTCCGCCGCATGGGCGTCGAGCTGCCGGTGCCGGTGAACCAACTCGCCCTGACCGACTCGTTCCCGGTCTCCGAGCCGAGGTTCGAGCTGCAGAACCTCCTCAAGATGGCTGATGAGGAGAACCCGATCGTGCGCTCCAGTCGCGCCCGCTCCGATGCGGCGGTGTGGAGCGTGAAATCGGCCAAGTCGCAGTACCTGCCCGCCCTGAGCTTTTCCGCGGGGTGGAACGCGTTCACGCAGGAATTCACCAACACCGGCCTGCTGATCGACCAGGCCACGGGCCGGGCCCAGGTGAACGCCAGTAATTGCGACTTCCAGAACGCCCTGATCGGCGCGCTGCCAGCGGGTGGCGTGCCGGGCTACCCGAACGGCGGGCTGGTGCCGGACTGCAAGAGCTACTCCGGCCTCGATGCCACCGGCAACGCCCTGTTACCGGAGGTGCAGAGCGCCATCCTGATCCCCAATAACCAGTGGCCCTTCCAGTTCAACAGCCAGCCGTTCCGCGCGTCGGTGCAGATCTCGCTGCCGATCTTCACCGGTTTCAACCGCAGCCTGGGAGTGGCCCGCGCCAACGCCGCGCGGGAGGATGCCGACGAAGCCGTCCGGGCCCGCCTGCTGGCCGTGCGGAGCGACGTCCAGGGCAGGTACCTGGCGCTGCAGGCGTCTTACCAGGCCATCGGGGTCCAGGAGTCGAACCGCAAGGCGGCCCAGGAGCAGCTGCTCCTCTCCCAGGAGCGGTTCCGGCTCGGCAACGGCCGGGCGCTCGAGGTCACCGACGCCCAGACGGCCGTGCTGCGCGCCGAAGCCGATTACGTCAACGCCATCTATGCCTATCATCGGTCCATCGCGGCGCTCGAATACGCCGTCGGCCGTCCACTTCGCTGAGCGGGGGAATACTCCATGTCGCGTCGCACCAAGATTGGGTTGTTCTTCGGCCTGGCGGTGGTCGTCATCGGCGGCATCACGGCGCTCTCGGCCGCCCGCAAGAGCGGCCGGGCCACCGAAGTCCGGCTCGAAGCGGTCGGGAAGCGGGAACTGGTGTCCGTCGTCACGGCCAGCGGGAAGATCGAGGCCGACACCAAGGTGGACCTCAGTGCCGACATCACCGGGCGAATCGTCAAGATCAACGTCAAGGAAGGAGACATGGTCCAGAAGGGCCAGCTCCTGATCCAGATCGACCCGGCGCAGTACCAGTCCATCGTCAGCCGGACCGAGGCGTTCCTGCAGACCAGCGAAGCCAACCTGCTGCAGGCCCAGACCAACCGGGACCAGGCCAAGCGTCAGCTTGACCGCGCCACGGCACTCCGGCAGTCGAACCCGAACCTGATCGCCGCCGAGACAGTGGAGCAGGCCCAGCTGGCCTACGACGTGTCGGTGGCCACTCATGCCGCCACCAGAAGCCAGGTGGACCAGGCCCGGGCATCGCTCAGCGAGTCGCGGAGCAACCTGTCCAAGACCACGCTCTATGCCCCGATTTCGGGGCGGGTCACCCGGCTGGCCGTCGAGGAGGGCGAAGTCGCGGTGCCGGGCACCTTCTCCCGCGAAACCGGTCTGCTCCTCACCATCGCCGACCTGTCCGTGATCCTGGCCAAGGTGGACGTGGACGAGACCGACGTCGTGCGGCTGTCGCTGGGCGACTCCGTGTCGGTGGCGATCGACGCCTTCCCGGATACTGCCTTCATCGGACGGGTGACCAAGATCGGCAACAGCGCCAAGCTCGCCGCCTCGGCCGGCGCGTCGCAGGACCGGGCGGTGGACTTCCAGGTGGAGGTGCGGCTGGAAGACCCGCCGACGGACATCCGGCCGGACCTGAGCGCCACGGCACGGATCGTCACGGATACCCGCAAGGAGACCCTCTCCATCCCGATCATCGCGCTGACGGTGCGGGAACACGAGGATCTGCCCAACGAGCTCAAGCAAGGCGCCCCCGTCACGGCCGACACCGGCAAGGGCGGCAAGAAGAAGGAGCGTGAAGGCGTCTTCGTGGTGAGGAACGGCATCGCCATGTTCCGGCCGGTCAAGGTCGGCATCGCCGGCGAGGAACACTTCGAGGTGGTGGACGGGCTCCAGGCCGGCGACACCGTGGTGGCCGGACCGTATCAGGCGATCCGCGACATGAAGGACAGCACCAAGGTACGGCAGCAGTCGGAGAAGACCGCGGCCGCCGCCAAGAAGGGGTCATAGCCATGTCCGACCTCGTCATCCAGATCCGCGACCTCCGCCGCAGCTACGACATGGGCAGCGAGACGGTCCACGCCCTCCGGGGCGTGGACCTGGAGATCCGCCGGAACGAGTACGTGGCCATCATGGGGCCGTCGGGCTCGGGCAAGTCCACCCTGATGAACCTGATCGGGTGCCTCGATACGCCCAACGGCGGCGAGTACTGGCTCAACGGCCAGGAGGTCTCCCGGATGAGCGACGATGCCCTGGCCCGGGTGCGGAACAAGGAGATCGGGTTCGTCTTCCAGACCTTCAACCTCCTGCCCCGCGCCTCGGCGCTCCAGAACGTGGAGTTGCCGCTGGTCTACGCCGGCGTGTCCTCGCGCGAGCGGCGGGCGATGGCGGCGGACGCGCTCGGCCGGGTCGGGCTGGCGGACCGGAAGGATCACAAACCCAATGAACTGTCGGGCGGCCAGCGCCAGCGGGTGGCCATCGCCCGGGCCCTGGTGAACCGGCCCTCGATCCTGCTCGCCGATGAGCCGACCGGCAACCTCGACAGCGTCACCAGCGAAGAGATCATGAGAGTCTTCGGGGCGCTCCACGCCCAGGGCCAGACGGTGATCATGGTGACGCACGAGGCCGAGATCGCGGCCCATGCCGCCCGGGTGGTGCTGCTCCGCGACGGCGGCGTCGAGAGCGATACCCGGCGGGCCCAGGGAGCCGCGGCCTGATGCCGCTGTTCGAGGCAGTCCGCATGGCCATCGGCATGCTCCGGGCGCAGAAGCTCAAGAGCTTCTTCTCCCTGATCGGCGTGTTGATCGGCGTCACCTTCCTGATTGCGGTCGTCTCGATCGTCCAGGGAATGAACGTCTACATGGAAGACGAATTCGCCAATCGGCTGGTGGGCCTGAACACCTTCCAGCTGCGGCGTTTCCCCGGGATCAACACCGGCAACGTCTCCGACGAGACCTGGCGCGACTGGATGCGGCGCCCCCGGATCACTTATGCCGAGGCGGACTACCTCGAGGCGCGGGTCCGGACCCCCGCGGTCTTCTCCCGATACTGCTCGGAGCGCCTGCCGGTGAGCCGGAACGGCAAGACGGCCAAGGACATCGAGGTGATGGGGGCGGACGCGACCTATTTCGGGATGAAGAGTTATGACATCGCGGCCGGCCGGCCCTTCAGCCCACAGGAGGCGCGGGTGGGGTCGGCCGTGGTGGTGATCGGCGATCTGCTGGCCGAGAAGCTGTTCCCGGGTGCCGACCCGGTCGGCAAGGACCTCATGATCGGCGGACTCCCCTACCGGGTGATCGGCGTGGTGGCCAAGCAGGGCACCCTCTTCACGATCTCGATGGACAAGTTCGTCGTCACCCCCTTCGACGCCCCGGTGCGGCGACAGATCTGCCTGTGGAACACGATGGACGAGCTCCATATCCAGGCAGCCAACCCCGCCGTGATGCTCACGGTGATGGACGAAGTCGAGTCCATCATGCGGGTCAGGCGCCAGCTCAAACCGACCCAGGAGAACAACTTCGCGCTGCAGACCGCCGAGGGGGCGCTGGCCGGGTGGCGGAAGATTTCCACGATCCTGTTCGCCGCCCTGCCGGGACTGGTGGCCATCTCGCTCGTGGTCGGCGGCATCGTGATCATGAACATCATGCTGATGGCCGTGTCGGAGCGCACCCGCGAGATCGGCATCCGGAAGGCCCTGGGCGCGCGCCGGCGCGACATCATGGCGCAGTTCGTGGTGGAGGCCGCCACGCTCTCGACCATCGGCGCCATTTTCGGGATCGGTCTCGGCATCGGCCTGGCGTACACGGTCAAGGCCCTGACGCCCTTCCCCGCGGCCGTCGCCCCCTGGTCGGTCGGGGTGGCCGTGGGGCTCGGTGTCGCGGTGGGTATGGCGGCTGGGATCTACCCCGCCAGCCGCGCCAGCAAGCTGGACCCCATCGTCGCCCTGAGGTCCGAATGAGCCGCACCAGCCTGGCCGCCTCGCTGAGCCGCCTCGGCGAAGGCGTGACGATCGCCCTCGATTCGGTTCGCTCCAACAAGGCGCGCGCGGCGCTCACCATCCTCGGCGTCGCGATCGGCGTCATGGTGGTCATTGCCATGGCCTCGATGATCACGGGGATCAACCGGGCGGTGACGGCAGAAGTGGAGAGCCTGGGCCCCAAGACCTTCTTCGTCCAACGCTTCTTCCGCGGTGGCATCCAGATCGATGATGGCTCCGATGAGATGTCGCCGTGGCGGAAGAACCCCTGGCTCACCGTGGCAGAGGCCGAAGCCCTGCGCCAGCTTCCGGCGGTTCGGGACGTGACCTGGCGCGAGGACGCCCAGGGCCCGGTCAGCTACCGGGACGCCAAGCTCTCGAGCGTCAGCGTGGTGGGCTTCAACCCCAGCTGGCTTCAGGTGGGGGGGGGCAACCTGATCTCCGGCCGCAACTTCAACCAGCCGGAGTACGCCGCCAACGCGCTGGTGACCGTCATCAACGACCAGCTGGCCGAGGAGCTCTTCCCGGGCCTCGACCCCATCGGCAAGCGGATCAAGGTCTTTGGCCAGCCGTTCGAGGTCGTCGGGGTGTACGCCGAGCCATCCTCGCTGTTCGGCAGTTCCCGCAGCCCGGTCCTGGTCATTCCCCACTCCGTCTTTACCAAGGTGGCCGACTACTGGAAGGGCTGGATGATGATCGTGGTGACGCCGACGGCCGATGCCACCGTGGCCGACGCGCAGGACCAGGTCATCGCCGCGATGCGGGCCAGGCGCGGGCTCAAGCCGGCCCAGGAGAACAACTTCGCCGTCATCAGCCAGGAGAAGCTCCTGGACATGTTCAACAACGTCACCCGCGGCTTCTTCCTGGTGATGCTGGCCCTCTCGAGCGTGGGGCTGATGGTGGGCGGCGTGGGCGTGGTGGCCATCATGATGATCTCGGTCACGGAGCGGACCCGCGAGATCGGCGTGCGCAAGGCGCTGGGCGCGACCCGCGGCGAGGTGATGTTCCAGTTCCTGGTCGAGGCAGCCACCCTGACGCTGCTGGGCGGCGCCTGCGGCATGGCGCTCGGCGCGGCGATCGCCTGGGCGGTGAACAAGTTCAGCCCGATCCCCGCGGCCGTGCCGCTCTGGTCGGTGGCGGTGGCCATCATCGCCTCGGTCATCACCGGCATCTTCTTCGGCCTCTATCCCGCCAACCGCGCCGCCAAGCTCGATCCGGTGGAGGCGCTCCGGTACGAATAACCAGCGGGCGCTGCTAACTTGTTCCCTCATGCCGTTCTACGAAGCCCTGCGCCTTGCCCTGGAATCGATTCGGACCGCCAAGCTCCGGTCCTTCTTCACGCTCCTCGGGATCATCGTTTCCGTCGGCTTCCTGGTGGCCGTCGTGGCGATCATCCAGGGGATGAACGCCTACGTGAAGGAGAACATCCAGGACGCCATGATCGGGACCAACTCGTTTCAGGTCCGCCGCCTGCCCATCTCCCTGGGGATCTTCAACGATGAAGAGGTCCGGCGGATGCAGAAGCGTCCGATCATCAGCTACGAGGACGCCGAGGCGGTCCGCCGTGCCCTGCCCGACGCCCAGGCCGTCGCTTTCCAGTCGGGCTGGCCCACGCCCGTCGCCGACATCACCTACCGGACCCACACCCTCGGCAACGTGATCGTCTTCGGCGTCAGCCCCGAGTACCAGGTGGTACAGGACTACAAGTTCGCCGCCGGCGAAGCGATCAACGAGATCGACATGCGCGACCGGCGCCAGGTCGCCATCCTGGGCAACGACATCGCCACCGAGCTGTTCGGCAGCATCGAACGCGCCATCGGCAAGCCGATCCGAGTGGGGCGCCGGGAACTGGTGGTGAAAGGCGTCACCGCCAAGAAGGGCCGCGTGCTGGGGCAGTCGTTCGACGCCTTCGCCCTGGTCCCGATCAGCACCTTCGAGACCATGTACGGCCGGCGGAAGACGACCACGATCTCCGTGAAGGTGGCCCGTGCCGATGACGTGCCCGCAGCCATGGCCCGAGCCGAGGAGGCGCTCCGGGTGTCGCGGGGCCTCCGGCCCGGAGAGGAAGACGACTTCGCCGTGGACAAGGCCGACGCCCTGATCGCCTTCTGGAAGAACCTCACCCGGGTCCTCTTTGCCGTGATCCCGGCCGTGGTCTGCATCGGCATCGTGGTCGGCGGCATCGTGATCATGAACATCATGCTGATGAGCGTGAACGAGCGCACCCACGAGATCGGCATCCGCAAGTCACTGGGCGCGACCCGGACGGATATCCGGCGCCAGTTCCTGGTCGAAGCGGTGGTGCTCTCGGCGCTGGGCGGGTTGATCGGGGTGGGAGCCGGCTGGCTGCTCGCCCAGCTGGTGGCACTGGTGACCCCCCTGCCCGCCCGGGTCACGCTCTGGTCAGTGGCGGCGGCGATGGCCCTCGGCGCCGGCACCGGGGTGCTCTTCGGCGTCTACCCCGCCACTCGCGCGGCACGGCTCGACCCGATCACCGCGCTCCGGCAGGAGTAG
>Ga0315287_10002178_pt1 | contig 18408 bp, 13 predicted proteins | sample YL17G11_0_MG_FD_205037 | JGI IMG/M metagenome (GOLD analysis project Ga0315287, IMG submission 205037) | Sediment microbial communities from Yellowstone Lake, YNP, Wyoming, USA - YL17G11_0 | ecosystem: Environmental > Aquatic > Freshwater > Lake > Sediment | place: USA: Wyoming | collected...
GCTTTCCACGGGGCGCTGACGCTGGGCGGCAGCTTGCCGGCCGAGTTGCCGGCGGGGGGCGCCCGGGTGGGGGGCACGGGAGCGCCGGCGGCGGGTACCGCGGGGCTGACCGGCGACGGCGAGCTGGCGCTGGTGGTCTATCCGCACCCGCACCACTACGACGGGCGCGGCGCGAACAAGCCGTGGCTGCAGGAGATCCCCGACCCGGTCACGAAGGTCGTGTGGGACTCCTGGTGCGAGTTGCACCCGGACGCCGCCAAGCGTCTCGGCGTGGGCGAGGGCGACGTGCTGGCGCTCACGACCGCCGCCGGCCAGGCCGAGTTCCCGGTCTACCTCAACGCGCTGATGCGCGGCGACGTGGTCGCCGTGCCGCTGGGGCAGGGACACGCCCGGTATGGGCGCTATGCCGAGGGGCGAGGCGCCAACGCCTTCGCGCTGCTGCCGGCGGCGGCCGACGCGGCCTCCGGCGGGCGCGCCTTCCTGTCGGCCACGGTGACCGCTGTGAAGACCGGCAAGCGCGGCAAGCTCGTCTACACCGGCGGGCCGGGGCGGCAGATGGGCCGCGGCATCGCGCAGGCGATCCCGCTGACCGTGGTGGCCGGCGGTGGGCACGACGAGCCGGGCGGCCAGGGTGGGGGGGGAGCGCACGGCGAGCCCGCCGCCCCGCTGCCGCCCACCTTCCGGGCGCCCAAGAGCGGGCCTGAGGGCGCGGTGCTGCCGCTCACCTTCCCGAGCTTCCGCGACTTCCCCGAGCAGCTCGACGGCCTGCACGCCAAGCCCCTGGCCAAGGAGGACCTGCCGGCGGCCGGCTCGAGCCAGTACAACCGCACCGACAAGCGGTGGGGGCTGGCCATCGACCTGGCCTCGTGCATCGGCTGCAACGCCTGCGTGGCCGCCTGCTACTCCGAGAACAACGTCGCCATCGTCGGCAAGGAGAACATGACGCGCGGCCGCGAGATGGCCTGGGTGCGCATCGAGCGTTACTACGAGGACACGCCGGACGGCGTCGAAACGCGCTTCGCGCCCATGATGTGCCAGCAGTGCGGCAGCGCCCCGTGCGAGACGGTGTGCCCGGTCTACGCCACCTATCACAATCCCGAGGGCCTCAACGTCCAGGTCTACAACCGCTGCGTCGGCACCCGCTACTGCGGCAACAACTGCCCGTACAAGGTGCGCGCCTTCAACTGGTTCGAGTACGAGTTCCCCTCGCCCCTGCACTGGCAGCTGAACCCGGACCTCACGCAGCGCCCCAAGGGCGTGATGGAGAAGTGCACCTTCTGCATCCAGCGCATCAAGGCGGCGCGCGACCTGGCGCGCGACGAGGACCGCGACATCCGCGACGGCGACGTCACCACCGCCTGCGCCCAGGCGTGCCCGACGCAGGCCATCGTGTTCGGCGACCTCGGCGACCCGGCCAGCCGCGTGCGCCGGCTGGCGGACGATCCGCGCGGCTACAAGGTCTTCCCCACGCTCAACGTCCTGCCGGCCGTGACCTACCTCAAGAAGGTGTCGCGGCGGGCCCCGGCCGAAGCGCCGGGCGAGCCCGGGGGGGCGTGATGACCGAGATGACCTCGCTCACCTACAAGCAGGTCAACGAGGACGTCGCCGCCATCGGCCACCGGGTGGGCAAGGCGTGGTGGGTGGCCTTCCTCGCGAGCGTCGCAGTGATCATCACGGGCGGCCTGTGCCTGGCGTACCAGGTGCACGTGGGGCTCGGGGTGACCGGCTACACCCGCCCGGCGATGTGGGCGGTGTACATCACCAACTTCGTCTTCTGGGTGGGCATCGCGCACTCCGGCACCCTGATCTCGGCGGTGCTCTTCCTGTTCCGCGCCGCGTGGCGGCAGAGCATCTACCGCATCTCCGAGGCCATGACCGTGTTCGCGGTCATGACGGCGGGCCTGTTCCCGCTCATCCACCTCGGACGCGTGTGGTTCTTCTACTGGCTGTTGCCGTATCCCAACCAGCGCGAGCTCTGGGTCAACTTCCGCTCGCCGCTGATCTGGGACGTGTTCGCGGTGAGTACCTACTTCACGGTCTCCACGGTGTTCTTCATCACCGGCATGATCCCCGACGTCGCCGCCCTGCGCGACCGCGCCACGGGGGTGCGCCGCAAGCTCTACACGCTGCTGTCGCTCGGCTGGCGCGGTTCGACCCGCAACTGGAAGCACTACGCGCAGGCCTACCTCTACTTCGCGGCCTTCGCCACCCCGCTGGTGGTGTCGGTGCACAGCGTGGTGTCGTGGGACTTCGCCATGGGCCTCAACCCGGGCTGGCACTCGACCATCTTCGCGCCCTACTTCGTGGCCGGAGCCATCTTCTCGGGCATGGCGCTGGTCATCACCCTGGTGATCCCGCTGCGCCGCGCCTTCGGGCTCGAGAAGTACATCACCGAGTGGCACTTCGATTCGATGTCGAAGCTGGTCCTGTTCACCGGCTGCGTCGTGACCTACTCGTACCTGGTCGAGTTCTTCATCGCCTGGTACAGCGGCAACCCGTTCGAGCGCACGGCCTTCTGGGACCGCGCCTTCGGCCCCATGGCGTGGGGCTTCTGGATCATGGCGGTGTTCAACTGCATGGTGCCGCAGATGCTGTGGTGGAAGCGCAACCGCACGCACCTGCCGACGCTGTTCCTGATCACCATCGGCATCAACATCGGCATGTGGTTCGAGCGCTTCGTGATCATCGTGCAGTCGCTGAACATCAACTTCGACCCGTGGGTGTGGCGCGGCGGCTACCACCCGACGCTGATCGAGTTCGGCATCACCGCCGGCTCCTTCGCCTGGTTCTTCATGTACTTCCTGCTCTTCCTGCGCTTCCTGCCGGTGCTGTCCATCGCCGAGCTCAAGGAAGTCCTGCCGGCGCCCCTGCGGCGCCAGGGGCGCGCGTCATGAGCCAGACGAAGAGCGGCGCGCTGGGAGTCTTCCAGTATCTCGACGACGCCATCGCGGCTGCCCGCCAGCTCAAGAGCGCCGGCTATACGGTGCACGCCATGACGCCCACGCTCTACCCGGAGCTGCAGGCGACCGTGGATCCGGGCCCCTCGGGGGTGCGCTGGGTGACGCTCACGGGCGCGCTGCTCGGCATCGCCGGCGGGGCGACGCTGGCCATCTGGACGTCGCTCGACTGGCCGCTGATCACCGGTGGCAAGGAGATCGTGTCGCTGGCGCCGTACCTGGTGATCACCTTCGAGTCCATGGTGCTCGTCGGCTCGATCTTCAACCTCCTGGCCATGCTGGTCTTCGGCGGGCTGCCCGGCTGGATGAGGGCGGAGGGCTACGACCAGCGCTTCAGCGAGGACCGCATCGGCCTGTGGGTGCCGGCCGACGCGGCCACGGCCGAGAAGGCGGCGGCCGTGATGCAAGCCGAAGGGGCGGAGGAGGCGCGCGTTGCGACGGGCTAAGCGCATCATCGTGGGGATCGCGCTGGCGACCGTGGGGCTGGCGGGCGGGCTCGTCGCCCTGCCGTGGACCCACGACATGGACAACCAGATCGGCATCAAGCCGCAGGAGATGCCGGTGGCGCCGCCGGAGTTCTCGGTGCCGACGACCGGGCGCGAGTTCGCCAAGGGCCTGGCGGTGGAGGCGGCGTACAAGAACCCGCAGCCCGCCGACTCCGCCTCGCTGGCGCGCGGCGGCGCCCGCTTCGCCATCTACTGCACCCCGTGCCACGGGGCGAAGGGCGAGGGGCTGGGGCCGGTCGTGCGCAGGGGCTTCATGCCGCCGCCGGTGCTGACCGGGCCGCTGACCCGCGGGCGCGCCGACGGCTACATCTACTCGTACCTGCGCCACGGCGGCGCGGTGATGCCGACCTACGGCTTCGCCCTGCGGCCGCAGGACGCCTGGGACGTGGTCAACCACGTCCGCAAGCTGCAGGCGGAGAACCCGACCCCATGAGCGCGCGCGACAGCGGCCCCGCTCACCAGCCCGCCGCCGGAGCCGCGTCCGCCGGGCACGGCCAGGGGCCGGTGACCATCGACGACGTCCTGGCGCGCATCCCCGGCAAGCCGAACGCCGCCCTGCGGGTGGTGTTCCTGGTCTGCCTGGTGGTGGGGCTGCTGACCTTCGGGCTGACGGTGGTGGCCAACCCGCTGCGCGGCTGGTCGTCGGTGCTGATCAACATCACCTACTGGCTGCCGATGTCGGCCGCGGCCGCCGCCTTCGGCGGGGTGCTGATCCTGGTCAAGGCCAAGTGGTCGGTGCCCGTGCACCGCACCTTCCTCGGCATCGCCGGATTCCTGCCGTGGATGTTCGGCGTGCTGGTCCTGACCCTGATCTTCGGCAACGCCTATCTCTTCGCCTGGGTGCGCGAGCCGGTGGCGGTGAAAGCCGCCTATCTCAACGTGCCCTTCCTGCTGGCCCGCGAGATCGGACTGGTGGGGGCCTTCACGCTCTTGGCGCTGGCCTTCCTGCGCCGCATCCGCCGGCTCGACGCCGGCCTGGCGCGCGGCCGCGTGCGCGAGGAGCTGCGCGGCCGCTACGAGAAGTGGAGCAAGGGCTGGCGGGGCGACGCCATCGAGGTGGAGAGCGCGCGCCGGGTGCTGCCGCGGCTGGCGGGCGTGCTGCCGGTGCTCTACGCGGTGGTCTTCACGGTGGTGGCGTGGGACCTGGTCATGTCGCTGGAGCCGCACTGGACCACCACGCAGATCGCGCCGTGGTTCTGGATGGGTGGCCTGCTCGCGGCCTTGGCGGCGGCGGCTCTGCTGTCGCTCGTGCTGCGCGACGCCTACGGCCTGGAGCGCTGCTTCGACCCCAGGCGGCAGCAGCTCATGGGCCAGCTGCTCTTCGGCATGACGAACTTCCGCACCTACCTGTCCTGGGTGCTGTTCCTGCCCATCTGGTACGCGAACCTGCCCGAGGAGACGAGCTGGATGGTGCGTCGCGTGCACTTCCCGTTCTTCCCGTGGCTCCTGGCGGCGGTGTTCTTCGGCTGGTTCGTGCCGCTGGTGGGGTTCATGAACCTGGCCGCCAAGAAGAAGACGGGCGCCTTCGTCTTCTTCGCGGGCTCCATCCTCCTCGGCCTCTGGATCGAGCAGCTGGTGCTGGCCTACCCGTCGCTGTACCTGACGCACATGCCGTTCGGCGTGCCGGAGATCGGCGTGACCCTGGGTTTTGTGGGCGGCTTCGGGCTGGTGTTCCAGCAGTACGCGGCGACCCGCCCGCTGGTGGCCCTGGACCAGATCGAAGTGTTGGCGGAGGCGGTGCACTAGGGGGGCTACGCGACCGCTCTCCCGGCCCCACGGCCGGCCTCCGGGCCGGCCGTCGCGCTTGAGAGCCCCGGCGGGGGCGCCGGCGACCCCGCCGTGCTAGATTGGATGTCCGAAGCGTGCCGGGATGGCGAAACTGGCAGACGCGGCGGACTTAAAATCCGCTGTGCCGAAAGGCGCGTGCAGGTTCGAGCCCTGCTCCCGGCAGCTCGCTTCCTCGCCCCGACGAGTTGCTCGCAGGAAACAATCGCCGAGCGGCGCTGCCAGCCAGGTGCCCGGCGGCCGATGGCGCTTTGCACGGAATTGGAAACTCTCCCGCCCCGTCGCTGCTAACTTCACTTGGTCCTCCCCGATGATGGTTGCTGGGTTGTGAGGCGCACGCCCAAACACAAGCCGGGCCGCGCTGGGAAACGTCACGTCGCTTCTCTGCCGGGCGGGCAGCCGGAGGCTGCCGGTCGGCAAGTCGGTCCGTAACTCCACGCCCCACTCGGGGCACGAAACAGTCCGTGACCTCTGGAGGAAACACTGATGCGCGGTCTTGCGATTGCTTTGCTCTTCGTTTGTGTCGGCTGGGCCGGGACGGCTCTCGCCCAGGCCCCCTCGACGATGAGCTACCAGGGCGTCCTCACCGACGCCGGCGGCAACATCGTTCCGGATGGCGCCTACAACCTGACGTTCAAGATCTACGACGTCCCCGGGGCCGGTGCGGCCCTGTGGACGGAGAACTGGTTCGGGGTGGCAGTGGCGAAGGGCGGCTTCAGCGTGCTGCTCGGCAGCTCCACGCCTCTGGCCCTGCCGTTCGACAAGCAGTACTGGCTGGGCATCGCGGTGGGGGGCGGCGGCGAGCTGACGCCACGCGTGCAGTTGGCCTCGTCGCCCTACGGGCTGTCGCTGCGCCTGCCGTTCACCGGGACCAGCGCCGACCCCAACCAGACGCTCAAGATCTCCAACACCGGCGGCGGCGCGGCGATCGTCGCGAATCCCGGCCTCCAGGTGGGCACTCCCATCAGCAACGGCTACTTCCAGTGGTTCGGCAACGGCAGCGCGTCGCCGTACGGGCAGGCGGGCTCCTATGCGGGGTCCGGCGGCTATTCGTACGTGAATGACGAGAGCGGATCGACCTACTGGGGCGTCGAGCCGGACTTCGACGGCATCGGGGCCTTCTGGTTCATGAACGGGGCCGGTGGCAGCGGCGCCTACTACGATGCGGAGCAGAGCAGCGGCGCCGGCGCCATGATCTTCTACGGGCCCGGGAGCTCCACCAGCTTCAATACCGGCGATGTCGGGGACAATGCCGTCAGTCTGCCCTCCAGCGCGGTCAGCGCGTTCGAGACCCTGGACGAGCCGGGCGTGAGCCAGGGCAAGGTGAATGGCATGGTGAGTCTGTTGAGCACCAGCGCCGCGTCCCTGGACAACGTGGTCGGCACGAGCATCACGATCCCCGCTCCGGGTTACGTCGAGGTGGAGATCTCCGGGCAGGCGGGAATCGGCGGCCTCCTCGGCAGCAACACCACCGGATTCCAGATCGATGAGACGGGTGCCGGGGCCGCGCGCGACGGCAGCCACTATTACTTCGTCGGTGGCGAAATGCCGAACACGTCTTCCTGGTGGTTCCCGGTGTCGAACCGCCGCACGTACTACAAGGGTTCCGCCGGGACGTACAACTTCTACTTCACGGCCTACAAGACCGCCGGTACCTCGAACTGGTTCTGGAACCCGACGATCACGGCGACCTACGTGCCGACCGGGTACGGCGCCGTGCAAGAGGCGCCCGAGGTGCTTTCGGGAGCTGCCGCCGTCGGCGGGGACGATCAGCAGACGATGACGAGCCCCAGCCCGACGCTGGATCTGCGCGAGCTCGAGCTGCGAGTGGCGGAGACGCAGGCGGCGGCGGAGCGGGCCCAGCGGCAGCTGGTGGAAGCGCGCCTGCAGGAGCAGACGAGGCAGCGCTCGGCAGTGACCCCGGCCGCGGCGAAGAAGCAGTGAACCGGCGCGTCCTAGAGGAGGTCGGACCATGAGAATCGATCGGACGATGCTGGTGGCGATGGCGGCCGCGGTCGGTCTGGCGGCGGTGGCCGCCCCGGCCGGGGCGGTCACGTACGCGCAGCGCGGCTACGTGGTCGGCAATGGCGGCACGCCGGCAGCCGGGGGTGCCTTCAAGCTCCTGGGCACGGCGGGTCAGGCGGCCGTGGGGCGGAGCGCATCGGCGAGCGCCATCCTGTGCCACGGCTTCTGGTGCTTCGGCGGCGTGCGCACGGTGGCGGTCGAGCTGCCCGACCCGGGCCTGCCGCCGAATCTGCCGAGCCGGCTGGAGTTCAGCGCCCCGATGCCCAACCCGACGGTCGGCACGGCGAGCTTCACGCTGGCCCTGCCCAAGGAGGCCGACGTGCGCTTCACCGTCTACGACGTGCGCGGACGGCGGGTGGGGCGGGAGTACGCTGGGCGCTTCAATCCCGGAACGCACCGGCTGGAATGGTCGGGAGCGGACGGGGCCGGCTCCGGGGTCTACTTCGCGCAGCTGTGGGTGGACGGGAAGCTCGAGGCGGAGCGGCGGATCGTGACGCTACGCTAGGCGCATTCCCGGCAGACGCCAGCGGGCCCGGCTCCGGCCGGGCCCGCGCTGTTTCGGGCGGGCCGGTGCCCGTTCCTGAGATCTGCGTCCGAGCCGACGCCGGGATAGCGAGACTGGCAGACGCCGCGGCCTAGAATGCGCTGGGCGGCGGGACGCAGGCAGGTTCTCAGCCCGCCGGTACGGTGGGGTCTTGGAGGCAGAATCGAGAACTCCGCCACCACGCGCCCATGATATACTCGATGGCGCTTCCTGAGCGGCCGACTCTCCCCCCGAGGACGCCCGTCGCATGCACAAGCCGGGCCGCGCTTGAGCGTGCGCGCCCGCGTCTTCGGCCGCCCGGCAGACGGCGCGTCTGCCGCCCGGCAGGCCGGTCCGCAACTGTCTGCCCCGAGCGGGGCACGAACCACTGCGCGGCCTCCGGAGGAAACACCCATGCGCGCTCTGGCGGTTGCTCTGCTCCTGGTCTGCGTCGGCTGGGCCGGGACGGCCCTCGCCCAGGCCCCTTCGACGATGAGCTACCAGGGCGTTCTCACCGACGCCGGCGGCAACATCGTCCCTGACGGAGCCTATAACCTCACCTTCAGGATCTACGACGTCCCCGGCGGCGGAGCGGCGCTGTGGACGGAGAACTGGCCTGGCGTGTCGGTGACGAAGGGCGGCTTCAGCTTGCTGCTCGGGAGCTCCGTGCCGCTGGCCCTGCCGTTCGACAGACAGTACTGGCTGGGCATCGCGGTGGGGGGCGGCGCCGAGCTGACGCCGCGCGTGCAACTGGCCTCGTCGCCCTACGGCCTGTCGCTGCGCCTGCCGTTCACGGGGGCCAGCAACGACCCGAACCAAACCCTGAAGATCTCCAATACGGGCGGCGGGGCGGCCATCGTCGCCGACCCCGGGCTGAAGGCCGGCAGCCCCGGCGGCACCGGGTACCTCGAGTGGTTCGGTGGGGGCAGCACCCTGCACTATGGCCTTGCCTACTCCTGGGCCGGCCAGGGGGGCGCGCTGCACATGTACGACGAAGCCGGTGCGAGCTACTGGGCGGTCGAGCCGGACTACGATGGCAAAGGGGTCTTCTGGGAAATAGACGGGGACGGTGGCAGCTACATCTACTTTGACGCAGAGCAGAGCGCAGGCGAAGGATCCCTCGTGCTGCACGGGCAGGGGGGCGAGATGTCCTTCAACCTCGGCGAGCCCGGGAATCCGGCGGTCCGGCTGTCGGCCGGCGCGATCAGCGCGTACGAAACCCTCGACGAGCCGGGGGTGAGCCAGGGCAAGGTGACTGGCAGCGTCGGCCTGACGAGCACGAGCTACCTATCCCTGGACAACGTGGTCGGCACGAGCATCACGATCCCCGCTCCGGGTTACGTCGAGGTGGAGATCTCGGGGCAGGCGGGGATCACCGGGCTCACAGGCACGAACCTCACGGCATTCCAGATCGACGAGATCGGGGCCGGCGCCGCGCGTGACGGCAGCCACTACTACAACGTGGGCGGTGACATGCCGAACTCGGCGACCTGGTTCTATCCGGTGTCGAACCGCCGCACGTACTACAAGGGTTCCGCCGGGACGTACAACTTCTACTTCACGGCCCACAAGACCGCCGGCAGCACCAATTACATCTGGAACCCGACGATCACGGCGACCTACGTGCCGACCGGGTACGGCGCCGTGCAAGAGGCGCCCGAGGGGCTCTTGGGAGCGGCCACCGTCGGCGGGGACGACCAGCAGACCATGACGAGCCCCAGCCCGACGGTGGACCTGCGCGAGCTCGAGCGACGCGTGGAAGAGACGCAACTGGCGGCAGAGCAGGCGCGGCGGCAGCTGCTGGAAGCGCGCCGGCAAGGCCAGGTCAGGCAGCGCGCGGCGATGACGCCGGCCGCCGCTCTCAAGCAGTGACCCGGCGCGTCCGAGAGGAGATGGAGCCATGAGAATCGATCGGACGATGCTGGTGGCGGTGGCGGCCGCGGTCGGTCTGGCGGCGGTGGCCGCCCCGGCCGGGGCGGTCACCTATTCCCAGAGCGGCTACGTGATCGGCGACGGCGGAACGCCGGCGGCCGGGGGTGCCTACAAGCTCCTGGGCACGGCGGGCCAGGCGGCCGTGGGCGTGAGCCAACTGAAGAGCGCCGTCCTCTGCCACGGCTTCTGGTGCTTCGGGGGGGTGCGCACGGTGGCGGTGGAGCTGCCCGACCCGAACGTGCCGCCTGCCCTGCCGACGCAGCTCGTATTCAGCGCCCCGATGCCCAACCCGACGGTCGGCACGGCGAGCTTCACGCTGGCCCTGCCCAAGGAGGCCGACGTGCGCTTTGCCGTCTACGACGTGCGCGGGCGGCGGGTGGGGCGGGGGTACGCGGGGCACCTGAATCCCGGCACCCACCGGCTGGAGTGGTTTGGGCCGGACGGGGCAGGGGCCGGCTCCGGGGTCTACTTCGCGCAGCTGTGGGTGGACGGGAAGCTCGAGGCGGAGCGGCGGATCGTGACGCTACGCTAGGCGCATTCCCGGCAGACGCCAGCGGGCCCGGCTCCGGCCGGGCCCGCGCTGTTTCGCGTCGTTCGTTCGGCTGGCGAACATCAGGCGGCTGACTACTCGTCCTCCTCCCCGTCCTGCACCCCGAACCCGTAGGTCAGGCCGGCGAAGATCTGTCCGGACTTGGCAGTGCCCACCAGCGCCTTGGCGGCATCGCGCGGGACGACGTACCCGCCCATGAGCCAGGCGCTCCAGCCTCCCCCGAGCCCCTGATCGACGACCAGGTCGTACTCGTTGGCGAAGCCGCGCCCGACGCCCTCCGGCAAGCCGCCGTAGCTCGAGCCCGTGTCGAGGTCGATCTGGTGGAGCAGCAGCCGGAAGCTGGTGTTCTCCCACGGGGTGACGCCGCCCTCGAGCTTCCAGATGCGGGAGTCGGTGTTGGTGACCAGCGTCGAGGCGACCAGATCGCCGACGTAGTAGCGCGACCAGTCGCTCCACCGGAAGTTCCACGGATAGTAGCTCTCGTCGGCCGACGTCTCGCCGCGGTCGCCGGAGAAGTAGAAGTACTCGACCTGCCCGTAGGGGGAGAAGCCGCTCTCCGAGGCCGCCGTCAGACTGACATGGGCGCCGATGCCCTCGAGCTCGGTGTCGCCGGTGGTGCCGCGCTCGAGGACGTACTCGCCGGCCAGCTTGAAGACGCTGTAGGGCAGGGTGAAGCGCGCCGACGTGGCCTGGACGTCGAGGCGCGTGGCGCCGCGGTCGTCGCGCCGGAAGTGCCCGAGCGCGAGCGCCTGCCCCACCTCGTTCTCGCCGCCCACGTCGAAGCCCCACTGCAGGCCGTCCGGCTCCAGGGCGGTGACGCCGCCGGGGGCGGCCGGGTCCTCGACCTCGATGCTGTAGGAGGAGGAGAGGTTCGCGCCGAAGGCCAGCGCGTGCCAGGGGCCCTTCTTCCAGTCGGCGCGCACGCCGTCGTAGAAGCTGAGCGGGATGTTCCACAGCGCGGCCTTGTCGTCGTTGTAGCCGTCGCCGATGAGGAAGCCGTCGCCGACCACGATCTCCTGGCGCCCGGCGACGAAGCTCAGCCCGCTGTTGCCCATGTGCGTGAGGCCGACCAGCATCTGGTCCACCTTGGCGTCGCCGGTCTGGTCGACGCCGTAGTAGTCGGTGCCGAGGGTGAGGGCCCCCAGCCCCCCGAGGCTGAACCACAAGCCGTTGGTCAGGCCGTAGTTCACGCGCAGGCGCAGGTAGCCCTCCTGCCAGTTGTAGTCGGTCTTGCGGGGGTCGTCGGTGATGCCGTAGTCCGCGCCGAAGTAGGCGGTGTTGGTGTAGTGAAAGGTCGTGGTGAGCTCGCCTCCGTACCAGAAGCCGGTGCGCGCGCCGCCGGGGTCGCAGCACGCCTCGTCGCTGCCCGCCGCGCACGGCGTCGCGCACGGCTGGGCGCAGGGTTGCGCCGCAGTCGGGCCGGTCGCCACCACCGCCAGCGCCGCCCCCAGGAGCAGCGCGAGCGCTGCCCGGGCGGCCCACTGCGTCTTCCGGGTCTTCATGTCTCCCTCCCTCATGGGGCTGCCTTGATCTGGTCCCAGACGCGCGTGTACTTGGCGTTGTCGGGGCCCAGGTCGCGGATGACTTCGGACTTGGCCTGTACGGCGGGGTCGAGCTTGACCGCCGGATTGCCGAGGAACTCCGCGGGCAGCTTGGCGTAGCCGGCCGCGTTGGGGCACAGGTAGCTGATGAACTCGCTGTTCTGGGCGGCGACCTCCGGGGCGTGCAGGAAGTTGATGTACTCGTGGGCCAGGTCCGCGGCCTGGGCGCCCTTGAGGATCACCAGGTCGTCGCACGAGATGGACAAGCCCTCCTGGGGCGCCAGGAAGGTCACCTCGGGGTTCTCGCTCTGCGCCTGCAGGAGGTCGCCGCTGTAGCCGTGCACGAGCAGGAACTCGCCCGACGCGATGCCTGTCTTGTACTGCTCGTTCTCGAACTTGGCGAGGTTCTTCTTCCAGCGGATGACCACGTCGCGCGCCTGGTCGAGCTGGGCGTCGTCGACCGTGTTGAGGCTGTAGCCCAGGAACTTGAGCGCCGCCCCGACGGTCTCGCGCATGTCGTTGAGCATGGTCATGCGGCCCTTGAGGTCGGCGCGGTCGAACACCGCCCAGGTCGGCGCGACGTTCCCGGCCTTGCCCTTGAGGTAGGCGAAGCCGGTGTTGGTGAGCATATAGGGCACGCTGTGCTTCATCCCGGGGTCGAGGGCGATCTTGAGGTACTCGGGATCGACGTTGGCCAGGTTGGGCAGCTGGGCCCGGTCGAGGTCCATGAGCATGCCCTGCTGCGCCATGATCGCCACCATGTAGCTCGACGGCGTCACCACGTCGTAGCCCGAGGCGCCGGCCTTGAGCTTGGCGTACATGGACTCGTTGGAGTCGAAGGTGTCGACCACCACCCGGCAGCCGTGCTCCTTCTCGAAGCGCTGCACCAGCTCCGGCTTGACGTAGTCCGCCCAGGTGTAGACATGCAGGGTCTTGGCGCCCGGCGGGGCGCAGCCGGCGGCGAGGCCGGCCACGGCGACCAGCGCCAGCGCGGCGGCGAGGCAACGGTTCATCGCGTCTCCTTGAGCAACCGCTGGCTGAGCCAGACGGTGAGGGCGGTGAAGGCGAGCATCAGGGTGGAGAGGGCGTTGATGAGCGGCGGGGAGCCGTGCTTGATCATGCTGTAGATGCGCAGCGGCAGCGTCGTGGTGCCGGGTCCCGCCACGAAGAAGGTGATGACGAAGTCGTCCACCGACAGGGTGAAGGCGAGCAGGGCGCCGGCGGCGATGCCCGGGGCCAAGAGCGGCAGCACCACGCGGCGCGCCGCGGTCCAGGCGTCGGCGCCGAGGTCCTGCGCGGCTTCCACCAGCGCCCAGTCGAAGTCCTGCAGGCGGCTGAGCACCACCATGGCCACGTAGCTCACGCAGAACGTGACGTGCGCCAGGATGATGGTCAGATAGCCGAGCCGCACGTGCAGCGCCACGAAGAAGAGCAGCAGGCTCATGCCCATGAGGATCTCGGGGACCACCAGCGGCGCGTACACCAGCAGGTAATGCGCGCCCTGCAGGCGGCTCCGGTAGCGGTCGAGGGCGAGGGCCGCGGTCGTCCCCAGCACGGTCGAGCCGGCGGTGGCCACCACGGCGATGAACAGGGTGTTGCCGAGCGCCGCCCAGATCTCGCGGGCGTGCAGCAGCCGGCGGTACCAGTCGAGCGTGAAGCCCGCCCAGCCGCCGCCGAAGCGGGCGGCGTTGAAGGAGTTGAGCACCAGCACGGCCACCGGCAGATAGAAGAACAGCAGCACCCCGGCGGTGATGACCAGCGGCGTCAGGCTGCGCTTCACGGCCGGGTTCCCCGGCGGGGGGCGCTCACGGCCGCGCCGGCCGCGGGCGCGCGCGCCGGCCGCGCTCCAGAACGATGGAGAGGATGGAGGGCATCAGCACGGCCATGGCCAGCAGCGCCGACAGGGCGCTGGCGTGCGGCAGGTTGCGGTCCACGAAAGTGCGCTGCGCGATCTTGTTGCCGAGCATCTCGCTGGTCGGGCCGCCCACCAGGTCGGGGATCACGTAGGAGCCGAGAGCCGGGATGAGCGTCACCAGGAGCGCGGTCAGCAGCCCACGCCGCACGCCGGGCAGGAAGACGCTCCAGAAGGCGCGCAGCGGCCCGGCGCCGAGGTCGCGGGCCGCCTCGAGCAGGCGAAAGTCGAACTTCTCGGCCGCCGCGTAGATGGGCAGGATGGCGAACGGCAGCTCGGTGTAGACCATCACCAGGAGCACGGCGCCGGAGTTGTAGAGCAGCGAGGCCCCGGGTGGCACCAGGTAGAGCGCCGCCAGCGCCTGCTTGAGCAGGCCGTCGGGGTGCAGCACCACCTTCCAGGCGAAGATGCGCACCAGGAAGCTGGTCCAGAACGGCACGATGACGGCGAGCAGCAGCAGGTGGCGCCAGCGCTCGGTGGCCCGTGCGGCGACGTAGGCCACCGGCGTGGCGAGCACCAGGCAGACGGCGGTGGTCACGGCCGAGAGCCAGATGGTGCGCCAGAGGATGGCCGGATAGCTGGGGTTGGCGAGGCTGCGCAGCGTCTCCAGCGTCCAGCCCGGGCCGATGCCGCCGAAGGGGTCGGGCGGGCGCAGGGCGAAGGCGAAGACGAACCACGCCGGGACGGCGAACAGCAGCAGCAGCCAGAGCAACGACGGCAGGGTGACCCACGGCTCGTGCCGGCGCTCCAGGAACTGGCGCGGCTCAGCCACCGTCACCCCCGGGGAGTGGCGTGCCGTACGTCTCGCCGACGCGCTGCGGCGGGATGGCCATGAGGTCCTCGTCGCGCTCGGCGTAGCGCTCGAGCATGAAGCCGTCGTCGACGTGCCACTGGATCCAGACCTCGTCTTCCCAGCGGATCGGCTGCTCGTCGAGGACGAAGCGGTTGTGCTGCTGCTCGATCGCCAGGCGGTACTCGCCGGCGCGCGCCCAGAACTTGGTGTGGGTGCCGAGGTAGATGACGTCCTCGACCACGGCGCGCACGCTGTTGTACTCGGGGCTCAGGGCCAGCGGCTCGCGCGAGATGCGGATCTTCTCCGGCCGCACGCTCAGGTAGACCCGGTCGCCGACCGCCAGGCCCTTGTCGTTGAACGCCAGCAGGTCGGCGAAGCCGTCGATGGCCAGGCGCACGTGCTCCGCGTCCACCACCTCGGCGACCACGCCCTCGAAGAAGTTGCTGTCGCCGATGAAGGCGGCCACGAAGCTGGTGCGCGGCGTCTCGTAGATCTCGGCGGCCGTGCCGAGCTGCTCGATGCGCCCGGCGTTCATCACCGCCACCCGGTCGGCCAGGCTCATGGCCTCGCCCTGGTCGTGGGTGACATAGAGGAAGGTGATGCCCACCTGGTCGTGCACCAGGTCGAGCTCGATGAGCATGCGCTGGCGCAGCTTGAGGTCGAGGGCGGCCAGCGGCTCGTCGAGCAGCAGCACCGCCGGTTTGTTGATGAGGGCGCGCGCGATGGCGACACGCTGCTTCTGGCCGCCGGAGATCTGGTCGATGTGCTTGTCGGCCTGCTCGCCCATCTGGATGAGGGCCAGCATGCGGTCCACTTCGTCGTCGAGCTCGCGCTTCGGGCGCCGCGCCACGGTGAGCCCGAAGGCGATGTTCTGCCGCACGCTCAGATGGGGAAAGAGGGCGTAGTTCTGGAAGATGGTGTTGACCTTGCGGCGCTCCGGCGGCAGCTCGGTGATGTCCTGGCCGTCGAGCCAGACGCGGCCGGTGTCGGGACGCTCGAAGCCGGCCAGCATGCGCAAGAGCGTGGTCTTGCCGCAGCCGCTGGGGCCCAAGAGCGAGAAGAACTCGCCCTTGCGGACGCCGAGCGTGACGCCGTCCACGGCGCGGATCTTGCCGTAGTGCCTCGAGACGTTCTCGAACTGGATGAAGTCCGGCAACTCTCGGAGTCGCTCCTCGCGTGCGAAGGGGGACGGCCGAAGGGGACCTGGAAGCCGCAATCTAGTGGACGCGAACCCGGGAGTCCAGCCCGGATGTGGGGGGGGGCGGCGGGCGGTGCGGGCGGGCTGCGGCCGCGCGGGCTATGCGCCGGGTCATGGAGTGTGCCGGCACGGGCGAAGAACCCCCCAGCCCGCCGGATTCTGGCTGGAATCCGCAGGCCCGGCGAGTATGCTTCGAGGTTGGGGCGGGAAGCGACGCGATCGTGCGGCCGCTGCCCGCTTCCTCCGGAGACCGCCATGTCGCCGCGCAGAACGCGCTCTTGCCCCGCCCTGGTGGGCCGGGACCCGGTACTCTCGCTGGTCCTCGCCGCCGTCCTCCTTCCCTCCCTCGCTCTCGCCCAGACCCGAACCTGGGTCCAGCCGGCCAGCGGGTACTGGAGCGCGCCGGCCAACTGGGCGGACGGCCAGGTGCCGGACTCGCCGACCGAGGCGGCCCTGGTCCCGAGCGCCATGGGGGCGTGCGTGGTCCTGCTCGACGCGAACCGTACCCTCGACGCCGTCACCATCGAGTCGCCCCAGGCGCTGCTCTACCTGGGCGGATACGGTCTCTGGCTTTCGGGAATCGGCGGCCTCACGAACCACGGGACCCTGATCTCGAACACCGGCGCCTCGACGCTGCACGGAGCGATCCACAACCAAGCCGGCGGCAGCCTGCGTGTGCGCGGCGGCAGCACGCTGTCGCTGCCGGGACCCGGGATCACGAACGACGGGACCGTCCTGGTGAACGACCAGAGCCAGGCCGCGGTGGCCGGCCTGGAGTTCCCGGTCAGCGCGACCCTCCAGGGAGGGGGCGATGTGTGGCTTACGGCGCTGAGCCCGTGGGCGCAGGTGAACACGGCGCCGGGGGCGGTGCTGACCAACGCAGCGGGGCATACGATCCACGGCACGGGAGAGGTGAACGCGCGGCTGGTCAACCAGGGGACGGTGAGCGGCGACTGGCCGAGCCTGGCGCTGGTGCTGAAGGGCAGCGAGAAGACGAACACGGGAGTGATGAAGGCGGCGGGCGGCGGCGGGCTGGCCATCGACGGTGTGCGGGTGGAGAACGCCGGCGGCCAGATCCAGGCGGAGGGCGGCAACGTCATTCTGGGGGCCGGGGCAGCGATCCACGGCGGAGTGCTGGGCACGACGGGCCCGTACGCGTTCCTGACGGCGGGCGACTGCCGCCTCGAGGACGTGACCAGCCAGGGGGCCGTGAAGATCCACGCGGGCAACACGCTGACGGTGGCGGGTCCGGGGCTGACCAACAACGGACAGTGCACGGTGAACTACGAGAGCGTCGCGGTGACGACCAGCTTGACGTTCGAGGGTGCAGTGGCGCTGGTGGGGGGCGGCAGCGTGCAACTGGCGGCGACGAGCCCTTGGGCGCAGGTGAACACGGCGCCGGGGGCGGTGCTGACGAACGCGGCGGGGCACACGATCCACGGCACGGGAGACCTGAACGCGCGGCTGGTCAATCAGGGGACGGTGAGCGGCGACTGGCCGAGCCTGGCGCTGGTGCTGAAGGGCAGCGAGAAGACGAACACGGGAGTGATGAAGGCGGCGGGCGGCGGCGGGCTGGCCATCGACGGTGTGCGGGTGGAGAACGCCGGCGGCCAGATCCAGGCGGAGGGCGGCAACGTCATTCTGGGGGCCGGGGCAGCGATCCACGGCGGAGTGCTGGGCACGACGGGCCCGTACGCGTTCCTGACGGCGGGCGACTGCCGCCTCGAGGACGTGACCAGCCAGGGGGCCGTGAAGATCCACGCGGGCAACACGCTGACGGTGGCGGGTCCGGGGCTGACCAACAACGGACAGTGCACGGTGAACTACGAGAGCGTCGCGGTGACGACCAGCTTGACGTTCGAGGGCGCAGTGGCGCTGGTGGGGGGCGGCAGCGTGCAGCTGGCGGCGACGAGCCCTTGGGCGCAGGTGAACACGGCGCCGGGGGCGGTGCTGACGAACGCGGCGGGGCACACGATCCACGGCGCGGGAGAGGTGAACGCGCGGCTGGTCAACCAGGGGACGGTGAGCGGCGACTGGCCGAACCAAGGGCTGGTGCTGAAGGGCAGCGAGAAGACGAACCTCGGGATGATGAAGGCGGCGGGCGGCGGCTGGCTGGCTATCGACGGCGCGCAGATCGATAACCGCCTGGGGCAAATCAAAGCCGAGGGCGGCAACGTCACCCTGGGGGGCGGCGCCGTCATCGCCGGCGGCGCGCTGGGAACGAGCGATCCCTGGGCGATCTACACCTCCGGTGACGCCACCCTCGGCAATGTCACGAACCTGGGCGCCCTCCGCATCGGCGAAGGGCACACGCTCACCGTGACGGGTCCGACGCTCACCAACCAGGGGACGATCACCGTCAACCGCAACAGCGTGGCGGTGCTGAGCAGCTTGACCTTCCAGGGCGAGGTGACCCTGCAGGGAAACGGCGACGTGTGGCTGGCGGCGGCGATTCCCTGGGCGCGGCTGGCGACGACCAGCGGCTCGACGCTCACCAACGCCACGGGCCACCTCATTCACGGCACGGGGGAGATCTCCGCCCATCTCGTCAATCACGGCACGGTGAGCGCCGACTGGGCGGGTCAGGGGATCGGCGTGAGCGATCCTGGCTTCCTGAATCTCGGGGTCGTGGAAGCCCGCAATAATGCGACCCTGACCGTCGCGAATCCGGCGGGGAATTACGCCG